>PDWI01001698.1_pt1 | contig 34305 bp, 24 predicted proteins | sample 1430891 | NCBI WGS metagenome assembly PDWI01 (sample SAMN01162508, study PRJNA174530) | Oral metagenome, whole genome shotgun sequencing project. | biome: Marine environment; feature: Marine mammal; material: Swab sample of the gingival sulcus; isolation source: swab sample of gingival sulcus... | reverse complement strand
AGGCTTAAACGAAGCAGCCACGACAACGCTTAAAGCAGATGACTTCGGAGCAGGGAAGCGAGAAGCACGTTGGGGCGTTATCTACGACGGAGGCAAATACCACGCAGAGAACTGCGATGAAGCCGTTTCAGTAGAGCCGAATGATCCCTTGAATAACACGGTTTATTTCAAGGAGACAACGACGAACAACACGATTGAAGGAGCAGGTATTAAGATGTATTGTCGCACATTGACTACGCTTGACGACATCACGAAAGGTATTATGCTTCTTGAAGGTAAAGGGGGAACAGGTTCAGATAAGACGAAGCAGTACTTCAAGGGGGAGACTGACCCTAACCATCGTCTTGAGCCTTTATTTACGAATGACTTCCAAGATGACCGTCATATTCCTATTATGACTAAGGTTGAGGACTTTGCCGAGATGAAGAAGCCTTTAGGCACTAATAGTGTTAAGTTCGCTCCACGTGGCTCATTGATTGGTTTGAACATCAAGAACCGCCTTGCTACGGACATCATCATCACGCATATCTTGGTTGAGAAAGGCGGAGCTTTGGACTATAGAGGTTACTTCGATTGGCAGAACCTCGTGGATAAGAAGGCAAGCTTTGTACCCGAGTATGCTACAACGGCTACTACGCTTGAGTTCCCAGTCTATGCGAGCAAGACGGCAACAGAGGTTGGTTATGTCCTTGACAGAAACAATACGGATGTTCCTTGCTTTTATGTTTGGGGTTTCCAAAACCCAAATGAGTTGGGCAAGAACTTCCAAGTTAAGCTTCGCTATAAGACAGGTTCTTCTGCTACTCCAGAGGTAACACGTATCTTCAACGTTTATGCCCCCAACTCAAAAGTGGAAACAGGCACAAAGCAGTTTGATGACGGCTATTCGTACAATGTTATCTTAACGCTCAAGCCAAGCAACACGACAGGCGGTGGCAACGGCAATGACTGGGGGCATGGTGGTACGCTGATTACTGCCCCTCAAAACCCACTTAGTTATGTTTCAGTAGGCTATGCTCTTAATAAGGCTGGAACAGATTTTGTCCCTAATAATTATAACAACGATAGCAAGACAGACTACAATGCTTACACAGATAGTGATGTCGGTCTCTTCACTTGGGCAGAAGCAATGCGTCTCTTTGGCTTTAATGTACCTGATAGCGACAATGAGAATAAGACTTATTCTGAGTCTGAAATTGCTAACTTCCGCCAAGGAGGAACAAAAGTTATTGATGGCGTAAGCTATCACTTGCCTAACCGAGCAGAATGGCAGTCTATTGTGCCTTATTGGATTAGCAGAGAGGTCGCTATTCAAAATCACCCAAATATCTTAGATGGTGTAACAGCTGACAATTGGGCAACAAAGGGTGAAGACTATAAGAAATATACTTACATATGGAAGACCTCTATCGGAATAGTTCAGCTTGTTCATTTTTGGACAGGTAAAGTTGTTGATGAAGTGCGTACGAATACAGAATCTCCTCTTGAAAGTAGGACTATTCAGTTTGGAGATATAAGAATGACAGGTGATGAATACATGTCTAAGTTTATTCCTAAAGAAGAAGATGGTAAAGTTGTTACTTATGCTAAACGATTTATTGGTACACCTTTTGAGTCTGCTTGGCGTTACAGTTATGATGATGTCTCAGGCAATGAAATGCTACAGATTCAATGTATCTTACTAAATGCTAATTCAAATGTTAGCTTGTCCAATGTCATTGCACGTAAAGCTTTCTTTGAGGGTAGTACCGAGGTGGTAAAGCGTTATTTCCCAACTTACGGCTACCGTTACCTCAGTTCTCTTTCGGTTGGCTACACGGCTGACATCGGTGACTACTGGTCCTCAGTTCCTTACAACTCTGGTGGTGCCTTCCTATTATACTTTCGCAGCAATCACGCTTATTCAAACGACGGAAGTCGTGGCTACAGCTACGCCATCCGTCCATTCTACAGCAACTAATGGCTAAGGGAAGACCGAAATGACAAGAAAGTCTTGCCCTTTGCTTCGGCGAGGGCGAACTTTCAATAACTTTCCCACTTTAGGGAATTTTTAGTAGGTTTTCATTTATTATATAGGCATATCCTTGAGCAAGTCTTAGGGATATGCCTTTTTCTGAAAAAGATCTGAGGTTGCAATAAAGTTGTCATATATAAGTTGGATTCTTTAATTTTGATATACTTATGTAGATATAGTAATAATTAATGATAAATAATGATTAACTTTGCAGAGATTAGGTTTCCTATTTTTGATATGATTTATAAATCATAGAGGAGACACTGTATTAAATGAAAGTATTATAAAATAGATATTATAAATGTATAGTATGAATAAGAGGAAAATTCTTCTAAGCTGTGGGCTTTTTACAGCATTGAGCTTAGGGACTATTGGCTTTAGTAGTTGTGATAAACATAAAGATCCTGTTTTACAAAACTACCAAAATGTAAATCTACACCTGTCTAAGTTCTCTTTGACAAAAGAGATTACAAGCAAGAAAGATGGTCAAGATGTTAAGAGTTTAGATCCAACTATTGGTAATACATTTTTTTCTATTCAAAGTCGAAAAGGGGAGGGCTTGATTATGAATACTCAACCATTACCTTATAATACGGATCTTAAAGATATTCGCTTGAATATAGAGCCCAAATATAGTGATGTCAAAGTTGAGGTTTCGACCAATGATGGACAGGACTATAAGCTTTGGAAAAAGAGTGATAAGAAAAGTTTTAATCTTGAGGCAGATAAACTTAAAATAAGACTTAGCTATTCTGTTCAGAAGAATAATCAGCTTCAAGCTAAGGACTACTCATATACCTACAAAGTAAAGATTGTTACTTATAAGTTTAACCCTCAGACAATCTTTTGGAAGTCAGAGAAGAATTATGCTTCTGATGTCTTGTCAGGCAAGAAAAATGCCATTAGCTATATGCTCTCTGGTGGGCAAATGATGCTGATGACTGCTGATGATGTTGCGAAAAAGAATCAGTTCTTTGAGCTTAGTCAAGAAACAAAAGATTTCAAAACAGTTACTTATACAGCCCTGCCTACGGATAGTTATTTTGTTCGTTTAGTAAATAATAAAGATCAAGTGTTTGCCATAACGGATAAGGGGGATTTGTATCAACTTACAGATAAGACTTGTGTTGCTTTGGGCGTTAAGGCTGATAATTTATTGGGCGTTTTGGAGCAAAGACGAGGAAGTGCTAAGCCAAGTCTTGCACTTATTGTGAAGGAAAATGAGCATAAGTACTTTGCTGAATATAGCTTAGAAAATAAACAGCTTCAGAAAGGGGAACGTATTAATGTTGATTTTCCTCAAAAGAGTTTTTATTCTTTGTCTGATTACAGAAGAGACGTTGGTAGTTCTTTGACTTTAGTGGGGCTGGCTAAGAGTCCTGAAGGTGTTGCATTTGCTACTTACGAGACGACGAATGCTTTGGCTTGGGCAGAACCTAATGTTATTGAAAAGAAATCTTTGTCAAGCGTTTATGATTTTGCCTTTGTTCGTAATAGAGACATCTCTTATCGCTTTGAAGTACAAGCTAAGGGCTTGATGCTTTATACAAGAAAGAGTCAAGAAGATTGGATAGAGAATGAGGCTGTTGCCTTCCTGCCCGAAGAGGGAGCAAGCTTTGCCGTTGATAGCTTTGTCAATAGCCCAATTCTTGTATGGGTTAGCAAACAGTATTTTTACTTGTATAGAGGTGGAGCTAATGCAGAACTCTATAGAGGTGAGCTAAAAATGGATTCAGTTAATTAGTCCAAGAGCGATCGAATTTATTTGAGGTTTCTACTTGTACAACGTTGATGATGAATTTATATAATAAAATCATTGTTGCTCTGCTCATTGCTCTTGCCTTGGGTAGAGTCCCTCTTCAAGCTCAAGAGTATCTCTATGAGTTTGGAGGAGATATTGGTACAAGTTTTTATTCTGGAGATTTAGCTCGCAAAGGCTTTGTTGCACCACAAGCCTTGACGTCTGGACTTATGGGGCGTTATAATCTAAATTTTAGATGGGCTATGACAGGAGGATTATCTTACCAAGGTTTGCATTCAAAATGGGATTACTCAGGTAATGTATTTGTAGATAAGCATAAAGACCTCGAGTTTTCATCAGACCTAATAAACCTCTCTTATGGCTTGGAGTTTAACTTTCTTCCCTTGAGCGAGAAATATCGCTATCTGAATACATCAAGCTTTTCCCCTTATTTATATTTAGGTCTTGGCTTAGCTTATGCTTGGGGGGCTGATGATAGTGTGTTTAGTCCGAATATGGCTCTTGGTTTTGGAGCTAAGTATAAAATAAATAGTCGTTGGACTATATCAGCTCTTTGTCAGTGGGCGTATTCTTTTACGGACAAATTAGATGCCCTATCTAAGAAGACGGCAATGCTCGCTAATCCATATCAGATTAGCTATTCTGCTTTGAAGGGAAATGATGGCTTTGCTCGTATTACTTTAAGCCTCTCGTATGCTTTCGGTCGTAGATTTGATAATAATTGTAGTGTCCCAAACGTTAAATGATAGAGTTGTTTAGCTATTTGCTTTAGCTTTAGTCATCATATAGGTCAAATTATACTATTTTGTCAAGTACGTAAGAAATAGTATCTTTGATAATTAGAAATATAGAGTAATGGTAGATTATATTGATAAAGAACAGTCGGATATACTGTTAGATATAGATAAAGAATTTGTACCCAAGCACATTGCTATTATTATGGATGGCAATGGGCGTTGGGCTAAAGAGAGAGGCTTGCCTCGTACAGATGGACATCTCAAAGGGAAAGAGGCTTTGCGAGATGTCCTTCGGGCTGCTGCTGAGTTTGGCGTGGAAGTCTTGACTGTGTACGCTTTTAGTACAGAAAACTGGAATAGACCAAAAGAGGAAGTTGATGCTCTTATGGAGTTGCTCGTACACGCCATTAAAGTAGAGACTCCAGAGCTTCAAAAGGAAGGGGTTCGTTTGCAAACTATTGGCGATACTTCTCGTTTGCCAGAGCAGGCTCGTCTATCTTTAGAGTCTTGTATTGAGGAAACTCGCAATAATAGTCGTATTACTTTGGTATTAGCTCTTAGCTATTCTTCAAGAGATGAGCTACTTCGTGCCACAAAGAAGATGATTTTAGATGGAACAAAGGCTGAAGACTTGAATGAAGAGCATATTAGTCAGGCTTTGGATACGGCAGGTTTGCCTGAACTTGATTTATTGATTCGTACAGGAGGAGAGTATCGTATCAGTAACTTCTTGCTTTGGCAAGCAGCTTATGCTGAACTATACTTTAGTCCAGTGTTTTGGCCAGACTTTGGTCGAGAAAGTCTATTGGAAGCACTGAAAGCTTTTGCTCAGCGAGAACGCCGTTTTGGTAAAACGAGTGAACAATTAGAAACAGAAAGATAAAAGTTATTTCACGATATATTAATATGTACAAACACCTTGCACTTTTAGTAACTTTTCTTGGATTGAGTTTAGCTACGGTAAATGCTCAAACAACCGAAAAAAATAAGGTAGATACTTTATCTATTAAGGGGGAAGTTATCTATCAGCCTACCATAAGCTATACAAGACCCGTTGATAAAATTATTGCGGATATTAAGATTAAGGGAGCTCCAAGCTATGATGACTTTGTCCTAAAGAGTCTATCATCTTTGGCTGTAGGTGATGAGATTCAAATTCCAGGTTTAGCTATTACAAATGCGGTTAAGCGTTATATGCAGTATGGTTACTTCTCTGATGCTCGTATTGAAGTTAGTAAGTATGTCGGTAAATATGCTTGGCTTGAGATTATTCTTGAGGAAAATCCACGAATTAGTCAAGTTACTTATACTGGTGTAGGGAAGAGTGATCGAGAAGAACTTGAGAAGCGTATTGGTCTGCGTCGTGGAATGCAGATCTCTCCTAATATCTTAGATAGAACTCGTCAGCTTATCAAACGTTATTTTGATGGGAAGGGATACCGAGAAATGAAGATGACGATAGATCAGCTTAAGGATAGCTCTGGTAAGAACTTGGTAAACCTTGTTATTGATATTGATAAGAGTGGTAAGACAAAGGTTAGAAATATCTATTTTGAAGGAAATAAGGTTCTGACAGGCAATCAGCTTCGTCGTGCTATGAAAAAGACAAATGAAACCTTCTCGTTCAAACATTTTGGAAGAAGTTTCTTGGAGATGTTTAGTACTAAGAAGTTGGTTGATGAAAACTATCGAAATGACTTGAAGAATATCGTTAAGCGTTATCAGAAAGATGGTTATCGTGATGCTGAAATCCTTTATGATAGTATTGCTCCCTGTAATGATGGCTCTCGTAAAGTTGATATTTATTTGAAGGTCTATGAGGGACAAAAGTACTTCGTCAAAGATTTGCGTTTTATTGGGAATACTAAATACACAAGTGATGACTTAGAACGTGTCTTAGGTATCAAGAAGGGAGATGTCTATGATTTGAAACGTTTGGAGGAACGTTTAAGTACTGATGAAGATGCGGTAACGAATCTATACTATAATAATGGTTATATCTTCGTTGGGATTGATCCCGTAGAAACTAATATTGAGGGAGACTCCGTGTCTCTTGATATTCGTGTCTCAGAGGGTAAGCAAGCAACTATCAATAAAGTTAAGATTACGGGTAATAATATCGTTTATGATGATGTTGTTCGCCGAGAGCTTTATACTAAACCTGGTACACTCTTTAGTCGTGAGGACTTGATGAATTCTTATCGTCTTATCAATCAAATTGGTCTGTTTGATGCAGAAAAGTCTGCTCCGAAGCCAATCCCAGATCAGATAAATGGTACTGTAGATATTGAGTATAATCTTGTCCCAAAGAGTAATGACCAACTTAATTTGTCTATTGGTTGGAGTCAGTCAGGACTTATTGGTTCTGTAGGTTTTACATTCTCTAATTTCTCTATTAAGAACCTTTTTCATCCTAAGATGTATAAGGGAATTATCCCTCAAGGAGATAATCAGAAATTATCAATTAATGCTCAGACAAATGCTAAGTATTACAACCAAGTAAGCGTATCATTTAGTGATCCTTGGTTTGGAGGTAAACGACCTAATTTATTCTCTGTAAGTGCTTCGTACTCTCGTTCTACAGCTATTGACCAACGTTACTATAATAGTCAGATGAATCAGTATATGATGAATAACCCTTATATGTATGGTGGTTATGGAGGCTATGGATATGGCGGTTACGGTTATGGTGGTTATGGTGGTTATGGTTACGGAGGCTATGGCGGACGCTATGGTGGTGGCTATGGTAGAGGTCAAAGTGGCTTGTATGAGAGTGCTTACGATGCTGATAAGAGTTTGACAATGTTCCGTTTCTCTATTGGTAATGGTCGTCGTCTTAGTTGGCCTGATAACTGGTTCCAAGTTTATGCTTCGTTGAACTATACACATTATCGTTTGAATAACTGGATCTATAATACTTTTGGTAACTTCCACAATGGTAGTGCTAATGATATTAGTTTGGGGCTTTCTATTGAGCGTAAATCAATTGATAATCCAATCTATACACGTAGTGGTTCAGAATTTAGCCTATCATTGGATATTACACCTCCTTATTCTCTATTTGACAATAGAGACTTTAGTGATCCTTCAATGAAGGATAAGGAGCGTTATAAGTTCTTGGAGTATCACAAGTGGCGTTATTCAGGAAAGGCATTCTTGCCATTATTAAACCCACGAGCAGTTAAGCGTACGCCTGTTTTGATGGCTAAGTTTGAAGGTGGTATAATTGGAACGTTTAATAAACATCGTCGTTCTCCATTTGGAACTTACTATATGGGGGGAGATATGATGTCCTCTGGTATGGGAGGCTATATGAACGAAACCATTGGCATGAGAGGTTATAAAAATGGTTCAATAGCAGGAGCTAATTACGATTATGCTTATTCATACTTCCGTACAGCTATGGAGCTTCGTTATCCGCTTATTTTTGAGCAGTCAACAACTGTCTGGGTGCTTGGATTCCTTGAAGCTGGTAATGCTTGGAGCAATATAAGTGATTATAATCCGTTTGATTTAAAGAGGTCGGCAGGTGTTGGTTTGCGTATTATGCTTCCGATGGTTGGACTTCTCGGTATTGATTGGGGTTATGGATTCGATCGACCTAATCCATTTACTCGAGAGCGAGGTGGTAGCAATATCCACTTTGTCTTAGGTCGTGATATTTAATTAATATAATAAAGTTGTTATTATGAAAAAGAGTTTAGTACTGCTTATCTTTGCTACTTTCTTTATGGCAGTTAGTTCTTTATCTGCTCAGAAGGTTGCTTTGGTTGATATGCAATATATATTGGATAAAGTTCCAGCTTATCAGATGATGAATAAGCAAATTGAGAGCTTGACAGGTAAATGGCAGAAAGAGGTTGCTAAAGCTGAGGATAGAGCTAAGGTGCTTTATGAGAAGTATCAAAAAGAACAAGTTTTCCTCTCTGATGAGCAAAAGAAAGCTAAAGAAGAAGCTATTATCGCTCAAGAGAAAAAGGCTTATACGCTAAAGCATAAGTATTTTGGTCCTAAAGGAGAGTTGTTTAAGAAGAGAGAAGAACTAATGAAACCCATTAGATTAGAAGTTTGGAAAAGTTTGAAGAAATTAGCTTCTAAGCGTGGTTATCAGATTATTATGGATAAAGAAACAAGTAAGATTGTTTATGCAGACCCATCAGTGGACTTGAGCAAACAAGTCTTGACAGAAATGGGCTTTGATTAGTATTATCCTTAAAGAAAATATATTCATTAAATAAATAAAGAAGAAATTATGAGAAAATTATTGATGTCCCTATTGTTGGCTTTGCCTCTTACTATGATGGCTCAACAAAAGATTGCTATTGTGAATACGCAAGAGGTGATGGCTGAAATGTCAGAAGTAAAAGCAGCTGAGGCTAAGATTAAAGAGCTTGCTAAGAAGTATGATGCTGACATTAAGAGTATGCAGGAAGAGCTTCAAAAGAAGACAGAGGCGTTTATCAAAGAACGTGAAACTCTACTTGAAGCTATCCGCAATCGTCGTCAGCAAGAGATTCAGGATATTCAACAACGTATCCAACAGTCTTACCAAGCTATGCAAGGACAGCTACAACAAGAACAACAGAAATTGCTTGCTCCTATTCAAGCAAAAGTATCAAGTCAGCTTAAGAAGCTTGCAGATGCTGAGGGTTGTACTTATGTAATGGAGGCAGGAATGATGCTTCATACAGGTGTTGGAGCTATTGATTTGACTGCTAAGTTGAAGAAAGCTCTTGGCGTAAAACCTACTCCTAAAAAGAAATAAAAAGTTTAATCTGAACGAGAGATGAGGGAATAATTGCTTGTTCCCTCATCTTTCTTTTTGTTAGAGAAATTAGAAATGAAGTATTTAATCGTTGGACTTGGAAATATTGGGGCAGAGTATGAGCATACTCGGCATAATATAGGTTTTGATATTGTATCTGAGATGGCTCAAGAGCTTGGAGCTAAATTTGAGACTAAGCGTTATGGAGATGTTGCTAAAGTCCGAGTTAAGAATGCAGAGCTTATCTTACTTAAACCCTCTACTTATATGAATCTTAGTGGTGAAGCTGTTCGCTATTGGATGGGGCTTGAGAAGATCCCTATTGAGCGTATTCTAATCTTAGTTGATGATCTTGCGTTACCTTTTGGTACACTTAGAATTAAGCCTAAAGGAAGTGATGCAGGACATAATGGTCTAAAGAATATTGCCCAACTCCTACAGAGCCAGAGCTATGCACGTCTTCGTTTCGGACTTGGAGATAACTATCCCAAGGGAAGACAGATTGAGTTTGTATTAGGGTATTTTTCAGGAGAAGAAAAACTTGTGTTAGGAGATCTTATTGCTCGAGCGATTGAGATGATTAAGTCTTTTGCCTTGCAAGGGGTACAACGAACGATGAATCAGTTTAATTAAACTTAATATATAAAAATAGAGGGGCTAAATAAGAATTTAGCCCCTCTATTTTTATTAAATTAACTCTTAAAGCCTTACTCTATTTTGGTTGCTTTAGGTCATACAAGTCACTGATAGATTCGTGATTGATAACTCGCTTGATTGCCTCTGATAGGACATTAGCAATAGATAGGATTCTGATCTTTGAAGACTCTTTTCTTAGAGGAATTGAGTCTGTAAAGATAATCTCAGTAAGAGCTGATTTCTCAATACGTTCTGTAGCAGGATCACTCAAGACAGCGTGGCTGGCAAAAGCTCGTACACTTTTTGCACCATTCTCAATCATCAAGTCAGCTGCTTTGGTTATTGTACCTGCAGTATCAACAATATCGTCAATAAGTAGAACATCTTTTCCTTCAACATCTCCAATGATACGCATCTCTGCCACCTCATTAGCTTTCTTTCTTTGCTTATGACAAATAACCATTGGAATACCGAGTGTCTTAGCATAAGAATTTGCACGTTTTGCACCACCAACATCAGGAGTTGCCATTACAGCATTATCTAAATCAATAGTTTTGTGGATATAATCATAGAATACTGTAGAAGCATATAGGTGATCCACTGGTACATCAAAGAAGCCTTGAATCTGATCTGCGTGAAGATCCATTGTGATTAGGCGTGTAATACCAGCACAACTCAACATATCTGCAATAAGCTTAGCTCCGATTGAGACACGAGGCTTATCCTTACGATCTTGTCTTGCCCAACCGAAATAAGGAACTACTGCTGCGATATAGTGAGCAGAAGCTCTTTTTGCAGCATCAACCATTAGGAGTAGCTCCATAATGTTGTCGGCACTTGGGAATGTTGATTGAACAAGAAAAACGTCCTTGCCTCTAATACTATCTTTATAGAATACTGAAAATTCACCATCGGCGAAATGCTCAACTTCCATATCTCCGAGCTTAACACCTAAGCCCTCCGCTACTTGCTCTGCTAAGTGGTAAGAAGCAGAACCTGCAAAAATTGCAAAATCTTTAGAATCTGTTTTCATTTTTTATACTGTAATTAGCTTACTCTTATAGGTAAAACAAAGGTAATTCATTTAGATTGCTTATCCAAAGAATTACCTCGTCTTTTATTCAATTAGGTCTATATTTTTTAGTTGTTTATTGGGCTGTAATCCACTCTGTTCTTTTAGCTCTTGCATCTGCTTCTTCAGATTGCCTTTTCCTTGGAAGAGCCTATTTTTTGTGGTGTTAATCTCTTGTTGGACTTTCCCAAGGCTATCTTCCAATTTTGTGAAGCTTTCTTCTACGCCAACAAATTTTTCATACATTCTTGTTGCTCGTTCTATAATTTTAGTTACGTTCTTGACTTGTTTGTCTTGACTCCACATATCAAGAATGAGCCTGAGTACTGCGATAAGGCTTGTTGCATTAATCAGCACAACTCCTTTCTTATAAGCTCTCTGCCACAGATTATTATCTCTGTGTATTGCAAGGTTGTAGGCAGCTTCATTAGGCATAAACATCAGAACAAACTCAGGAGTCTCTCCGAGAAGCGATTTGTAATTTTTAGTTGCTAACTCATCAATATGTTTGTAAACACTATCAAGGTGTCTTTTGATAGCTCGCTCTTGCTCTTCTTTGCTTTCACTATTGGAGAAGTCAACATAAGCACTAAGGCTTACTTTACTATCAATGATCATTGCCCGATTATTAGGAAAACGAACAATAACATCTGGACGACGATTGTTGCCATTTTCGTCTTTAATAGAAGTTTGGACTTCGTAGCATTCGCCCTTTGTAAGACCGCTTTGCTCCAAAATTCGCTCTAAGATCATCTCTCCCCAGTCGCCTTGCTCCTTGCTATCTCCCTTTAGGGCAATAGCCAGCTGGTGAGCTTCCTGACTAAGTTCTTGGCTTCGCTCCATTAGATTCTTAATCTCATTTTGAAGCGAAGTTCTTTGTTCTCGTTCGTGGATATAGCTTTTCTCTACCTGCTCTTTGAAGAGTTTTAGTTCTTCTCTCAGAGGTGCAAGCGTCTTGTTGTTATTTACTTCAAGACTTTCGCCACGTTCTTTTAGGAGGCGATGCATTATTTCTTGGAACTCATTTTTGAGCGTATCACTAACTTGTTCTTTTTCGTTACACGCTTTTTTATATTCTTCTTCTAAGTACTTGAATCGTTCTTCCAAACGAGAAAAAGAAATGTTCTTCTCACTTAGTTCGTCTTGAAGCTTTTTGATATCATTCTTTAATAACTCCTTCTCTCCTTGCAAAGCTAATATACTGGTCTCACTATTAGAAAGCTTTTCTTGTGATAGCTCCAATTGAATTTGGGCATTAGCTTGCTCTCCTTGAAGACCTTTATTCTCCTGTTTTAGCTTCTTATTTTCTTGAAAGAAAAAGTAAAGAAGAAGTATATTAATGAGTATAAAAGAAACAATGATTATAATTGTTATAGTATTCATTTTTCAATTAACTTATTCGTTAATACTATCAAGAATATTGTCGTTTTCAGGCTCTCCGTCATCTATTAGATGATCCGTGTTAAAGTCCTCTTGGATAAACTCAGATCCAATACCAAGCTCCGGACTATTGTTACAAGGGGAGTAATCCTCCGGTAGGTTAAACTTGGTCTCTTTGCTATAGCCAAGTTCTGTATTGGCATATACTTTTTTCATAAATAAAGCAAAGATTGGAAGAGCAGAGGCAGCTCCTTGTCCATAACGCATAGAACGGAAGCGAACACTCATATCTTCACCACCAACCCAGCAACCAGCTACGATGTCGGGAGAGAAGCCCATAAACCAAGCATCACTATTTTGCTGAGTTGTACCTGTCTTACCGCCAAGAGGCATATCTAATTTATAGAGGTATCTCAATCGTTGTGCAGTTCCTCCTTTGACTACATTCTGGAGCATATAGATCATTTTCTGGCTCGCATCTTTGGATAGAACCTCTGTTTTTTGAGGCTTAAATTCAGAGATTGTGTTGCCCATCTGATCTTCAATTCGCACCACGAGTAGGGGATTGACACGTATGCCATTGTTTAGGAATGTTGTATAGGCAGATACCATTTCGGCCACAGTAGCTGTAGATGTCCCCAAGCACATTGCAGGTGTCGGAAAAATATCTGATTTTAGACCATAACTTCTTAAGAGTCTTAGGAAGGTATGTGGCGAACTTCTTTCCATCAACTTGGCAGTTACCCAGTTATCGGAGTGTTGCAAGCCCCATTGTATCGAAACCATCTCATCAATACGTTTTTTATTCGCATTACGAGGACGCCAAACGTTGCCATCTTCAAGAAGAATCTCTGGTTGGCTATGTAGCACCGAATCACAAGGTAAAAGACCATCAACCATTGCCAAAGAATAAAGAAATGGTTTGATCGTAGAGCCGACTTGTCGTCTGCCTTGCATTACCATATCGTACTGAAAGTTAGAGAAGTCAATTCCTCCAACATAGGCTAAGACGTGTCCATTATTAGGGTTCATTGCCATAAAGCCTGTGCGGAGTAAACTCTTGGTATATATGATAGAGTCTTTCGGTGTTAGGACTGTGTCGATCATTCCTTTCCAAGAGAATAGTTGCATTTCTGTCGGAGTTCTGAAGGACTTAAGAATCTCTTCCTTAGATAGCCCCTCTTTCTTCAAGACACGCCAACGCTCACTTTGTCTCATTGCTCGGTAGATGATTCTCCAGCGTTCTTTTTTGCTAATATCATAAGCAAATGGTGCATTTCGACTGCGAGATTTTTCTCGGTCAAAAGCAGGTTGTAATGTCTGAGATAAATGTTCCTTTACAGCTTCTTCTGCATACTCCTGCATTTGAGAGGATAGTGTTGTGTAGATCTTTAATCCATCAGAATAGATGTTGTAGTTATCTCCATTACTTTTTTGGTTTTTGTTGCACCAGCCATACAGCGGATTAGTTGCCCAAGAGATACTATCAATACGATACTCTTCCCCTTGCCAAGAAGCATAGTGTTTTCGTTTGGGTTCTTTTGCCATCATTACCTTACGAATGTATTCTCTGAAGTAGGTTGCCTTCCCTGCCTTAAAGTTTGAGCTATGAAACTTTATCTCGATTGGCAACTTAGATAAAGAGTCACGCTCTGAAGAGCTGATAAAGCCTGCTTTTTCCATTTGCCCAAAGACGACATTACGTCTATTGATTGGCTTGTCTGAGTTTCTTCTTTGAATAGGATTGTAGTATGATGGGTTTTTACACATCCCAACAAGCATTGCCGCCTCTTGTATGTTGAGAGTTGAAGCTTTTTTTCCGAAATAGGTATGAGCAGCGGAGTTGATACCGACAGCATTATAAAGGAAATCAAACTGATTAAGGTATAATGCTAAAATTTCTTCTTTGGAATAATAGCGCTCAATTTTTGCAGCAATAACCCACTCAATAGGTTTCTGCAAGGCTCTCTGTAAGAAGTTCTTTGTTGGTTTGGAATAGAGTTGTTTTGCTAATTGCTGACTAATGGTACTCCCACCTCCAGAACTCCTTTGTTGTAGAATAACAGTCTTGACAAGGACACGTCCCAAGCTCTTAAAGTCAATACCTGAATGTTCGTGAAAACGCTCATCTTCAGTAGCAATAAGGGCATTGACAACGTAAGGAGAAATATCTTTGTAAGGCGTATAAACACGATTACCTCCACTAAAAGCATAAGAACCTAAGACATCGCCTTCACTACTAATTAGTTGAGAGGCATATTTGTCAATAGGATTTTGCAAATCTTCGATAGGAGGCAAATAACCAATCCAGCCATTATAAATAGCTGTAAAGGCAAGAGCAATAGCTAACCAGCCGAGGATAAATATAGCCCAAAGGCTTCTGATGATGATTCGTTTCATATATTATTGTAATCTATACTTTTATTCTGAGATAGAGTTTTTTTCTTAAGATAGGAGACTTCCTATAGCTTGACTAATTTCCAAAATTAGTCGACTGATTCTAAAAATCAGCCGACTGTATTTTGGAGCAAAGACAAACTTGTTGTTTTAGAATCCTAACCAATCTCTTTAATCAAGCCCAAACGATAGGCCTTCAATAGCTTCTTAAGATCTTCAACTTCTTCTTTGATACGTCTGCCTTTATCCGTATTCATTACGAGGATACGCTCTTTACTGAACTCTCTAACGACAGAAACGCTTTCAATATCTTCCATCTGTTCAATGGCTTGTTTAGTTGAACTAAATGGCTCGTGCTTGACAAGGTGGAGACCTTGTGAATTAAAGATTAGGGTATAACCCGCAATACCTGTGCTTGATTGGTAGGCACGACTAAAGCCTCCATCAATAAGCATTAGCTTACCTCCAGCTTGCATTGGCGACTCTCCCTTAGAGGCTTTTACTGGCACGTGTCCATTGATGATACGGGATTCGCTTGGGTCTAATCCAAACTCCGATAAGATATATTCACAAACCTCTTGCTCAACTCTATAGGTATAGTAGAACCCTTTATGCTCCTTGTGAGTCTTTTTGTCCTCAATGAAATAGCGTTCAAAGGTCGTCATTGCACTCTTGTCAAAGAGAGGAGAGTCTGCTCCACACCATAGATACCAAATGTAGTCAATAGCATCTTGGTTTTCTGTAGAATCTTTGGCACTCCAATGAGCCAAACGTACGTAGCTATCAATATGCTCCATTAATTCTTTACCGACATAGCTCTTCTTACCAACTTTCACAGCTTTGAGCTTTTTGTCTTCATTAAGAGGTATTGCTGCGTGGAATAGTAGGTTCGAATTATAAGCTAAATACATTCCGCCCTTAGCATAAAGGAAATCAATATGTTCTCTTAGTTTATCACTATGAGCAAAAGCATAAGTTAATCTATTAACAACTTCTTGCTCTTCTTCTGTAAGAGCATACGGATTCTCAGGATCTATCGTTGGGAAGTTATTGTCTAATAGAGGGTGTGTCTCGCCATTAGGTAAAGTAATGGTCTTACGTTCTTTGTCAATCAGATGTAGCAATTTACGTCCTTCCATTTGATACTCAGGGTGCTTGTCAATAAGCTGAGCTTCAATCTTGAATTGGATAATAGAGATTGCTTTATGCATCTGGCTAATTAGATAAATATTCTTGTCGTCATAAGTCTCTGCCGAATCTGAAAGCTTAGGCTGGAACATTAAGCAAGGGTCTTCGGCATAAGTCTCTGTCGCCAAACGAGCCAATGGGAATAGATTAATACCATAGCCATCTTCTATTGTTTCAAGATTAGCGTAACGTAAGGCAATACGAATGACGTTTGCCATACAAGCAGTATTGCCAACGGCAGCTCCCATCCAGAGCATATCGTGGTTACCCCATTGGATATCAACATTGTGATATTTAAGCAATCTATCCATAATGATATGAGCCCCCGGACCTCTGTCGTAAATGTCGCCGACAACGTGCAAATGGTCTATGGCTAACTGTTGTATCGTCAAGCAAAGAGCAGCGATCACATCTTCAGCTCGTCCTGTCTCTATAATTGAGTCAAGAATACTTTGGAAGTAAGCTGACTTCTTAGCATTATGGCTATCTTCGTGCAGAAGCTCTTGAATGATGTAGCTATATTGCTCGGGAAGAGCTTTCCTTACTTTACTACGTGTATATTTTTCACTAACACGTTGGCAAACTTTAATCAACTGATTCAAAACGACTTTGAACCATTCGTCCATAGACTTTTCTCGTTTGCTAATAAACTCCATCGTTGCTCGTGGATAATAGATAAGCGTACAAAGCTCTTTAAGCTCACTTTCCCTAATTTGTCCACCAAATAGATCGTAAACTTTTATTCTAATTGTTCCAGAAGCATTCTTCAGTACGTGAGCAAAAGCTTCGTATTCTCCGTGTACATCTGCCAAGAAGTGTTCCGTCCCTTTCGGTAGGTTAAGAATAGCTTGCAAATTCATAATTTCACTGGCCACCTTTGCCGAGTTTGGAAATTGCTTGGCTAATTGTCTGAGATATTTGAGTTCTATGTCTAATTTTTTCATCATAATACTATTGCGTTTTAATGTTTTTTATAGACGATCTACATTTTTGACACCTGCTACAGAGCGAATCTTTTTAATCAATAACTTGATGTTTTGTCCTTGCTCAATATAGATTGTAAAGCTTGCCTTAAATAGACCATCGTTTGAGTCAATTTTATAGTTACGTAGCTTGGCTACATTGTCTTTTTTTATTAGTGAGATAATATGTGTTACGACTGCGATGTCATCTTTGCCAATAATTTCCAGTGCAATTAATTGGTTTGACTTTTCATCTCCTTGCCAGCGTGCAGAGAGGATTTTATGAGGTGAATGCTCAATCAGATCTTGTGTATTAGGGCAAGATATACGGTGTATCTTGATACCACTACTACTGATGAAGCCAAATATCTGATCTCCAAAAACAGGCATACAGCATTTAGCAAGTGTGTATTCTACGCCTGATAGATTATTGTCTATGATGAGCGTTTCACTACTTGAGCCGAAGGCAGATGACGCTTGCGTTTTGTCATCGACTGTGTTATGGATGAAAGTGTCAGCATTACGAATACTATCTTTTTGAAGCATTTCGTTGTTGAGAACCTGCTTCTCCTGCTCCAGCTCATAATTGTCCAAAAAGCTATTAAGATCCAAGCGCTCTAAGGTAATATCCTTAAAGAACTCTGACTGCCTCTTGTAGCCAAGACGAGCAAGATATTTCGTAAAGAAAGACTCGTCAATTTTTATCTTTCTATTTTTAATACGTCGCTCAAAAGTCTCTCTTGCCACCAAGATACCTGCTTCTTCCTCTATACGTAGCAGATGTTTGATTCTATTCTTAGCCTTGGGGCTAACAACGATTGATAACCAGTCTTTTTTAGGGCTTTGTTGAGGACTTGTATTAATGGAAACAGCATCTCCATTTTGCAACTGATATTTAAGCGAAACATTTTTGCCATTTACTTTAGCCGAGACAGCTGTTGCTCCTACTTGAGTGTGTACAGCAAAGGCAAAGTCCAAGACTGTAGCTCCTTTAGGTAGGGTTAGGACTTCTCCTTTCGGCGTAAAGACATAGACTTCTTCAGCTTTAAGGGTTAGACGAGAACGTTCTAAGATTTCTTTTTCAGCACCCGAACCTGCATTCTTGGCATATTCAAGATCTTCTCTTACCGAAGCCAGAAACTCGTCAAGACCACCACTACCTCCTTTTAACCCTTTATAACGCCAGTGAGCTGCCATACCTTGTTCTGCGACAAGATCCATTCGCTTGCTACGTATCTGCACCTCAACCCATTTATTTTCGGGTCCAAGGACTGTAATATGGAGACTTTCGTAGCCATTAGCTTTAGGAATAGAAATCCAATCCTTTAGACGTTTTGGATTGGGCAAGTACATATCCGTAACCAATGAATAAGCTTGCCAACAGGCTTGACGCTCTTTAAGCTCTTCGGTATCAATAATTATGCGAATTGCAAAGAGGTCGTATATATCTTCAAAGTTTTGTTTGCGAAGTTTATTACTTATCGAACTGATACTTTTGACTCTTGCTTTTAGCTCATAAGGAAAGGGTAGTTGATTGTCTAAGCTTTTTCGTAATGGGGCTAAAAAGTTCGCAATATATGTTTCTCGGGCAGTCTTTGTCTCCCCAAGTTTTCGCTTGATAAAGTCAAATGTTTGGCGATCTCTGTATTTCAGGCAGAGATCTTCCATTTCGCCCTTAATGTTGTATAGCCCTAATTTATGAGCAATAGGAGCATAGAGAGAACTGACTTCATTAGCTAAGTCTGTGGCTTCCTCTGCTGTATAAAACTGATTAGCTTTACGCAAGTAAAAAACTCTATTCGCAATGATTAAGAGAACAACTCTGATGTCTTCTGCGATGGATAGCAAGAGCTTGTGGAAGTTTTCGCTATTGATAGCTTCTTGTCTATCGTACAGCTCCGAAGTGCGTGATAAGAGTTTGAGCAAGCGTATCGCTTCCTCTCCAATCAGCTTTTCGGCTTCTTGCTCTGTAATCTGTCCTTTTTGAGTAAGAGGGAAGAGGAGCATTGCCAAGACAGAGATATGATCCAGTCGTAGCTCCTTCAAGGCAATAAACACTACTTCAACCGTTATGTCAAGATTGTCTAAGCTTTTGAGCAAGCTCCAAATCTGATGTCTTTGCTCTCTATTTACTTTATTTTGAAAATGGGGGAGTATCTTTCGAGCATAAGAAAAATGAGACTCTTCACAAGTAAAAGTCTTTTGCGAAACATTTGTAAGTTTCTGCTCACGAGCATCTAATATATTAGTTTCTTGTACCATATCTTATCGCTTAAATCGAAATTACCAATACTATTAATGAATAATAAGCTTTGTGCTACTATACATATTTTGTAAATATAACGATTTTATAGCAGATTGCCATATCGCTTTAGCGAAGGGGGAGCTTTGCTGACAAAAATCTAAATTCTATCTCCTTGAAATATAATATATAGTAGAAAGGGAAAGTTGAGATGTCTCAACGTGAAAAATGAGACGTCTCAATCGCTTGGTTGAGACGTCTCATTTTTTACATTCATACGTCTAAGGTTTTAGACGTTGTTGCCTTAACGATTTTATTACCTACGGAATGGACGTACTGGCATTCGTTTATTAGTTTCGTCCATGTATATAAGACCACCTTCTTGATCAAATCCTCTAAAGATAGCCCCTTCAAGATTATTTGTTGCAGTCCAAATTTGAACTCCAGAGCCATATTGGTGCATTACTTTAGTTGCTGACGGCTCTGTCCACCCATAAGCAGGGAATGTTCGGATTGTACAGGGATGAGTAGTGAAGTACTCAGGATTCCCTTTAATCTCATCTAACTCGGGTACTGTTTTCCCTATAAGAGGGACACACTTAATTGTCATATATCTATTGCTGCCTTGACCATCATAAGAGTAACGCCAAGCTGAGACCCATCTTGAGTTAGTTTTAAAGCGGATAGCATAGGTAACGAAAGAACCTCCTTCTGATACTGTAACATATTCTGATGTCTCCTGAGACATTGCTTCAGAACGAATTTGCATCTTCTCAACCACAGTAGTCGCAGCTTTTTCTTGGTTGAAACAGATAGTCTCTCTTTTCTCTGGTAGAATAGTATTCCAGTTTAGTTTAGTCGGTAAATAATATTTATTTAGGGTCTCAGGACGAGGGTATCTAAATAATTGTACGGCTGCATTCCAGTTGTAGTAGCCTACATCAGAATTATCCATTCCTGAAAGAACATCAGTACTTGGTAGATCATGGCTCGTAACAAATCCACTACCGTCCTTATTGATAGCAGGAGCCTCCGATACAAAATCTAAGAGTGTTTTAGAACGCAAGGTTACCGACTTCCCCCCAAAAGATATTTTCGCTGCATCGGGACCTTTGTAGAAAGGACGAACTGGTGCTGTCGTGATTTTATTTAACTGAGCAAAAAATGTGCTCTGCGGTACTACACCAAGCATAAAGCTTTTCTCTGGGCTTGTTGTTTCTGTAGATGTCCAGTAAAAACTTCTTATAGCTTTCTGCGAGATAGTGGTAGGGTTACTACTCATACCATAACCATAAGTTGGGAATGCTCGTACTGTAGCTGGATGCTTTGTGAAGAAGCTTGGATGGCTTATGCCAGAGAGAGTCTTACCTCCTATGCCTTTTAGAGGAACACATTTGATAAGCAGATATTTGTTGTTAGCTTCTCCTTCGTAAGAGTAACGCCAAGCAGACTCCCAATCTGTTCCCTTAAAACGAATAGCATAAGTAACAAAAAGATTGCCTTCTTTTACTGTCTTGAAATCCGACGTGTAGTCAAAGGCTTCAATCATAGAGCCAACCTGAGCATGCTCATATATGGTTTGAGCAGAGTTCGTACGATCAAAGTGGAGTACATCCGAATTGTGCGGTATGATAGCCTGCCACTGGTTCTTATTAGCTAATTGATAGCCATCCAAAAAGTCTTTAGTCCCATTAAAGAGCTCTAATGCCTCATTATAAGTGTAATAGCCAGCATCAGTCCTATTTAGCTGTGAGGTTTGCTCAACGAGCGGGATACTGTGGTTTGTAACGAAAGCTGTTCCTGCTCTGTTAATCGCAGGAGCTTCTGCTACAAAGTCCAAAGGTGTCTTGAAGTTTAAGGATGCAGACCAGTATTCATTTGATTGTGGAGGAATAGAAATTGTAGTTTCTGGGATGCGGAATGGTCGTACAGTTATTGCCCAGCCATCATTTCCATCGGAAGTTCCAGCCTTATGATTGGCTTCATAGATTCCTAATCCCACATCTCCTGTGATATACCAACGACTCCATACATTTTTTTCTCTTATCGTATTATTATCTTGATGGGGGGAATTAAATCGATGAAAACCATAAGCAGGGAAGCTACGAATCGTTGCTTCATTTCTCTCGAAAAAGTCGGGGTTTCGTATGTCTCTGAATTCGATATCTGCCTTGTCTCGTAGAGGGACACACTTGATTGTCAGCATATTGACCTGATTAATTTGGTCTGAAGAGTAACGCCAAGCTGATTCCCAATAAGTCCCCTTAAAGCGAAGAGCGTAAGTAACGTATTTAGCCCCTTCTCTTACGGTTATGTAGTCTGATTGATACTCTTTCTGAGCCATCTGTCCAACTTGAGCATATTCTCGAAGAGTTCTTCCTCCATCGTACTCCCCTGAGAATCTAACCCTGTCCGTTTCAGGATTAACTTCCATCTGTGGTAAAATTGATCGCCACTGATAGATATTTGCTGGATAGTAATTAGCTAAGAATGACTTAGAACCATTGAAAAGAGCAGCGGCATCTCTCTCAGAATAGTAACCTGCATCATCGTCTTTCAGGGTGTTTGTATTACCTGTTTCAGGTAGGCGATAATGGGTAACAAAGTCAGTCCCAGCTTGGTTGATAGCAGGAGCTTCAGCCACAAAGTCCAAAGGTGTCTTAAAGTCTAAAGAGTGTGAGAAAACATAATTACTTGTACTTAGTGATTCATTTGTATTTGGCAATAAGCCTCCATTATTCCAGTCTAAGCCATTGCTACCACCAGTCTTGTTGCTACTATTAATCGTAATAATCGTGTTATACGAGTAGCCATCATCAAACTGCTTATCGATACCATCAACGACAGAGTTTGGAGCATAGACATTGAAGGTCTTAGTTGTTTGCTCCGTATCATTGCCCTGAATCTTATAGCGGATTTGTACTTGGAAAGCATTACCTTTCTTGTTTGGATTCTGGAAACCCCAAACGTAGAAAGCAGGGTCATCTGTGCTACCATTGTTAATAATATAACCGGTCTCGTCTGCCGTTTCGTTTTGATAAACAGGGAAAGAGAGTGCTGTATTGTTGAGTTGCTCTGCTGTGTATTCTGGGTGGAAGCTTGCCACTCCGGCACTGCTCCAGTCGAAGTAACCTCTATAGTTGAGAGCTCCCTCTCTTTCTACAATAATAGCTGTTACAGCGATGTTGGTACCTGTGTTGTTCTTGATATGCAGACCAATGAGTGAGCCACGAGGAGCGAACTTTGGACTTGTGCTTGAGACTGCTTGGGTAAAGGCAGGGAAGTCCAAAACTTCGGTCATAATAGGGATATGACGTCCTTTTTCAAAGGATCCCCCTCCAGTTGTCCCTTCAATACGTTGGTTAGGGTCTGTCTCATCTTTGAAGTATTGCTTCGTTTTGTCATCACCAGAACCAGCTTTACCCTCCAAGCACATAAAGCCGTAGGTAATGTCTGTTAGGCTATTGAAGGCACGACAGTACATCTTGAGTTGAGCTCCTTCAATAGTAAAGTCTGTTTGGCTTTCCTTAAACAGAACTGTATTTTGAGTCAAAGCACTTGGATTGCTTGGTTCTTGATCAATGGCATTGACACAATTCATCGCATAGTGCTTGCCTCCGTCGTAGATAACGCCCCAACGTGCTTCACGCTTATTAGTCCCGAAGTCGCTGGCTTTGACGATTGTCCTTGCAGCTTCAGATGTCCCAAAGTTGTAGAGACCTGCACGAAGAGCTTCGCCCTCAACTTTATCTGTGTTGCTACTGAGAGCTTGCACAGTTACCGCTCCTAAGGAGCTACTCATTTCAAATTTTTGAGGTTCAGATAATTCATTTGTTCGCTCTATTGGCTCATCTTTTTGACAAGAGCCTAATAAGAGTCCAAAGGTAAGCAAGCTTACCCATTGAAATAGTTTATTCATTTTTTTCTGTTGATTAATTAAATATGTTATTGCATAATGAGAGCAAATACTTTCTCTAAAAAAGTTTGTTAAGTTTCTTAGTCGTGCATAAGACCGCCACCATAGTCCCAGTCTTCGCCTAACAAATCGTCATCTAAGCTGTTCTCGAGGAGTTCTCCATTGTTCCAGTCCTCTCCATTAGCATTCATTGAGAAGCTTTGTTTTAGTAGAGACAAGTTGTTGCCAAGGTAGAATATACTACCTTTTGGGGGCTCGTAGTTGAGCCATTTTTCGTTGTGTTTTTTAGTCATACGAATTGAGTTCTGTTAAATTTAAAATTGTAAGAAAAGGGGGGATATGTATTACTATAGTGTCCTTTTCCATAATTCTCAAAAAAGTGATCGTCGCAAATGTAAAAAAAAAACTGTATTAGCAAACTTTTTTGGATAAAAAGTAGCTTTTAGATGGAAAATTCTGATTTTCAGTCTGGTATTGTTCGTTTTGTATTGTAATTTGGAGCGTCTTGATAGAAATATTATGCCTAATGAGTTATTTGAACTATATTTTTACAGAATATAAATGAATATTCATTTGTTTTTCTCTATCTTTATCGGAGTTATGAAAAAAACAGCAATTATATTAGGAGCGACAGGGCTTACAGGGGCTTATCTATTGGATATGCTTCTTGAGAGTGAAGATTATGCAAGAGTAAAAGTCTTTACTCGTAGGACAACGGGCAAAAAGCACGAGAAGTTAGAGGAAGTAATCTGTGATTTGCTTCACTTAGAGAAGTGGCGAGAGCTGTTTGTCGCAGACGAAGTCTTCTGTTGTATTGGTACGACTAAAGCAAAAACAAGTGATAAAGCTTTGTATCGTGCTATAGATTTTGGCATTCCTGCAAAGGCAGCTCGTTTGGCTGAAATAAATAAAATCAAGTCTTTTAGCTTGATTTCGGCTATTGGGGCAAACCCTAAAAGCTCTGTCTTCTACAGCCGAACAAAGGGAGAAATGGAGCAGGCTGTTTTGTCCTGCAATATAGAGAATGTGTTTATTTATCGTCCTTCCTTGATTTATGGCAAGCGAGAAGACAAGCGTTTAGGTGAAAGCATCGCAACGAAAGTCAGCAAATTCTTTGAGCTATTTCTTTTTGGTAAGCTCAAGAACTACAAGTCTATCTCAGGAGAAGAGCTTGCTAATGCTCTCTATCAAGGAGTCCGTAAGCATTCAGGACGTCAAATCATTTTTAGAAATCAATTCTTTCGGTAGGCTCCGTAGGTCATCTTTTCCTCTCGTGGTTTGCCGTCAAGGTCGGTAAAGCCACTTCCATCTGTGCCTAAACCAATAAATGGAACTCCTTCTTTTGGGCGGAAGTCAAAGCGATAGTCTTTTTTCTTTTTCTTATTTTCACCCAAATAACGGTATAAGTCTTTGGTTTTTGTCTTCTTATCTCGGAAAAGTACATCGTTTAGCTCATAGTATTCATTCTTTGGAAAGTGAATACTCCTCAGATAGCAATGATTGAATTTAATGATAGCTTGGGGCGTTTGTGTGCTTAGTATCGTGAGCTGAATCTCTCCACCTTTTTGGCTGTTGTTGTAGCTATAGTGATAGACTGGCATTTCGCCATCTACGATGCTATTGTCTATATGTAAGTAGCTCGCTTGATTTTGGAAGCTCTCAAGAGATTTGCTCTGTGATAGGTCTTGATAGACAAGAGCTTTATCCGAACGAATATCTGGCCAAGGATAATAATTGATGATACTACTTCGCTGAATGTCGTACCTTCCACCCGAGAGGGCAAGACAAGAGCCTAAGGTATTACTAATCTCACTATCTGATATTCTGAAGTAACCGATATCTGCCTTTAGACCCACACCTTTGATATTACTAATCTTGCAATGCTGAATATCGGCTATTGCGTGGCGTTGATTAGCTCCTTTGTTAGGGGCAAAATGCAAACCATAAGAGGCGTTAATTAGATGGAAATAGGAGAGTCGTGCCTTGGCTTCTTCGCCAAAGAAAATACCGCCCCACTGACCTGATAGGCGAGAGTAGGGGACTAAAGGCAGGAACTTATCCCAGCGTGTCGCACAGAAACGCACAGGTCTCTCGGCTCTTCCCTCAATTTCCAGTTCGCCCTCCACACGCATATAGGCATTACTTCTAAACCAAATCTGTGCAGGACTTTCAAGCCTTAGCTTAGCTCCAGGCCCAACAACGATGCTGTCGTGTACAAGCCACGGACGTTCTGACGAGCGTCTGAGGTCTTGCTCAATGGTTAAAGCCTTGATATGCTCAACGTTCTGCCGAATAGCTATGATAGGCATTTGGTAAACCTTACCCTTGTCGTCTGTAATCTCAATAAGATCCTTAACCTCTGTAGCCTTATCCTCCTTGCCGAGAGGGAGGAAAGCACGAGCAAAAATATAGATACTATCTCTTTCGTTTACGTGAACGTTCTCAAAGCTTTTGCCGAAAGAACCATCAACATTGATAGAGAAGCCTTTGCTCTGCCCCAAGAGCTTAATGCTTTTTAGTGTAATAGCTTCTTTATTGGGGTTGTAAAGTCGTATGTTATAGGTTGCCGACAGGTACTCACTCGGGATAGTATCCATAATGATACTATCGTTGGAGAGAGAGAAGTTAAAACCTTTATAGGCAGGAGGAATAGGAAAATCCTTATCCTCTTGTCTGCAAGCAAGGCATATCAGCACCAAGAGAAGGCTTTGCGAGAGTAAACGTAAATATCTTTTTTGCGTGAGCATTGTATCTTTTTATTAATTGTATAATACAAAAGTACGTGATTTTTGTAGGCTAAGCAAGATGTTCCGATTTGTGGTATTTGGATAAGTTCAAAAAGTGTTTGGGAAGAGTTCAAAAAGTTTTCCGGAAAACTTTTTGAAATGACTGGGAAAACTCAAATGAGTTTTCCCAGTCATTTTTTGCTCTTAAAATGAGGGGTTTTATCTTTCTAATAAACAGTTTGTTACATAAAACAGCTTGTGGCTGTTCGGATTTGTGGTATTTTGCCTTTGAATTGGGCTGAGATTTTTATCTTTTGTTGTTTTGAATTATTGTTGCTTTTTTATAAATTTGCTAATAAAAAGAGTTTTGTAGATCAAAATATAAAGTTATTAATCATAAATGTAATTAGATTATGGAAATGAAGAGAATTAAAATGCTGAGTATTGTATTGCTCGCAAGTTTGTTTTTTGCCTCTTGTTCGGACAAGAAGAAGCAAACTAAAGAGAAAGAAAAGACTTCGCTTGAGCTTTTGGATTTAAGGGGAAAGGTTCAGAGCCTAAAAACGACAACTTATTATGCCGATAGCGAAGTCTTGAAAGATAGTATAATTCTTGAAAATAAACGAAAGATTTTCAATGAATTAGGGCAAATGATTGAAGAGCAAAATTGTCGTTCAAATGGGAGCGTTTTTGCGAAAGAGTGCTTTGTTTTTGACAAAGAAAATCGCCTTATTGATGAAAAAAAATATGATGATAAAGGGCGGTTGACCTATAGTCATCAAAATAAATATACTGATGATGATTTTCTTACGGGAAGATTATCAGTCAGATATAAATATTCTTCAGAAGGGGATGTGGAAATAGATACATTGATAAATGCTCCACTTCCAAAGATGAAACGTAATGCTGATAATCAAATTATAGAGCTTCAGGCTAATTTTAAGGGGAAAGTCCAAAAGACAATTTTAGAATACGATGATAGAGGAAATAAAGTCAAGGGGTCTGTTTTCTTTGCAGATAGCCTTTTAGGGGAGCTTAAGTTTAAGTATAATGCTGATGATCAGATGATAGAGCGTTTTTTTGTAAAGCAAGATACTATTGTCTTTAAGGCACTACTTGAATATAATAAGGAGGGAAAAATTATTAGTAATAGAGATTATTATAAAGATAAATTAACTCAAGAAAGTTTGACGAAGTATTACACAAATGGTAATGTCAAAGAGAGAAGTCATTATACAGACTTTGGTGACTCTAAAAGTATTGAGAAGTTTAATCAGCAGGGAAAAATGATTGAAGATCTTCGCTATACTGCTGATAGCCTTACTTATAGAGAGTTGATGGAATACAACAACGAGGGTGATTTGATTTGCTCCAGACGTTACAACGCTAAAGGGGAAATGCCTAATAGAAAGCGTATTTATAAATATGAATATGATGAACATCACAACTGGATTAAGCGTATTTTCTACGAAAAAGGTAGGGTAAGCGATATTACTCTTCGAGAGATTGAGTACTTTGATTAATACTCTTTCTCTCAGCCAATAAAAAAGGGACTGAAAAGTCCCTTTTTTTATTGGCGTGTGTAGTTGAATGTTAGCTATTTCTTCTGCTGAGCTTTGGGCTTAGGCGTTTTATCCATTGTTATTTCAAGCAAACCTCCTGCTTTGATGTCTTTGTGCTTGAAGCTAAGTGTCTTACTTATATCTCGTCCATTGATTTTAGCAGAGCGGATATACTTGTTTTCTGGCTTGTTATTCTTGACGACAATACGGAAAGCTCCATTCTTTAGTTGAATACGTGCTTCCTTGACAAGGGGGCGACCAATAGAGTAGACTGCTTTCCCAGGGCAAACTTGATAGAAACCTAAAGCACTCATCACATACCACGCAGACATTTGCCCACAATCTTCATTGCCAATGATACCATCAGGCGTTGGCGTGTAGAAAGTCGTCAAGATACTATCTAAGATAGCTTGTCCTTTTTCAGGAGCTGAAGTCCAGTTGTATAGGTAAGCAATGTGATGACTTGGTTCGTTGCCGTGGGCATATTGTCCTATCAAACCAGTGATGTCGCCCGATTGCTCAGCTCCATCAATACGAGACGAAGTTGTAAAGAGCGTATCAAGATTAGCCTCTAAGACTTCCTTCCCTCCCATTAGTTCTATGAAATTCTCCATATCGTGTGGGGCATAGAAGCTCCATTGGTAGGCATTGCCCTCTGTATAGTCACTCTTCTGATGAGCCGAATAACGAGGGTTGAAAGGCGTACGGAAAGAGCCATCTGCCATAAGAGGACGCATTAGGCGGTAGTCAGGACACCAATAACGCTGATAGTATTTCCCTTTTTCGTCAAAAGCCTTAGCAATAGAGTCCAAGCCTCCAGCCTCTGCAATGCGAGCAATACACCAATCGTCATAAGCCATTTCTACCCCCCAAGAGACACTCTCAGGTAGCGAATCTGCAGGTATAAAGCCAAGCTTCTCCTTAAAATATGGGTGCTTTGTGATTAGGTCTAACTCTCTTGTCCCTTTGAATTTCTGTGCTAAGTCTTCACGATAGCCCGAAGACTTAAGGCAAGCTTCAGTCCAGAGTTTTAGATCATCTTTATTTGCCAAATCCTTGCAAACAAGGTCTGCCAAGATACTAACAGAATGATAGGCTGGCATACAGCCAGTATAGTTAGAAGCCAAAGGCCAACGAGGTAGGATCGTTCCCTCTTGATAGTCTTTGATAAGCGAATGCCCATAAGCTTGAGCTTGCTTAGGATTGATGATAGTTAGCAGAGGGTGTAAAGCTCTATAAGTATCCCAAATAGAGAAAACTGTATAATGTCCCTTAGTACTATCAGACTTATGAACTTGCTTATCTATACCTCGGTACGTGCCGTCTACATCTTGATAATTGAATGGAGCAATAAAGCTATGATAAAGAGCTGTATAGAAGTTTGTCATTACCTTTGGATCGTCTGATTTGATTTTAATAGCTCCTAAGGTCTTTCTCCAAATCTTTGCACTCTCTTTCTTGACTTTATCAAAATCCCAATGAGGGAGTTCTGCTTCTAAGTTCTTCATCGCTTGCTCAGGGCTTACGGCAGAGAGACCAACTTTGTAAAGTAATGGTTCATTACCTTCTGGTAGCTCTAAATGAAGAATCAATGAAGCTTCTGCATCTTTGATAACGTGAGGTAAGTTGTCAATGTGATGTACCGCACTACCACTCTCTAATATCATCTTACTCGCAGGTTGGCTTAGTCGCAAGCAATAACTCATCTGATGATGCTCTGCCCAACCTTTGGTGTAGTAAGTGCCAAGCACTGTACTATCATTGAGTAAGGTTAGGTCATTTTTGACCACTGTGTGTCCCCAATTTCTTTGCAAGACCTTAAATAAATCAAGGGCGAGCTTTCTTGATTGAGTATTTTGATAAGTTGCTCGCATTAGACCAACTCGCTCAGAGGAAGTTAATTCAACTTTTACTCTTTGCTCATCTAAATCAACAGCATAATAACCTGCAGAAGCTTTTTCGCTTGATTTCTCAAAATGTGCTAGAGGGCTACTACTATCAGCTCCAATCCCAAAACCAATATAATTGCTGTAGGGTAATATGCTTACATCACCGAGGTCGCCGATACCTGTTCCGCTAAGGTGCGTTAAGCTAAAGCCATAGATAATACTATCGCTATTGTGGTAGCCACTACTTGCTTCCCAACCAAGCAGATGAGTATCAGGGCTGAATTGTACCATTGCATTCGGGCGTGTTGCCCCTGGGAAGGTATGTCCGTGTCCACCTGTCCCAATGAATGGATCTACATAATCCAATGGGTTTAGTATTGGTTGTATAGCATCGCTTTCTTCTCTACAAGAAAATAGCGAAAGCATAGCAAAACTTAGATATAATAATTTCTTAATCATTTTATTCGTTTTGAATTATGAGTTGTTTCTCCTCTTTTATAATTTAGAAAAGGTTGCAGCAAAGAGCTTCATTTGGCGAAGCATTGAGACTAATCCGTTTGAACGAGTAGGGGATAGATGCTCTTGCAAACCTATTTCTTTAAGGAAGTAAAGATCTGTGTCTAAAATCGTTTGTGGCGTTTGATTATCCAAGACACGCAGCAAGAGGCTTACGATACCACGAACGATAATCGCATCACTTTCGCCCGAGAAACGCACTTTGCCATCTTCCATTCGTGCTGTTATCCAAACACGGCTTTGACAGCCTTCAATAATGTTTTGAGGGATTTTATCTTCCTCTGCCATTGGTTCTAAGGTATTCCCCATATCTATAATGAGGCTATACTTATCCATCCAGTCGTCAAAGACTGCAAACTCTTCTATGATTTCGTCTTGTATTTCGTTGATATTCATTTTGTTTATTTAAGTTTTGTTTCAATAGCAGTGCCTACAGTCTCGCCAACTGCTCGTAATGTTTCTTTGCTAATGATATTAAGGTTATCCCCCTGTGTGTGCCAATGTCTTCCAAAGCCATTCTCTCGAGCGTTATCATAATTGACAATGTCTAAGGCAGGGATTTTTAGTTCTTTGATGATAGGTACGTGGTCATCTACAAGACCAGAACCATCTTTATTGATAAAGTAGGCTCCCCAACCTAATTTACTTGCAGTATCCCAAATTGTATATAAATAGGGGGCTGCATAAGCTTTTGAGTAAGCTTCCCAGCAAAACTTGGCATTCTTTGCTCCAACCATATCAAGCAAGATAGCACATTTAGCCTTGTAGCCTTTGATATGTGGCGTTTCTGCCCAATATTGAGAGCCTTGACACCAACCTTCGTCAGAGCCTGCTTGCCCTCCGTCTTCCATATCGACGAAGAGGAAGTCCAAACCTAAAGAGCTATTACGCTTTTGAGCTTGGCGAGCCAGCTCCATCAGAACAGCCACTCCACTTGCTCCGTCATCAGCACCAAGGATTGGTTTCGTTTTATTGCTTACATTAGCATCGTGGTCTGCCACCGCTCTTGTATCGTAGTGTGCGAGCAAAAGTATACGATTTTTTGCTTGAGGGTTTAGGGAGGCTATGAGGTTACGTCCTGTGATAGCTTTACCATAATAGTCTGTTCCTTTGAAGTTTTGTTCTGTAGTATCATAGCCCCAACTTTTTAGTTTGCTAAGTATCCAGTCTCCACAAGCTTTATGTTCTGGGGTATTTGGTACGCGATGACCAAAGGCTACTTGGTCGTTTACGAAACGAAAAGCACTATCTGCGTCAAAGCTAATAGCTTCAAACTTTGGGGTATTAGTCTTTTCTACAGTCTCCTTTTCTGAATTTTTTTCTTGGCTTTGCGAGCTGCTTCCGCAAGAAGGCAAAGACAAAAGCCCAAGGGTAAGGCTAAGAGCTGTAATGCTAATTTTAATTGTTTTCTTCATATTATATCGCAATCATAACTTTATATCCTACAAAGATAAGCTATTCACTTATAAGACCATAATCTTGTCTTTAATTTTCTGTCTTGAAAGATGTATTATTTTTTGTTGAAGGATAAAAAACAAAGGAGGCCGTACCCACTTTTATTTATTGGGTACAGCCTCCTTTTTTAGATACTTATCAGCTTGTTTAGAATGAAATAACCTTGTCGCTGTCAATAACCCACGTTGCCAGCTGATTCATTGTTGAGCTATTAGCTCCTTCATAATAAGGTTGGTTTTTGTGTATGCCACAGCGAGCCATACAAGTGCCACAAACTTCTACTTTAGCCCCATTCTTAATGAGTTCTTTAAGAAGTAATACTAAGTCTTGATCATATTCATCAGGCTTAGTGCAAGTTTCTCGAGCTAAGTCAACGGCATCATTCATCAAGAAAATACGTACTTCTTGATCTTTTGCTAAAAGAGTTTTAGCAAGTCTTAGGGCATTCCAGCTGACATCAGTGCCGTCGTAAGGATTCCTGTTTAAAATAAGTAATGTACTCATAATTTAATTCTGTTACTTGTTTATAAAATTATATCTACTTAATAAACAAGCGAACACGATTAATGTTTAGTTGAGGAATAAGCCTTAATAAGACAATAATTTAAGAGCTATGGAGTTCGTTGTGTGTAGGTTTTTATATTCTACTAATAAGTTCGTATATTTGCTATCAGAATAACAATTAAATTTAATTTGGATATTATGAATAACAATTCTTTTTTTAATCACTCTACAGAAGTAGAGTTTGTTTCAGATGAGCGTATTGCTTTACAGCAGTCGCTTGTCTTGCGAGTGTTTGTTTGGATGGCTTGTGGTTTGGCTATTACAGGTCTTACGGCAATGCTAACATATAATAGTAGCTTATTTGCTACCATTATCCAAAATCGTGGACTCTTTTGGGGCTTGATGATTGCCGAAGTCGGAATGGTATGGTACCTGTCTGCTCGTATTATGAAGCTAAGCTTTATGACAGCAACTGCTCTCTTTGGTGCGTATGCAGTGTTGAATGGTCTTACACTTAGCGTTATTTTTGCGGCTTTTACAATGACTTCTATTGCTCAGACATTCTTTGTAACTGCAGGTACTTTTGGGGCGATGGCTCTCTTTGGTTATTTCACAAAACGAGACCTCTCAAAGATGGGAAGCATTCTATTTATGGCTCTTATTGGTTTGATTATTGCAAGTGTTGTCAATATCTTCTTAGGAAGCTCTATGATGGATTTACTTATTTCAGCTCTTGGTGTGCTAATCTTTACTGGTCTAACCGCTTGGGATACGCAAAAGATTAAGTTAATGCTTAGTCAGTCTGAAGGAGATGAGCATCTTACTAAAAACCTTTCAGTTTTGGGTGCATTAATGCTTTACTTAGACTTTGTGAATTTGTTCCTTTATCTATTGCGTTTCTTAGGAAGCCGAGATTAATCAATTACATACATAAGTAAAAAAGAAGATGGTTCAAAATGAACCATCTTCTTTTTGTTTATATTTTGAGAATTGTTACTATGCTAATTCTATTTCTCCAAAGAATTCTGGACAATGAAACGCAGGGCTTTCTTTGACGATTGGAGACCAACTTAGATAGTGAGGGTGTGCTGTCTCATCGCCACACTTGTAGAAGTTTGCTCTAAATGATTTTGGAGCTTTATGGTCCGTATAGCCTAATGTCTTCCAAGGAATAAAAACGCTTAAATCCCATTTGATTTGCTCATTGGCAATGTCAAGTCTTTGTCCAAGATGGCTTCCCCAACGTTTGATTGAATTAAACTCTTCTTGACTAAAACCCTGACTTTGGCTCTTTCCTTGGTGGTGAGAGGCATAACAAACGCCTCCAGCATTAAACTCAAAGTTGATATAGTCTTCGCCCTGTTCTTGTTGCATAAAGAACTCTACACAACTATCTGTGTGTACATAGTTGCCATCTGCAGGGGAAAGCGTCCTCAAATCTTGTCCATCTACGATGTAATGTAGCCAAAACCCTTCATCTGAATGTGCTAAATAGAGTTGAACCTCTGGACAGTAAGGGAAATCTTTTGCCCAATTTAAAGTGTTGATGTCAAGTTTTACTCCATCTTGGAGTATCTGTTTGCGAACCTCGTCTATTGGAGAGGTGCTACTGATGTTTAGATGAGGAACAATAGCCTTTTTGCTGTTCATTTAGGAAGTCCTTTAGTTTGTTAAAATACTTTGTGGAGTATATTATTCCAATTTATAATCGTATCTAATCCAAGCAGAATACCAAATAAACCAAAAATCCCGAGAGCCATTGAGATGACATAAACAAACCACTTAATCCCTTTTTGTCCTAAGCTTCGAGATATGCGAATGATAATATAGGTAAAGAAGTGCCACCAAAGTAAGCAACCAATACCAATACTAATAATGGCAATAATAGCGAGGAATAGATAAATAAGGTAATTAGAAGATAAACTATCTAATGGCGATACAAATCCAAAGGTCATATAAAGAGACCAAATAAGGAATATGATCCAAACGTTGGAGACTGTCAAGAAGAAGGCTGATGCAAATTTCTTCCATTCATCTTTGCGAGTAGAAGCTGGTTCTGCCGAGTCATCTTGTTTGATTTGTTTTTTAGCTCTCTTATACAGTAGGTGTGCAAAAATCATAAGGATAATCCCACCAAGAATACTACCAAAGCTTTTAAGCTCTGTCATAAACTCTGCATTTGAGTTTAGGTAGCTAAGCATATAACCATAGAAGATATAAACGATTGCACTATAGAGCATATCACTAACTGTTGCACCATAGCCAGTGAGAATACCATCTCTATGTCCATCAAAAAGAGTTTTGTGTAAACACAAAGAGCCTACAGGTCCTAATGGGGCTGATAAGCAAACTCCAATTAAAATACCTTTTAGTATCGTAGATAACGTCTTTATTAATATAACGAGTAACATCTCTATTTTTCAAATTTGAAGCAAAGTTAAGTAAAATATCTTAAATGGCATTTTATTTAAGCACCTTTTTGAAGTTGGTAGATTCCATTATCAAGTGCAACGGTTATTGTAAATTTAGCTGAAATCTTTCAAAGGGAGTATAGAAATGAAGTTTTTCCCGAGGTCTTTTAT
>PDWI01001697.1_pt1 | contig 34318 bp, 25 predicted proteins | sample 1430891 | NCBI WGS metagenome assembly PDWI01 (sample SAMN01162508, study PRJNA174530) | Oral metagenome, whole genome shotgun sequencing project. | biome: Marine environment; feature: Marine mammal; material: Swab sample of the gingival sulcus; isolation source: swab sample of gingival sulcus... | reverse complement strand
TTTGATATCACAAATTGTGATATCAAAAAATAATGAAACAAGAGGTGGTCGTCAAAAACTACCTTATGTATTTTCAGAAGCAGGTATAGCAATGCTTTCTGCTGTTCTTAGAAGTGATATTGCTATTGATGTAAGCATTAAAATAATGGATGCCTTTGTCGAAATGCGAAGATTTCTAGTAAATAATAGAGAACTTTTTTCAAGACTTGATAGAATGGAACTCAAACAGTTAGAAACAGAGCAAAAATTAGAACAAGTATTTAATTATATTGCAAGCAGAAAAGAAGTATCACAAAAAATATTCTTTGATGGTCAAATCTATGACGCATTTTCTTTGCTTGTAGATATAGTTAAAAAAGCTAATAGTAGCATTATTTTGATAGATAACTATGTTGGCGTAGATACGCTTAATATACTTGCTAAAAAGAAAAATGGAGTAAAAGTTGATATTTACACAACTAAGAAAAGTAATTTAACTAAAAATGACATAAAGAAATTTAATCAGCAATATCATAATTTATCAGTTCATCTGATAGATACATTCCACGATAGATTTATGATACTTGATGAAATTACATGCTATCATATTGGTTCATCAATAAAGGATGCTGGCAATAAAAGTTTTGCTATAAGCAAGATTGCAGATAAGCAAAATATAAGTGATATTTTAAGTAGATTGAAAGATTAAATTATATGAAAATTAAAAATATTTATTTAGTAGCCTTCATCTTTGGTACAATTGTACCTTATTAGAATTTATTAATTTTACAATTGAAAATGGACTTAATTTCGTATTTTTCTTTGAACAACTATTAGCAAATAGAGTAAGTAAATTCTTCGTCTATCATGTTATAATTTCTGCAATTGTGTTAATAATCTATATAACTCAAAATAAGAAAAAAGTTGAATAGTATTGGATAGCAATAATTGCAACTTTAACAATTGGAGTTTCGGCAGGTTTACCCTTATATCTATATTTTAAAGAATTGGAACAAGAAAAAACATTGAAAGACAACATAATATAAACAAAATAGCGAATTAGGAGCTTAATTCAAACTTTTTGTATATTTCCGAAGTTGATCGCTAAGTTCGAATTTTTGGCTTTTTTAGTTCGTTACTTCTTTTATACATCCACTGTTCGTCAGGAATAACTTAAATGTTGTTTCTTTTTTTTATGGTTAAAATTATAAGGAGTTGATAAAATGATAGGTATAAGAAGTTCTTGAAAACAGTAAACATTAAATATGTAAATGTAGGTTTTGGAGTAGCAACACGGTACTATAAACAATAATGCAAAGGCATCTTTAGTAGCTCAACCCAAAAGAATCAACCGTAGTGGAGATATTACGAAGTAATATCGTGAACGGCTTTTGGGTGGAATGCTACTAGATGCCTAGTATCAAGTTAAATAAAATAGATTACATTATTTCCTTAATCACATCCATCATAGGATTGACATCAATTTCTTCTAGCCTTTCCTCATCACACTTATTGGCAAAATTTGGGTCAATTGGCATTTTTTTCAATACTTTTAGATTATTATTACTTGCATACTCCTCCAATTTACTCTTGCCAAATATTTCGTACTTTTTGTTGTTATCTGGGCAGAGGAAATACGCCATATTCTCCACTAAGCCATAAACATTGATATTCATCATATCAGCCATTTTGACGGCTTTTGTCACAATCATTGATACAAGGTCTTGAGGTGTTGTGACAACGACAATGCCGTCAATTGGAATAGATTGATATACTGTTAGTGGCACATCGCCTGTTCCTGGAGGCATGTCAACAAATAAGACATCTATATCGCCCCAGTAAACCTCTTCATAAAACTGCTTGACAACTCCACCTAAAATTGGTCCTCTCCAAAGCACTGGGTCAGTTGAGTTTTCTAAAATCATATTTACAGACATGACCTTTATGCCATTTTTACTTTCATTTGGTATAATGCCCTTTGCAGTAACATCAGCTTTTTTAGTGACGCCAAAAATTTTAGCGATACTAGGACCTGTGATATCTGCGTCAAGTATACCAGTCTTTAGTCCACTCTTGTTAGCTGCATCTGCAAGAAGTGATGTAACAAGTGACTTACCAACGCCACCTTTTCCACTGACAACACCTACGATTTTTTTTATGTTGCTGTTTGCTAGCCCAACAGCCTTTGGTTCAGGTTTAGCTTCTTTAAAGCCTCCAACTTCTAGTTGTACTTCTTTTCTCATTGTAAATACTCTCCTTTTTTAAATAAATTTAGTTTTACCATGTTTCATCAGTATTAAACTATTGTATTTCCACGCTAGATTCCTACGTCACTACTTACGTAGTTCCTCTGAATGACAGCGTGGAATAAATATATTCTATATGATAATTCCATATCCTATAACACAATCATCATCATATATGACAGCCTGCTGACCCCTTGCTGGTGCACGAACAGGCTCTAAAAAATTGACTTTGGCATTTGCCTTGTCAATTCTTGCCTTTAATAAATATCCCCAGTTAAACATCTTGACACTGTATATTTTCACAGTGTCTATTTGTACATGAAAATGTGCTTCTCGCAAAGAGATGCACTTCTTATATAATTTTTCTTCACTACCAACTATAATTTTTGCATTATCTACATCAATATTCAATACAGAATATGAATGAGGAATGTCCTTCTTTTGCCCTACGGTATAGGCTGTATAATTATCTGTAGTAGATAGATACCCTTCATCGATATGATGGACTTCTGCGCTTAAATCCACATCAGAATGTTTACTGATATAATCAGAATAAATGCCATCCACAAAGCAAATCCCCCTACTCTCAGAACTTGGAGAGTAGTTGTAACCCTTACTTTTACAGTAGTCAAAAATTTCATCTTTGCTTGAAAAGTCACCTAATGGAAGAATTAAAGAACTTCTCATTTTATCATCAAGAGTTGATAGAAAAAAGGACTGGTCTCTCCTTTGATTCATTGACTTTTTTATGAGATTATATTCCTTATTATCAACCCTAGCATAGTGACCTGTTGCCATGTAGTCAAAAGAACGCTTACGCATTTCCTCATACAAATACTTAAACTTTATATTCTTATTGCACATGGCACATGGATTTGGTGTTTCACCATTTATGTAGCTTTCAACAAAGGGCGTTATAACATACTTATCAAACTCTCCCCTAAGGTCTCTAGTATAGTGTTCAATACCCATTTTCTCTGCTAGCTTACCAGCTTTATCAGCTACTATAAAATCATCATCTGTCAAAATAAAGGTAATGCCACACACCTTATAGCCTTTCTCTAGCAATATAAGTGCAGAACAGGTGCTATCAGCACCAGAACTCATGGCAACTAAAACGCTCTTCATTAGTTTACAAGAACCCTAACATCTTCAATTCTCTTTGTGATGCCAATTTTATCAAAGTAATCTAGTAGCGACACTGCTATTTTTCTAGATGTACCCGTAATATCTCTATACTCTGAAAGTTTTATGCTTTCATTGTTTTCAAAATGCTGAAGCAGTAGAGAATGTGCCTTGTCATAAGATGATTTAGATAAAGTAAATGTCTCACTGATACGGACGAGTTTTGCTGAGTCATATAAACTGTCTACCAAATACATATCAGACTTTGAAATGCCAAGTTCCTTTAGTACTTCAAACAAATTCATTGCGCCTAGCCCCATTTCATCATACTTAGAAAGTAGTAAGGCTATTGTCTTTTTATCTTTATCTGAGTAAACAATCTCCCTTGACTTTTCTTTTATGATGCCATCTTCTTCAGCTACATCACCAATATTAAGGAGAAGTCGAAGTAGTTCTTCGTATTCCTTTGACTTGACGCCAGTAAAGAGCTTTTTCTTCACTTCTTCTTTGGTAAACCCAAGTTTATAAGGATTCTTTTCATAAAATTTAGCTAGTTGTTTTAGTAGTTCTTCATTTCTATCTCTTAAATAGTCTACATGAATATAGTACTTTGATAGTATGGTGAGTACTGACTTTTCATCAATTAATTTTTCAATCGCAAGCCCTGTTGTACTCTCATCAAAACCTGATAGCTCAATTAATTTAGATATATCAGGTAGAATATTAGAATTCTTTCGTATCAAATCTTCAACTATTGTTACATCATCTCCTGAGTACTTTTTGTTTAGTTCATCAATGATGTCATCTTTAAACCTCTTGTGCTTTACAGCAACAGGGTCTAATATTACACCACCACCAATTGTCTCAAGTGGTGAGTAAAAGCGAACAACAAATTTATCGTCATACTTTAGACTGGTCTTTTCCTCGAGTCTTAGCTGTGCAAAACAAGATTCACCAGCTTTTAATTCTTCTTTGTCTAGTAAAACTACTCTTGCCAAAAGCTCTTTTGAACCATGATACACCCTAAGTCTTGACCAGTTTTTTATAATTCGCTGAGATGATTCAAGCATCTTTAGACCACAGTCTACAATATATGTACTCCTCATGGATTGAGGTTCTGCAAGGACATCGCCTCTATTGATATCTGTCTTCTTGAGGTTTGCAATATTGACTGCAACACGTTGCCCAGAAATTGCAGTTTTTACATCTTTTCCATGCACCTGAATATTTCGAACTCTTGCTTCTTTTTCATCAGGGTATAAGCTCAGGACATCTCCGACATTGATCTTTCCTTCAACAAGAGTACCTGTTACTACAGTGCCAAAACCTGTAAGGGTAAATACCCTATCAATTGGCAGTCTTGCAAGACCAGCAGAACTTTTTTCAATGACAGTATCTGCAACCTTGTCAAGTTCTTCTTTGAGTGTATCAAGGCAGTCCTCATCACCCATGGCTATTTCAACAATAGGAACATCTTCTAAAAAAGTCCCCTCCATAGCAGACATAATATCTAATTTGACAAGTTCTTTCCACTCTTCATCTACTAGGTCACACTTACTAAGTGCTATAATACCATTTTGTATGCCAAGTAAGTTTAGTATATCTAAATGTTCCCTTGTTTGAGGCATGATACCCTCTTCTGCTGAAATGACAAGTATGACCATATCAATACCACTTGCACCTGCAAGCATGTTCTTGATAAATTTTTCGTGACCAGGAACATCGACAATACCTGCCCGTTTCCCACTGGGTAAGTCAAAGTAGGCAAAACCAAGTTCTATGGTGATTCCACGTTTCTTTTCTTCCTTTAACCGATCAGTATCTATATTGCTAAGTCTCTTGATAAGAGTGGTCTTCCCATGATCAATATGCCCAGCTGTTCCTATTATAATATTTGACATTATATCTCCTTATTCCTCAATATTTCTTGTAAAGCATTTTTTATGATTTCATAGTCTTCTTGACACAGTGTTCTAGCATCTAAAAGTACCTTATCTTCATTAATTCTCACTATGATTGGTATTTCATACTCTCTTAGTGCAGTCTTTAATTTCTCAGAGCTTAACCCATCAACTGATATAACGACATTGTATCCTTGTATTTTTGTAGTTGGTAGAGAACCTCCCCCTACTTCAGATTCAGCTTCAATGATATCAGTTAACACCCCTGATACGGTATTGATATGTGACTGCAGTATCTTTGCCTTATCAAGAAGAGAGTTTTTATCCTCTGTAATCATACGAAGTGTTGGAATATCAGCTAATGCCTTATTTTCATCTAAATAGGATTTAAGTGTTGCCTCTAGAAGAGATAGGATGACTTTATCTACCCTAAACGCCCTTGTTAGCTGGTGTTTTTTCATCTTTTCAATATACTCTTTTTTGCCGACAATAATGCCACACTGAGGGCCACCCAATAGTTTATCACCTGAAAAGGTCACAACATCAGCACCGTTTTTTAAGCTCATTTGAACAGTTGGTTCATCAGTGATGCCAAACTTACTTAAATCAACAAGAGAACCACTTCCTATATCTTCAACAAGTGGGATTGAATGCTCTTTGGCAAGGGGACTTAAGTCAGAAATACCTTGGTTCTCAGTAAAACCTTGAATCCTGTAATTGCTAGTGTGTACTTTTAACAACATAGCAGTTTTATCTGTTATGGCATTTTCATAGTCGCTTAAATGTGTTTTGTTAGTACAGCCAACTTCTACTAAGTTACATTGAGAGAGTTTCATAATATCTGGAACTCTAAAAGAGCCACCAATTTCTACAAGCTCACTTCTTGAGACAATTACTTCCCTATCCTTTGCCATAGTGGCTAGAACAAGCATGACAGCAGCAGCATTGTTGTTTACAATATGGCATGCCTCAGCACCAGTTATCCTTGTTATCAACATCTCTAAGTGGTCGTATCTTGAACCTCTTTTACCAGTGTTTAAATTCAGTTCTAAGTTATTGTATGACGAAGATATTTCAAGAGCTCTGTTGATTGCATTTTTAGATAGAAGAGACCTTCCCATATTGGTATGAATGACAATACCTGTGGCATTGACTACTTTTTTGAGCTTATAGTCACTAAAGGTAAATGCAGTGTCAATTATTTTTTTGATTATATCATCCTTATCAATCTGATAGTTTTTTAAAAATGTTTCATCAGCATTTTTTATGGTATCTCTTATTTCATCAAGGATTTTATTACAGGCATCCATAAGAAAAATTTTAGAATGGGACTTAAGATAATCCTTTGCCAAATCAGAATGTAGGACTTCGTCTATTTTAGGAATTTTTCTATAACTCTGTTGTTTTAGCATGTACATGTACCTCTTTCCTTTATTCACTTACTACATTAGCATTGTAGTATCCAAGAGAGTTTCTTCCCTTATTTTTTGCAATATATAATCCTTTGTCAGCATACTCAATTAAATCATTTTTATTATCAGCATTGACAGGATAATTAGCTATACCAATTGAAATGGTGAAGTTTGGTTCTCTTGTCTTTTCAACTTTTTTTCGAAATCTTTCAGCTACTTGTACAGCTGATTCTAAATTAGCTCCACTTAGAAGTATCATAAATTCATCACCACCAAATCGACCTACTTTATCAGCACCCCTGACAACTTCTTTTGCAAGGAGAGATAATTTTTTAATACACTTATCACCAGTGATGTGGCCAAGGTTGTCGTTTATCCCTTTAAAATTATCTATATCAAAAATTAGTAGAGAAAAAGTATCTACAGCAGTGCTTGATATGTAAGAATCCATAAACTCTAGCATGGTCTTTTTGTTATAAGTACCACTCATATCATCAAGCTTGGAAAGTTTAGTCATTTCTTCTCGGCTGAGCTCCATATAAAACAGTTGCGAATTAACCTTTCTTCTCACGATATCTTCAAAATCATCTTCAAATTTTTTCAGTTTATTTGCAGTTAAAAGATAATTCTGCTTTGAAATCATGATTAATGCCCTAAAGGTAAGTGCAAAAAATACAATTCGTATAACTGCAGTAAATACCAATCCCTCAATACTTGGTACAAACATCAAAATTAATACAGATAGAGCGTTTAGTATGTGCAGTTTATTAATTTCAAATTCTTCTCTCTTAGTATATGAGTAAGTGACAAAAACTGAAATCAGAACAAATAGCACAGTTAGATAATAGTTTAAATTAACCTTAGCCACATAGAGATGTAAGTCATAAAACAAACTGATAATAAGAAGTGTTGCAGTTATACTCGTGGTAACGATAACCTCTTTTGACTTTATGAAGTTAAACTTATTAAATAGAGAAAAACAATAAAATAGTATTTCAGAAAGAATTAAAAGATTGATGACGTCTATTTCTCTAACCAATAAGTAACTTGTCATAAGGAAGACAAAAGCAGGAAGATATGATTGATGTGACTTATAATATTTGTTATCAATTAGACTATTTGCCCTTACAAAAATAAAGACTGCAAAATAAAATACCATACTACTTAAAGTCAAAAAATCATATAAAGATAGTAGCACAGTGTTCATACAGTCTCCTTTTAATAATAATTATAGCCTAAATTCGTCATAATAGTCTGCTGGGAAATACTCCTCTATAGAAGAGTAAGCTCTTTTAGACAGAATAATGACATCAAAAAATAAATAGTGGTACATGAGTAGCCTTACCACTACTTCAAAGTTAATTGGTTGTTTACTACTATCATCAACAAAGAGTTTAGGTGGTTCAGAAAGAAGTTCATAGTGATGAAGCATCTTAAACAGTCTATCATTTCCAAATATTGCAGCAGAAACGACATCCGAAATTGACCTCTCTTTAAATTGATCAAAGCTTGCTATATCCGAACAGACAGACAGTAGCGCTGAAAGAATATAAGTCTTTTTTTGGGGAGACAAATAGTTGATGTTTGCCTGCTCAAATATCTCCGCTAAATTGTAAGATTCCTCAAAATTTGAGAGGACATCATCACTCAGTTTTGGTGCATATGCCTCTCTCTTTAATAGGTAAAAACTACTCAAATAATCTACTTTTTCACTGTCTTTTAGCTTTTTGTAGATGCTTTCAAAGTCCTCATCAAAACCATTAATTTTGGCAAATAGCACAGGGATATTTATTTCATTCAAATCAGCAGAAAAACCTGATCTCACTTCTGCGCTTTCAAAAAGTAAAAGACCAAGTTCTTTCATTGTGACTGAGAGTCTGACAGGTTTAAGTACTGCATCTTGAATGTGATCAATATCAGATACCAAACCTGATTGCAGTAAGTCTTTTGAGTACTCATCACTAGCTTTTTTACGAATAGATTTGTTACTCTTCATCTTGTTATCCTATAGCAGACTTTCAAGTGCCTCAACACCTGCTTCAAGAGCTTCTAATAGTTCAACATTATTGTCAATGTCATAGTACAGTATTTCACCTTCGTCATCTTTAACAGTTCTAAATACTGTATATACCCCTTCTTCATCTTCAAGTAATACATAGTAATCATCATTAATAGCGTAGCTGCATAGAAGTAAAAAACTGATTTCCTCATCATCTGCATTAGCTAAGTCAATAACCTCATACTCCCTATCTTCGCCAAGCTTATCAAGAACGCTGTCAAGTTTATCAAGGACAAGATCAAATTTTTCTGTGTTCACTTCTTTTGTCATTTTTTTCCTCCTATTTATAAGTTTATATCCATATATGTTTGCAAGATTAATTGAGCGCACAGTTTATCAATGTTCTTCGCTCTCTCTTTTCTACTTGCATCCTGCATGAGCATAATTCGCTCCATTTGTTTTGTTGTAAGGCGTTCATCCATATAGTCAAGACTGACATCATGAGTTATTTTGTCACTGTATTTTAACTTTTTTAATAGTGATTTTGCAAACAACATAATCTTTTCAGAAGATTCGTTGATTTCCCCACTCATTTTATATGGTATACCAACAACAACTGTAGTGACATTTTTCTCCACTACCAAATCAACTAGGTACTTAATATCTTCAGTCTTTGATACTCTTCGATAGGTCTCATAGCCTTGAGCAGTTATACATAAATCATCGCTAAAGGCTATGCCTATTGTTGCATCGCCAACATCAAGTCCCATGTACTTATTCATTTTCTTCTCTCATAAAGTTGATGAGTAAGTGCTCTATGATTTGGTCTCTGTCAATCTGTGAAATAAGCTGTCTTGAATTATCAGTTGACGTAATATAAGTTGGATCACCAGAAATAATATAACCAACTAACTGATTTGTAGGGTTATAACCTCTTTTTTCAAGAGCGTTACTCACTTTTTTCAAAACAAGCCTAATCCTTGCTTCATCAATCTTTTGAGCATTAAACTTTTGAGTGCCATTTTTTAATAAATTATCTGTCATGACAACCTCCTTATATATGTTTTTCTATTTCGCTGAGAGCTAATTTTGCCTTTTCTTTATCTTTAGCACCAGCTTGAGCCATTTCAGGCTTTCCACCACCATTGCCACCTGAGAAAACAGCAATGCTCTTAACAATTTTACCACTGTTTGCACCTAATGCTATCGCTTCTTTGTTTGCCTTTACAACAAGCGATAGTTTTCCATTGGTATCATTTAAAATGACAGCAACAAAAGCGCCACTTCTATTGCAAATATCATCAGCTAGTGAACGTATCATTTTGTTATCTTGAGCTTCAAAGCTAGCAGTAACGTAGGTAATATCATTGACTACTTTACCACTCTTAACAACTTCGTCTAAGTCCTTATTTAAGCTTTCATTTTTTAACTTTTCTAATTCACTAGATAGCGTCTTTGTTTCATTTAGGATAGACTGCACTTTATCTGTAATTTGAGCTCTCTGTGTTTTAAGTGTTTTTGATAGTCCATCAAGCACATCAGCATCTTCTCTAAAAGCTTCGTAAGCTCTGTGCCCTGTAACAGCTTCTATTCTCCTTACACCTGAAGCAGCAGATGTCTCATGGACAATTCGAAACAGTCCAATTTCTGATGTGTTCTTAACATGAGTACCACCACATAGCTCAATAGAATAATCACCCACATTGACTACTCTGACAACATCACTGTACTTTTCACCAAAGAGAGCCATGGCACCAGCTTTTTTTGCACTTTCTATATCTTTGATATCTGTTCTGACTTCAATGGCTTCTACTATTTTTTGGTTAATTGTCTTTTCAATCTTTAATAAGTCCTCGTGGGATACAGGGTGGTTAAGTGTAAAGTCAAATCGAAGTTTATAGGGGTCAACCAGTGAACCTGCTTGTTCAACTGAACTGCCAAATGTATCTCTAAGTGCTTTATGGAGAAGGTGTGTAGCTGTATGGTTTCTCATAGTATCAAATCTCTTGCGTTTATCGACCTCAATTTTAGCAAACTGGTCAACAAATAGCTCTCCTCGTTTGACTACCACTTTGTGAGCTGTAGCCTCTTCGTTTAGCTTTATGACATCAACGACTTCTGCTTCAAAAGTATCTGTAATGATGCGACCTGTATCAGAAACCTGTCCACCACTTTCGCAGTACATTGGAGAAGACTTAAAGACAATGAGTACATCTTCATCTGTACTTTTACAACTTTCTGCTTTACCTTTGCCAATGATGATAGACAGCACCTGTGAATCATACTCAATATGGTCATATCCAACAAACTCTGTCTTAATATCACTTACACCATCAATAGCTGTAGCATCCCAGCCTAACGAACTCTTTGAACGTGAACTTCTTGCAAGATTTCTCTGCTCATCCATATAAGACTTAAATTCCTCATCATTTACAGTGTAGTTATGAGAACGGAGTACATCCTTTGTCAAATCAAGCGGGAAACCGTAAGTATCATATAGTTTAAATGCCTTTTCACCTGATAGAAGAGTAGAATTATTTTCTTTCATTTCATCAATAAATGAATCAAGGATCTTGATTCCCTGTTCTAAAGTTTTGTCAAAGCGATCTTCCTCTATATCAATGATATTTTTAATGTACTCTCTTCTCTCAGATAGTTCTGGATATGAAGAAGAGTAAATGTCAATGATAGTATCAGCAAGAACAGACATAAATTTTTCATTGATACCAAGTAGCTTTCCTCTTCGTACTGCTCTTCTAAATAACATTCTAAGTACATAACCCCTAGACTCATTGTCTGGGATAACACCCTCAGATACAATAAAGGTTACAGCTCTAATATGGTCTGTGATAATACGAATTGATACATCATCATCGTGGTTTTTGCCATACGTTTTGCCTGATATGCTTTCAATCTTACGGATGAGTTCTTGCATTACATCAACATCAAATACAGATTCAACATCTTGCATTACACAGGCTATTCTTTCAAGTCCCATACCTGTGTCAATATTTTTCTTTTTAAGTGGTAATAAGCTACCGTCTTTTTGTTTATCAAATTGAGTAAATACAAGGTTCCAAACTTCTACAAATCGGTCGCAGTCGCATCCAGCTTTACAATCAGGAGAACCACAGCCTCTCTCTACACCACGATCAAAGAAGATTTCTGAACAAGGTCCACAAGGGCCTGTACCAGAACCAATTTCCCAAAAGTTATCTTCCTTTCCAAGTCTGACAATCTTGTCATCAGGAAGTCCAATCTTATTTTTCCATATTTCATAAGACTCATCATCTTCTTCATAAACAGAGACAGAGAGTTTTTCTACTGGTATTTCAAGTTTTTTAATGAAGAAATTCCATGCTAGCTCAATCGCCTCTTCCTTAAAATAATCGCCAAAACTAAAATTGCCTAGCATTTCAAACATAGAGCAGTGTCTAGCAGTATAGCCGACATTGTCAATATCATTTGTTCTAACACATTTTTGACAAGTTGCCATTCTAGGACTTTTTGGCGTGCTAACACCTGAGAAATAATCCTTTAAAGGCACCATGCCTGCAACAATGTATAACAGTGTCTTATCATTTTCTGGAATAAGTGGATAAGACTTTACTGTATAGTGGTCATTTTCCTTAAAATACTCTATAAAAAGTTCTCTTAAAGTATTTAAACCAAGTTTCTTCATTTATAACTTCCCCTTTGTGTTTACTTAAATCATCGATTCATCAAAATTATTGTTGTTTTGTTCCACACTCTTGACAGAACTTAGCGCCAGCAGCTAAATTTGCACCACACTGTATGCAAAACTTATTTGCTGAAACTAACTTTTCACCGCATTCAAGGCAGAACTTAGCTGAGATAGGATTATCCTTGTTGCACTTAGGACACGGCTTTTGACCTACTGCTGCAGCCTGAGTTACTGGTGCACTATTTGTCTGTGCATTTGTATTCATTGAATTTGCCATTGCTTGACCCATAGCACTTGATACACCAAGACCAGCTCCCATACTTGCAAAACCTCCACCCTCATTTTGAGCAGCATCTCTGATAGCCTCTGCAGTCTGATACTTTGTATACTTATCTAAATTACCTAATACACCCATTTGAGTTCTCTTATCCATAGCTGCTTCAACTTCTGGTGGTAGAGATAAGTTAGAAATGACAAAGTTAGTGATTGTAAGTCCATACTCTTTAAACTTTTCTGATAATTTTTGTAACATTCCCTCAGAAATCTCTTCATAGTTCATTGCTAGATCAAGTGCAGGAATTTTGTTTTCAGCAACATAATCGCTAATGCCACTGACAATATATTGTGATAGCTGAGGTGATATGCTTTCAGTTGTCACTTCAGGATTAGTGCCAAAGACCTCTCTCATAAACGTAACACAGTCACTTATTCTGTAACCATAGATACCAAAACCACGAAGTCTTATAATCCCAAAGTCAGGGTCTCTCATCATAATAGGATTTTTTGTTCCCCACCTTTGATTTAAAAACTGCTTTGTATTGACAAAGTATACCTCAGCTTTAAATGGCGAATTAAAGCCATATTTCCATGATTTTAACTTTGTCAGAATAGGCATATTTTCTGTGCTCAAATTATATCTACCAGGTTCAAATACATCTGCAATTTGTCCTTCATTGATAAATATGGCAACTTGTGATTCTCTAACTGTTAAAGAAGCACCCATTTTAATCTCATTGTTGTGAACAGGAAACTCGTAAACCATTCGATCAGAACGGTCGTCTTTCCATTCAATAACTTCAATAAATTGATGAAATAAACCCATTTTTTTCCTCCATAACTAATATACTTAAAAAAATACTTACTTCCTTTCTAATCATAACATAAAACTGAGTTTTTGTATATATAAAATCACCTGCAAAGATTGTATATTAATCTTCACAGGTGATTAGTTAATTAAATTTATAGAATACTACTAAATTTCTTCTTTAATAACTTCAGCTAACCTCTTAATACCCTCTCTAATCTTCTCTTCATCACAAGCAGAGTAGTTAAGTCTAGCGAAGTTTTCATGTCCAGGATGTGGATAGAATGCGCCACCTGGTACAAAGGCAACTTTCTTTTCGATTGCCTTCTTAGCTAATTCTCTTCCATCAATGTGCTCTGGGAAAGTAAGCCATAGGAATAGTCCACCTTGAGGTCTTGTGAATGAAACTTCTGGTGGGAACATTTCTTCCATAGCAGAAATCATCGCATCTCTACGAGTTCTGTAGAGATTTGTAATATCTTTGATATGCTCATCTAAATCTTGTGCTAGTAGGTACTCAGCAGCTTGCATTTGAGTAGTAGTACTAGACTGTAGGTCAGCACCTTGCTTAACAAAGTTATATTTAGCAAGTATTTCAGGGCTAGCAAGAACCCAACCTAGTCTAAAGCCAGGGCAAAGAATTTTAGAGAATGTTCCTAGGAAAATAACTCTTCCTTCTGTATCAAGACTCTTAACTGCAGGCATTGACTCACCTTCATATCGTAAATCGCCATAAGGATTGTCTTCAAGTATAATAACATCATATTTGTTTGCAAGTTCCACTAGTTTTTCACGTCTTTCTCTAGCCCAAGTATTACCTGATGGGTTTTGGAAATCAGGAATAACATAGATAAACTTAACGCTCTTTGTCTTTAATAGTTCTTCTAAGTGCTCAGGAATCATACCATTTTCATCAGTGTCACACTCATAGAACTCAGGTTCATATGCTTTAAATGCATTGAGAGCACCAAGGTATGTTGGACTTTCACAAATAATGCCATCGCCTTTATTGATAAAGATTTTAGCGCTGAACTCTAGACCTTGTTGCGAACCACTTGTGATTAAAATATCTTCTGGTCCACATTTGATGTTTTGGTTGTTCATGCGTTTAGCAATTTGCTCTCTTAGAGGTAGGTAACCATCAGTTGGTCCATACTGAAGAGCTTTGTCAGGTAGTTCTCTTAGTACCTTATCAGATGCAACTATTAGTTCCTCAATTGGAAATGATTCAGCAGCAGGAAAACCACCACCAAAAGAAATGATTTCAGGGTTTTGAGTAACCTTTAATAGTTCTCTGATCTCAGATGCTTTAATGTTGTCCATTCTTTCTGCAAACTTAAATGCCATTTAAAATCCTCCTTTTATAAGTCATCTTAATACTCTCATCAACAATAATATATTACAACAAAAAAATAAAAATGTGAAGCATTGATAATAAAATATCACCATCTCTCTGGTAATAGCCTATGCACTTAATTTGAAGATTAAGGTTTCTAGTGCAATTTTTGGTTCAATCCCTCCTACTTTCATATTATCGTCAGTTTCTAATGCAAGTTTTAGCATATGTGTAAGGTTCTTCCCTTGCAGCGATTTTAGAAGTCTAATGCCATTTCTGACCACAAATTCCTTTGACTTCATAAAGGTTGCTATTTCTTTTGTTGAATAATTAGCTTCTCTAAACATCTGTATATTAATTAAATCACTGAGGAGTTTACACACCATATAGCAGAGAAGAATTGGGTGCTGGTCAGTCTGTATTAATTTTTCCATTTCGTTCAGAGCAAAGGTTGAATCACCTAGTACAACAGCTTCCCTCCATTTCCATAAGTTGTTTTCAAGTGTTGAGTTGACAAAGGATCTTACATCATGGATGTCCACATAATTGTCCTTAGAAGAAGAGCTAATAACCTCTAATTCCTTTACTACTTGAAAGAGGTTGCATTTGCTATCCTTTAGTAAATAATCAGAATTTTTGATATAGCTTCTTAGGGCATCTGATTTGATTTTATAGCCCATAGAAGAAAGTGTTTTTACAATGAAATTCTTGTAGTCATCTTCTAAAAGCCTATCATATTTTACAATCACAGCATAATTTTTTGCTGTCTTAACGCTCTTTTTTCGAAGGTCAAGCTTATTGACGACTAGGATAGTCAACAGAGTATCGTTGTCTTTGTGATACTTTAAGAAACTATCACGCTGTTTATCAGTCCACTTACTTGAAAAAATATAATCAGCATTGTTTATTACAACAACTCTTCGTGTTGAAGTAAAGGGAAATAGAGAAATAGCAGAGTATAGCTCTCTGTACTCTGTATACTTCTCCTCAGTGTAGTAGTAATCAATATCACTATTGACAATATTCTCCTTTGTCTTTTCAACCATGAGTTTCATTAAATAGTATTCTTCACCTGTAAATATATACAGGCTAGAGGGCTTGTTTTTTAATATATCACTATAATAATCTTTATAATTCATCTCTACCTACTCTTTGCAGTACTAAACTTCAATTTTCTGTTATTTACATAAACTGATATTTGTCCATCACACATTGTATCATAATATGTTAGTTTTTTCGACTTTAACATTTCATAAGTTTTATTTTTGTTTATTCTCTTTCCTCTGCCACCTGATATTGTAACATATTCAGGTTCAAATGTATCAAGCAATAATTCAAAGTTTTCAGGATAGGAGCCATGATGTGGCATCTTTAATATATCAATATCATCCTTTAGTTTATTACACAAGTTTACAATACCGTCTTCTTCTATGTCACCAGTCAAAAGAATTTTTGTGTTGTCATACTCAACTAATGTACAGAGTGATAAATCATTTCTCTTATTAACTCCAGATTTTAATTTTATAAATTTTAAATTGATGTCCCCTATTGATAGCTGTTTAACATCATCATTCATAATGACCTTTTTTACGTCAAATTTTTCAGTGACTAATTCTAGTTTTCCATAGTGATCAAGATCAGCATGAGATATAATCAAAAGGTCTATAGTTCTAATACCATCTGCTTTTAAAAGACTAACAATTTCCTTATCATTACCAACATCATAAACAATAACTGACCTTCTAGTTTTAATTAGATAAGCTTCACCATCTCTTAAGTCGTAAGCATTCATTACAAAGTCATCAGGCACTATCTTAATAACTGAAAAAACAAGTACTACACATAAAATTGTAGAAAGGTATTTTTTACTAAAGGAGTAGGATAGTAATTTTTTTCTAAAAAGAAGATAGAAGATTAAGACAACGAATACAATAGTCGTGTAACTAGGTAGTGAAATAATAATATCCCTCAATGATAATACACTTTCTAAAAAATTGGTAAATATAGCAGAAATTGTATTGATTAATGGGACAAATATAAAATCTAAAAATGGCAGTAATGTGTAGAGGATAATTAAGGGAAGAATTAGTTCAACAATTACAGATGCAAAGAGGATAATAATAAAACTAAATAGAACAAATTCACCATTATAGATTGAAATGAACAATGATGAAACAAAGGATGCAACCATTGTAGAATACATCAATTTTAAAAAATTGCTGCTAACACTTCTATAAAAAGATGATTTGTTGAGTTTAATTAGAATGATGGAAATTGAATACGTCAAAATAAAACCCATTTCACTGACTACAAGTGGATTAAAGAGTATATAGAAAAAGGCAAGGAGTATTAAGACATACTCAGCATTAAATTTCCTGCTGAAGAGAAAGGCGATAAAAGACAATACATACATAAAGAGAGCCCTACTTGCTCCATAGCCACCACCAATGATTTGGAAGTAAATGGAACAAAGTACCAAAAGAATAATATTTGAAAGAATATAGTGATTTAAGGTGAGTTTTTTTAGTATGTATAACATAATCATAATAATGAGACTAAAGTGAAATCCAGAAATGACAAAGAGATGAATAATACCAAGGGACGATGCATAGGTCAAAACAGCAGAATTACTTGAGTTTCTCCCAAGAAAAAGAGAGAGAAATACCTCATTAGCATTTTGATTTAACGTATTTGCAATGGATAAAAGATAGGTATTTATCTTGCCAATAAACTGTCTGTGAAGCTTATCATTAGAATTATCACCTACTACACTAATACTTTTAACATAAACCCCAAATTCATAACCTTTAGCATGAATGTGTTTTGGAAAGTCAAAGGAATGATTGTTGCAAACGCTATTTTGAATGATGTTAATGCCTGAGAGCCTAACTTTATGATTTTCAATACCTCTTAAATCGGTCTTACTATAAATTAGGATAGGTTTTTCAAAGTTGTCAGAGTAAAAATCAAAATGATTGCCACAGACTCTATAGGCATATCCTTCATTAAGTAATTGTATGTCATATTGAGGTTCTGCTGAATCAAAAGTGAAGCTCATAAAAGAAAATAAAAACACACTTATAAGCATTGATAAAAACACTCTTAACCTCTCTTTTTTTGGTGAGATTACAAGGAAGAGTAAAAAGAGAGGAAATAACAGTACTTTTTCAGTGAAGAATAAAAGAAAGATTAAAAGTATAAAGACATACGTTAACAAAAGCCCACCTACTTTTTTGTAAGTTCTACATATTTATGTTCAAGAGTATTTTTTACAACATCTATATCTAAGATTTTTTCAGAAATATCAAGACTTAATACATCATTTATGACAAAGTCAGCATTAGGTTTAATTGTAATATATTCATTAGCTAGAATAACTTCATTTACCGTTGGGATAGCCTGTAGTGTTTGAACTACAGTATCATTGATATCTGAAAATTTAATCTGTACAGAATCATATATTTCAGAAAGCTGAACTAACTCTTTTTTAGTAAATTCAGCAATTAATTGACCTGACTTAATTATGTTTACTACATCACTGATCCTCTGTATTTCATCAATGTAGTGACTAGTGTATATGACTGATGTCCCCGAGTTTGCCATAGATTTTATCATAGAAAGTATGATGTTTCTTGCGTGAACATCTACACCTACAGTTGGCTCATCAAGAATGACAATCTCAGGTTTATGAATGATAGAAGCAGCTATATTTACCCTTCTTTGATAACCACCAGAAAGAGTAGACACTTTTTTATCTAATTCATTCGTAAATAGAAGTTTTAAGGCTAGCTCATTGATTATATCTTCTGCTTCCCTACCACCTATTCCATAACAGCTTGCCCAGAATGTCAAGTTATCTCGAATGGTCAAATTTTCAAAAAGAGATATTTCTTGAGGTACTAAACCAATACTTCTCCTAAATAATTTTAGGTCATCATCTATACTTTTATCTTTGAATAGTACTGTACCAGAACTAGGTTTTAACAATCCAGATAATATCGAAATAAGAGTTGATTTACCTGCTCCATTTTCACCTAATAACCCAAGCACTTCACCTTTTTCTAAAAATATACTAATATCATTTAATGCAATTTTATCAGAATATTTATGTGTAATATTATTAGCCTTTAATAACATAATAACCTCATACTATTTATCAAATCTATCTCTAGTCAAACTAAAAGCCATTTCAGTTGTTGTTCTCTCTACTAAGTTTACAAGTTCAGTTCTTAGTGCAAAATACGTAGCTACATCAACATTTTGACTACTTAAATAACAAACATTAATACTCAATTCATCATTGGCTAGTTTAAAGAGTCTAGATGATAATATTTGAATGACGTCAAACATTTCTCTATCACTTTTACCTTTGATTGCAACTGCAAATAAATCATCTAACAACATGCCAACTACAATATTATCAGAAGTACTTAAGCTATTTACAATATCAGTGATCTGTTTGTACTCCTCATGTGGATATATTTTCATTCCGTTTTCTAGTGCTACAACTTTAATGTAAGTAAGAGAAACAGAATAATCACTATTTCTATCTGAACTAAACATTTTAATAACTTTATTTTCAAAATATCCACTATTGTTAATCCCAGTAGCTTCATTATATTTTTTACCTACTTTAAGGGAATATTTTTTATTTACAGTATCTAAGTTCTCTAAGAGTTTAACATTGTACTCTTCCAATTCCTTTAGTTTAGCCCTTGCTATCTTATTCTTATGACTTGCTATAAAATGGTCATTTAAAAATTTAAGAATTAATAAGTGTTCATTTTTGTAGGCGTTTTTATCTGTGCTTGAAAAACAAATAATATTATCAGACTGATTTTTTATTTCAGCTGATACACAGACTATTGAGTTTATTAGCTTGCCGTTTTCATGGGTATAAATTTTCTGACCAATTAATTCCTCGATTTCCTTACTATTGTTACACATATAGCTAGAGTATTTAGAATCAACTGTAGCTTTCATTAGCAGTACTTTCATAAAATCATAATCTTCATTAATATCAGTGACAAGCTCATCATCTATAATGCAGTAACAGTTAAAAGTATTTCCCTGTATATTGTAAGTCAATGCAGACACCTGATCTAAAAATAATATGTTGTCAAATAATTTTTTAAGCTCAAGTATTGCATTTCCAGGATTGTCATAACCAGATATTTCGCAAAGTGCATTGTATATTATATCAAAGTAGTAAGCCTCTTCTTTTTCAAATCTTCTATCAGACATATTCTTGATATTTGACAGTTTAAGGGCATAGCTATCATCAAAGGAATCACTATTTTTTTCTTCTTCCACATTAAAATCATGGTAGATAGAATTCATGACTGATATTCCAGTAACACTTGTTGTTTTGTCGAGTTTTTCAGCCACATAAAAGTACTTTTCGTATACCTTGTATATTTGATCAAAATCTTGGTTATTTTCATAGATAAGCATTAGCTTTTTATAAATATAGGAAAGTTTGATATCGTCATTGAGTTTTATTGCCAATTCTTCGCATTGTAATAATAGAGATTCAACACCAATTAAACGATTATAATCTGCCCTTTCATATATTTTTTTCAAGCGGAAAAACAATATTTCCAATTGGTATACGTTGTCATCAATATACCTAATATTCTTCATAAAATAACGAAAAGACTTATCTGCGTTTTTATAGTCACTTTTTGACTCAAAGATTCCATATTCAATAGAGTGTAAGAGAGCATCTTTTATAAAAGAGTTCTCATTTTTTAATTCTTCTTTGATTTGTCTATACTTTTCCTCAACTTTATCCATTTTATCAACTTCAATATATGAGAAGAGAAGGTATATACTTATAAATGAATATGGCGTTGAAAAGAGATTATTTTCGATGTTCTTATAGACACATATTTCAAAATTTTTGATAGCATTAATATAGTCACCAAATTGATAATACAAAAAACCAATATTGTAAAGTACTTCACAGCTAAATTCACAACTGTAAAAAGAGTCGTAGTTCATCACAATTTTATTATAATAAAACAGTGCATTGCTATAGTCGTTTAAACTCTGATAGGACCTTCCAATTATAATATATAATTCTGTTAAAATATCGGTAAAAAAGTAAACAGGAATTGTGTTGATAGCTCTTTCAGCATAATATATGCATTTTTTATATAAATTTTTATAAAAGTAGACAGAAGCCATAATCTTGTATAGAACAGCTATTTCATCTTTTGTCAAATCAAAAAAGTAATTATCAAGAATAAACTCACATTCATTGATAATTTGGTCATCACCTCTAAGGTTTGAAAGCTTTGAAAAAACTGGTTTATATACAGAAAAAGATTTAATTCTATTTAAGTCAACACTACTTACCATAACAATACCTCTTACACAATACTTGCTAAATAAAATCTAACAATCAGCATTCAATCTAGCAGTTAATTTTTTATTTGTTCTTTCAACAAGTTCTTGAAATTCATCTATATTATCAATACTCTGCTCAAAAAATAAAAACTCAATACCTGTTTCATCTTTTATGTCTAGTGTACTGGCAATTAATTTAGCTTGATTTTTTAGTTCCTTCATCCTGATATAGAAATTTTCAACATCATCACCAAACACAGTTAGAAGAACTCTATCAACATCATAACTAGATACAAGGTAATCTGTATTTGAAAAAACATTATTAATAATTTTATTAAAATTTGTAATGTACTTGAAGTATACAAGGTTTCCGTAAATATACTGAAAACTGGAAATGTTTTTCAAATCAATCATTATACCATGTAAATAAATTGTTTTATTTAATTCATTAAATTGTTTATCTATACGATTTAAAATACTCTTATACTGATATAAACCAGTTGTGATATTACGCTCTTCTATGTCATTAAAGCGTTCACTTTTGATATCAATAGCTGCTGCTATACTTTTATTATTAGATTCCGTATTAGTAAGACTAGTCTGATAAAACATATTTTTTATTTTCAACGCAATAATTATGCTGAATATCTGACAAGTTTTTATATCAACATCCTTAAACCCATCATCATTATTTTTAATAATCTCATACACGCCTAAAACTTCATCCAAATACATTATAGGAAGATACATATATGAATTAGAAGCATCATGCATACTGCCTTCTTCGTAAAAACCATAAATATCTGATTTGTTAGGAGTTACCACAATAACTTCTCTGTTGTAAATGACAGACTTATATATCTTACTATCTTGAAATGGAATGAAGTTTTCAATCTCCAATAGTTCACTTGATTCGTTAAAACTATGCAGTAATTTTGTTCCCTTCTTTATAAAACTCAGTATTAAGTTACACTTTGGAAATATAAGTTTATTGTATTTGCTTGAAATCCTGTAAATTTCATCAATAGATATAGTAGCATTGATGTCAGAAGAAAAGTCATTTAATACTCTGTATTTGTCAATGTAGTTACCAAAAGATTTTACATCTGTATTGTTGTTATCAATACAGGACTTTATCTTGCCAATACTTGGTGTGATAAAAGTATTGAAGTACTTATCTACAACTGTAAGTAGCACATTTGAAGAGGCAGTAGATATGTCGTAGTTCTTATGATTCGCAAGGCGGATTGTTTTAATTGCTTCTTCTTTTTTGCCTAGCATTGAATAGATGCCAAACTTTCTAGCATAGAGTTTTTCAAGTTTTAAATTATTGCCAAATTTTTCATAAATCTCAATTGCCTTTAGGATATAAACAATAGAGTCTTCATATTTCTCTAGATAACAAAAAACTAAAGATACTTCACTATAGAGTTCTCCTAACCTTGAACTTTGCTTGAAAATTAAGTCGTCAGTATCAAATTTTAACATATGCATAAATATGTCTAATGCATTATCATAGTCTTTAATGTGAATATATAGTTTAGCAAGAGCATTTTTCAATATAACATAATGACGTTTGTATTTATTGTAAAAGGTTTCACTATTGATGATATTTTTAAATTTTTCAATGGACTCTACACTAGGATTAGTCATAGAATAAGAATAGAGTTCAAACACAGATATTAAATCTTCATAAGAGTTAGGACTTTTAGTATTGAGTCTTGCCTTATCTATATAAAACTGTGCCTTAGTAAAATCATCAAACTCCAAAAATATCATCGCTATGAGAATGTAGGAAAAAACAGTTTTACCTTGCTCGCCATTTTCAATTGAGAATGAAATAACCTTAGAGTAAAACTTCATAGCCTCATTAAAATTGCTGATAATATGATTAGAAGCAGCAATTAAAAAATATGCATCATTTAAGTAATAAACATCTAGGGCATCTACAACTCCTGTATAGGAATTTATCAAAGTTTTAAATTGATAGTTGTTGTATAGCTCATGCATAGTATTGATAATTTCGCCAGATCGCTCAAAACTTAAAAGCATATCAGGGCTTCTGCCATCATCTTCATAATTAAAAGTGTAACTCAAATCATCCTCCGCATTTATGGATTTACAAATACAAAAATAATATGTCTTATTTCTTAATATGCATAGACATCGTTTTCTTTTTTTGTTCTTTCTTAGGTTTATCAGGTTTACTTTCGTTTACAATAGTTTGTTCAAACTTTTTTGTACATGCAGGGCACTTTCTACCACTTAATATTTTCTTGCCGCAATCCTCACAAACACCAGAAACCTGAACGCTATTAAGTCTTAGTCTACCTTGGCGTACATACTCTAGTATTTCTTTTCTTGTTATCTGAATTCCCTTGTTCTTCATTTCTAAAATCAATTCTTCTGGTGAAATATTTGGTTTATCATATACAATATTTCTGGCTATTAAAAATCGCTGTTCCTTTGGATTTGATATATGTGATAATCCTGTTGATTCACCTTCTGCACAAGCTGAACATAAGACAGCATCATCATATGCCCCAAAAAACTTACCACATTTTTCACATTTTTTTAACATAAAACACCTCTTACTTTTTCATGAGATTTCCAAGTATTCCTCTTACCAAGGTTCTTCCGATACCAGAACCAATAGCAGTGGCAGCCGATTTAAAAAATCGATCCGTTACACTGTCTTTTCTTGACTTTGAAGACTTTGATTTACTCTCGCTTCTACTTGTTGCCCTACTCCTGTTGTTTCTATATTTTTTATACGGATCATCATAATCATCTTCTTCTAAAGTCTCCTTGTTAATGTCCTCTTCAAGGTTTACCCTTTTATTTTCAAGGATTTCATAGGCAGACTTTCTGTCAATGACCTCGCCATAGTTTTTCTCGTAATAATCCGCATCGTAGCTTACAGATTGATAGCTATAATCGACAATGCCTATTTTGGATTTTGGTGGCAGGATAAATGCTCTTTGTACAATTTGTGGCGAACCATCTGGATTTAAAAATGATACAAGAGCTTCACCAACTCTTAATTTCCCAATAACTTCTTCAGCATCAAAGTCAGGATTTAAACGGAAAGACCTTACAGCGGCTCGTACCGCCTTTTGTTCTCTTTCGGTGTAGGTCCTAAGGGCATGTTGAATTTTATTGCCAATCTGATTTAATATATTATCGGGAATATCTTTTGGATTTTGAGTAATAAAAAATATACTAACTCCTTTAGAACGTACTAACTTTATAACTTTTTCAATTTTTTCAAGTAAGTACTTAGGTGTATCTTTAAAGATAAGATGTGCTTCATCAAAGAAAAATACCATCTTAGGAATCTGTACTTCTCCTACTTCTGGAAGTTGTTCATAAACTTCAGACAACAAATTTAGTAGAAAAGCAGAATATACACTAGGTGTCATTGCAAGTTTTTTTGCATTTAAAACATTGATGATACCCTTTCCTTCATATGTTGTTCTGAGTAAATCTCCAATTTGAAGACTTGGTTCACCAAACATATTAGAAAAGCCATCTCGTTCAAGCATCAGTAGTTTTCTCTTAATCGCAGAAATGGAGCTAGTATTGATACTACCATATTTTAATGACAGCTCTTTTCTATTTAATGAGGCATAATCAATTAGCGATACTAGATCTTTAAAATCAAGAAGTAGTAGTCCTTCATCATCTGCAAAGTTAAAAAGAGAATAGATAATTCCTGACTGAACATCATTCAACTCTAATAGTTTTGATAGCATAAGTGGTCCCATATCTGAAACTGTTGTTCTAATAGGATACCCTTCTTCAGAAAAAAGATCCCAAAAAACAGTAGGATATGATCTAAACTCAGGTACCTTTTCACCAATTAGTTTAAGCCTATCTGAAAATTTAGGGCTGAGCTCTCCACTTTGAGTAAATCCACTTAAATCACCCTTTACATCTTCGATAAATACACTACAGCCTAAATCACTGAGTCCTTCAGCTAAGACTTTTAACGTCACTGTTTTTCCAGTACCAGTAGCTCCAGTGATAAGACCATGCCTTGTAAGCATTTCTGTATTAATATCATAGTATGTCCCATTATTTATTGCAACTCTCAATACACACCTCTCCTTCACTCTAAACATTATATCAATTAATTTGTTATTTTTCTACTCTATAAATTTATTAATACCTAGCGAAGTTTGCTGTGCTGGGTATATGGTACTATTGCCACTGATGAGAAAAGAAATAGTACACACTATGGCAAATAGCATTATGTAATGATAACCAAATACCTCTGCACCAATGAAAATAGGACCAAGTAGTGTATTGGTAGCTGCTGAAAAAACAGCGGCATAACCTAATGCAGCACCAAGAACTACAGGAAAACCCATTGACACAGAAATTGCTGCACCCAAACTTGCCCCAATAGCAAACAGTGGTGTAACCTCACCACCTTTAAAACCAGCTGCAATAGTTACAACAGTAAATAATAGTTTTAGTATCCAGTCAAACTTATAAATTGTACCACCATAAAAGGCATCATGGATGATGTTAGTGCCTAAACCAGAGTACCTGCCAGCATAGATAAAAAATGATGTAAGGGCAATGACTACAGCTACTGTAAATATCCTCTTGTATTCACAACTTAACTTTTCTTTGAAAAACTTCTTTAAAAACGACAATAGTTCAGCAAATACCTTGCCTGCTAAACCAAAGGATATTCCTAGAACAAGAAGTTGTAATAGGAAACTAAAGTCAAAATCAAAGCTGACATCTAATTCAACCCGAAACTGTTCTAAACCAACAAATTTTGAAGTTGTATATGCGCTTAGCGAAGCAATCATAGCAGGAAAAAGTGCATAGTACTTTATAGAACCTACAACCAATACTTCAAGTGCAAAGAAAACTGCAGCAAGTGGCGTTTGAAACAGACCTGAAAAACCAGCAGCCATACCTGCTACCAGTAATACATGGGCAATATCTTCATTTTTAGTGAGGAGTCCTATATTATGCCCAACTACACCACCTATTTGTATGGAAACCCCTTCTCTACCAGCACTTGCTCCAAAGAGATGGGTAAGCCATGTACAAAAGACAATAAGAGGAATCAATACCAAAGGAATCTTCTTTTCTTTGTAACTGGCAACATCGAACACAAGACCAAGACCAGATTTATTTGCTTCAGTAAATTTATGGTAGAGGAATACTATCAAAAGGCTGGCTATAGGAAGGACTGGCAGTAGATATGCATAATAAACTTCTCTATAACTGGTGATTTTAAGTAGTACTATACCAAATAGAGCAGCGATAAGTCCTGTTATAATACCTACTAAAGAGGACAATAGATTGACAACAAATTTTTCTTTAAGCGTCAGCAATCTTTTCATTATAACACCATAGCCGTCTTAAAAATATCTCTTAAGTCATCTAGATTATTTGTCTTTCCAAGAGCTAACATGAGTTTTATTCTGGCCTTTTGTCCATTTAGGTTACTGGCAAAAATTACGCCCATGTTAGTCAGCGATTTACCGCCCCCCTCATAACCATAACTGTCAAAAACCCTTCCAGTATGACATCGTGACACTAATACAACAGCAATGCCACGTCCTATAGCACGCTTTATACCAGATATCATTTCTGGTGGCACATTCCCCCTGCCCATAGCTTCAATGACTATACCCTTATAATCAGTATCTATTAAATAGTCGATAATAGATGAGTCCATGCCAGTACATACCTTTAAAAGGTGAACTTTCTTCTCTGGTTGTACCATACCAATGACTGAATGTGTAATTGGCTTTCTGTAAAACAGAACCTCATCATTATCAATGATACCTAACGAGCCAAATTCTTGACTCTTAAAAGTATCTAGTGCCATAGTATGAGTTTTTGTAACTTCAGAAGCAGGGTTGACTTCGTTGTTCATGACTACTAATACTCCAACACCTTTTGCCTCCTCGCTTTGAGCTGTACAAATAGCAGCTGAAAGATTTGCAGGTCCATCATAGCCAAGTTCAGATGCATTTCTCATTGCCCCAACTAAGACAATAGGTTTCTCGGTTTCTACTGATAAGTCCAAGAAAAATGCAGTTTCTTCAAGACTATCAGTGCCATGTGTTATGACTACACCATAAATATCTTCTCTTTGTACTAATTTAAAAACTATATCCCTTAGTTCTACAAGTCTATCAATGTTCATGTGTGGCCCAGGATAAGACCCAAACTGAACTTCCTCAACAATGGCTAGTTTGTCAATGTTATGTATCATAGACATAATTTCCTCAGAACTCATTGCAGGAATTGCAGCACTAATTCTCTCATCAACTTTCATTGAAATAGTTCCACCAGTGAAAACAACAGCAACTTTTTTCATTTCATCCCCTTTATTAATATAAATAAATATTGGAGCCAATAAGATTGGCTCCAATAACTTCCACATCAGGAAAGTTGAATCACTAAATTTCCTTCATCTTTTCTTTGTATTCTTCTTGTATCACTGCCAAAAGTTTTGAGCCCTCTTCTCTTTTGATAGCAGCTTCTTCTTGTAACGCTTTCGTCTCTTCAATGCCTCGAATAATAGTCTCCCATGACTGCTGAAGAGTCTCTAGTTCAATACCTGCACCTGAAGCAAGCTGTGCTGTAAGTACTGATTGTGCAGCAGTGTTTTCTGCATTTTTAAGAATTAACTCATTTGTTCTCTTATCAAGTTCAGCCATAGCCTCTGCCTGAATTTTTTGTCTCTTAAGAGCAATAGCTTGTGTTAATCCCTGTTTGAATATTGGCAGTGTAACAATAAAAGCAGAGTTTATCTTTCTCATAAGGTCATAGTTTCCTCTTTGGATTAACTTAATTTGTGGTAGAGATTGAAGTGAAACATTTTTTGCAAGCTCTAAATCATAGACTCTCTGCTCCAATATTTGAATTGCCTGTCTCATGTTATTGGCGTTGATACTATCAATTTGTTCACCTGTTTCAGAGGCTTTTTTATCGAGTTCTACTAAATCATTGTTCTTCAATTTATCACAGTACAATTTTGCTGCTGATATGTACAACTGAAGTTCTTGATAATAATCCATATTGCTGTCAAACATTTCCTCTAGGACATCATTTGACTGTTTTATCTGATTTTCATACACTTTTAATTCTTGGTGTACTACGTCTACTTTAGAACCCATAGTTTGGTATTTTCCAAATATTTTATCAATAGAGTCCTTAGCTGAACCAAAAATCTTAGATAAAAAGCCTTTTTTCTCGTCTTTGAAATCATCAAGGTCAAACTCACTCATAATTTCATTTAGCTTTTTCATAAGTTCACTTGATTCTTCAATCTTTGTCAGTCTCATTTCATGGAGAACTCTATCTGCAAATTTTGAAATCTCAACAGCAGTTTCTTGACCATAGCTTAAAATTGTATTGGTATCTGTTATCTCTATGCTCTTTGTTATCTCAGCCAGTTTTCCAGAATCTTCAAGAGATATTGCAATCTCAGCATCAGCTTTTATAAGCTCATTTTTGATTTCTTTGTTATCTTGATTTTGTAAATCATTGTTCATGGGTAGTTCTCCTTTTCTATTTATAATTATAGCCTTTAAACTGTGTATTAACCATTCTGATCTGCTTCACCATTAGATTTTTCTTCTCCTGAACCCTGACTAGATGTCTCATCATTTATTTTATTCTCTGTATCTTCTACACTTTCAGTTTCTTCAGAAGAATTACCTTCTGAACTCTCTGTCTCATCAGGTTTCTGTTCTTCAGGTTTAGTATCATTTGGTTTAGGTTTTTCAGAATCAGTTTTTATAATTTTATCATTTGGATCTTCAACGTAAGCAGGTCCACCTGAATTTTTTTCATAGCCTTTGATGTGAATGCTCTTGATGGTTCTTCCTGTTGTAGTCACAATATTTCCACTTGCGTAAATCTTAGAGCCAGCATTAACTTGTATTTTTTCACCTTTGGTAGTGTAGACAAATACAGATTGCTTTACAACAGTATATCCATATTTTGACTTGTCCTGTTTTAAACCATTTAAACCTGATGTCATGTTTACTTCAGGATATTTTTCTTCTGTTTCCTCAGGTTTTTCGACTTCACCATTGTGCACTGGGCAGACAGAAGGACTTTTTATATCAGCTTTGCCTATCATGTACTGAGAGTCAGAAGAACCAAATCTTAGAGATGCTCTGTTAAAGTTCTTTGGTCTAATTCTAAACACTTTAGATACTACTGAACTTTCAGGGCATAAAGGTGTAGCAACACATTTTCCTTCTGAGCAGTACTTGACTTCTTTGTGTAAATTATCTACCCTTGTTGGTTGATTTCCAGGAATAAAGTAATCATAAACTATGATATTCCCTGCAGGATCTCTTCTACTAAGTGATGAAGGAATAAGTCCAGATTTGCTATCAACGTACATTCCAATGACACCAACATCTGATGCTTTTTTGAATGACTTGTTTTCATAGCCTTCATGAACATCCTTCATGATGTACTTCCAATATTTAGCAGCCTTACTAGAAGAAGCTGTAACTTCAAGGTTAATATCACTACCAATCCACATAGCGCCTGTGTAATATGGTGTGTAACCACAGAACCATATATCATATCGATTAGAAGTAGTACCTGTCTTACCTGCTACAGGAATCCCTCTATTGTATGGTCTAATTGCAGATTGGTTTCTACTAAATCCGTGTTCAACAGCATCTAATAGCATTGATTCCATTAACCATGCGACTTGTTCACTGACAACGAATGTTTCTTCTGGAGTGTTTTCTAAGACTAAATTCCCCTCAGAGTCGTAAATGGTTGTAAATGTAATTGTTTCTTCTCTTACACCACCATTTGCAATAGCACCAAAAGCACCTGCCATATCAAGTGGTGTAGCACCCTTTGTCATACCACCAAGTGCAACAGCAGAAACGTTGTAGTCATTAATTTCTCCCTCTTCTACAAGAGTTGATATACCAAACTTTTTAAGGTACTCTACACATTTTTCTACACCTACAGCATCTACTGTCTTTACTGCTATGACGTTTCCAGACCACTCAACTGCCTGTCTCATTGTTTGAGCACCTTTAAAGCCCTTATACCAGTTTTTTGGCCAAGATCTTCCAGATGGAGTAAGCCTAGCATTGTCGTAAAACACAGAACTTGTATTAAATCCATTGTCAAGCGCTGGTACATATGCACCTAACGGTTTTATAGAAGAACCAGGTTGTCTTGGGTTTAATGCTCTGTTGTAAATCATATTACCAGTGACATTCCTGCCACCCATGATTCCCTTTAGTTGCCCTGTTCTATAATCAATAACTGACATAGCTGCCTGTGGTTGTACAATACCTTGATTTGCAATGTAATAGTCACTCTTAGCTACGATAAGGCTGCCATCTTGTCCCTTTTTAAAGAAGTCAGGATGGTCAGTTAGAAAACTCTTATCTAGTACATACTCACCAGCATCATTGAATTTGGCGTACTTACCAGAAATATTTAGCACACCACCATCAAAAATATGAATTTCATTGAGACTTATCTTTTGGCTATACAATCTACCTGCACCTGCTAAAACAGAAATGGATGATTCATCACATTTATATGCTTCTTTTAGGAACAGTCTTAATTCCTTGTCACTTTCATATCCAGGTACTACATAGAAATTAAACATCATATGTTTTTTAAAGACGTAATTTCCAGCTGCATCAACATAGAAATTCTTTGGTTTTATAATTAAATTTTGCTCAGCGTCAATGATAGAATTATAGTGGTTAATCATGACATTCTGATAACCTTCTTCTACACTTACTATGTCCTTGCTAGCATTTCTGTAGGCAAGCAAGTCTGGCACATGCGTATTTTTATAGAATATCAGCCCCTGACTCTCCATAGCATATCGAAGAAGTTTGATGTCATCATTATTCATTCCAGGTCTTAACACATTACCAGAAAACTCATTTGGGTTTACAAGTCCAAGTTCTACAAGCTTAGCAAACGTCTTAGGTCCAGCTACACCATCAACCTGCATGCCGTATTTTGCCTGAAAGGCTCTTACTGCAGTCACAAGTCCTTGGTCATAAAGTGTTGGTACAGTTTCTCCATTGAAGCTTCTCTCCAATTTACCCTGAATAACGGGATCAATTGTTGAGTTGATTCTAAGGCCTCCTCTGTAGAGCATATTTGTAGCTTCTTCCTTGGTGAGATTTTTAAACTTCATGAGTTTTTTTACAACTTCATTCTTAACCATATCCACTGGATACGATTGGAATCTATTGACATTTAGTGGACTAGGTTTTAGTTTTGTCTTAATATCAAAGTCTTTGCCCTTATCGTATTCTTCTTGTGTTATAACACCATTGTCAAACATAACTTTTAAAACAACCTTGTAACGGTCAACTGACGACTTATTAAAGATGATTGTTGAATTGGCACTGTCTTGACCTAGTACAAAGTCATCAGGTTTTACGTTATTTGAATTGATTATTTTAAATGGAGAATAGGTGACATTGGCTTTAGGGATACCTGCTAGCATTGCAGCTTCAATATAGTCAATGTCATTGCAATTCTTAGAAAAATACCTCATTGTTGCTGCTTGAATACCCTTAGTTTTGGCGCCAAACTCTATGGTGTTGAGATAAGCAGAAAGAATCTCTTCCTTAGACATGTTTTTTTCAATGTCTATAGCGTAGTATGCCTCCTTGGTCTTTCTGATATAACCACTCTTACCTTTGGCAAATCTACTATCTGATAAGTACATATTCCTAGCATATTGCTGAGTAATTGTGGAAGTACCTGATGGTGAATGACCTGTTTTAAGTGCTTCTAAGACAGAACCAGCAAGTCTCACATAGTTGAATCCCTTGTGAGTCCAAAACGTCTTGTCTTCAACCGAAACAATTGCATCAATAATATCCTTATCAATTTGACTGTATTCAACAATAGTTCTAAGACCATTATCTTCAACTTTCTCCATAAGATTCCCTTGAGAATCATAGATCTCAGAGTTCTGTTCTAGTAGTTTTTTAATATCATAAACCTTTATAGGCGGAGTCTCCTCCAATATGTTGTTAACAAGTAGGTACAATGCACCTGCTCCAAGAGCTCCAATAATAAACAATACAATGATAAGGTAAAATATAATCTTCCAGATCATACCCTTTTTCTTAGGTTTTGTATCATTTATTTTATTTGACTTATGTTTCCTTTTCATCTTTCCTCCTTAGTCGCAATTACTTATATAATAACATAAAAATAAAAAAAATAAATAACAAATATTTCAATAACGATTTTTTGTTAAAAAATCAAGTAACAGATAGTGTAAAACTACTGAAATACAACATTCGAATATAAGAAATCAAATAGTAAAAAATGATGATAATTTTCTTAGTCCATCATCACAAAACACAGAATGTAGTAAAATGAATTTAATTACTGCCTTATTTATGGTATAATAAATTAAAGGAGGAGGAAAATTATGTTTAGTGTTGGAGATAAAGTTGTGTACCCTCTTCATGGCGCAGGAACTATTGTAGGAATTGAAGCAGTTGAGGTTGAAGGTGGAAACAAGGATTACTATATCTTAAGAGTACCTAAGAAAGACGTTAAAATTATGCTTCCAACAGATAATATTGACAATCTAGGACTTAGGGTCATAGAAAATAGTGTAGCAGAGGAAGAGGTTTACACTATTCTATCAGGCAGTAAGTCTTCTATGTCAGATAATTGGAACAGAAGATATAGAGATAATTTAGAAAAGGTTAAAACTGGTGATATCTGTAAAGTTGCCGTAGTAGTAAGAGATTTGATGATTATGGACGACGAAAAGGGATTATCTACTGGTGAAAAGAAACTTTTAACTAACACAAAAGATATACTTATCAGTGAATTAGTGTTAATAAACGATAATTCATGGAAGGACGTAGAACTCAAAATCAACAACTTAGTAAGTAAAGGAACAGATTGAAATGATAGATAAGAATGTAACTTATGCTCTTGCTTTAGAAGGTGGCGGTTTTAAAGGCGCTTATCAAGCAGGAGCACTTAAAGCGCTTAAAGAAAAAGGAATTAAAATATCCGCTGTTGCTGGTACTTCTATCGGCTCATTAAATGCAGCTTTTGTAGCAATGAAAAGAGAGGATGAATTAGAACAGTTTTGGAAAAACATTGAACTAGAGAATTTCTTTGATATAAACACCAAACTTATTACATTTAAGCCTCAAAATATCTTGGATGGAACCCTTAAGGAAGTACTCCCAGATATGATTAAGACAATTACAAATCGTGGTTTCAGTATAGAGCCTATGAGAGAATTTTTAAAGCAATCCATAGATGAAGAACTCATCCGTAAATCTGATATTCGTTATGGACTTGTCACTTTCTCAGTAAGTGATATGAAACCTATGGAACTAATGATAGAAGACATACCTGAGGGTCAGCTCATTGACTTCATCATTGGTTCTTGCTATTTTCCAGTATTTAAGCAGGAAAAGTTAAATGGCAAGTTTTATATAGATGGTGGTGTTTACAACAATTTACCAACTGCTCCACTAAGTAGTCTTGGTTATGAAAACATCATCGAAATACGCACAAAGAATTTTTCAATTATAAGAAAGCCCAAAAATAAGGTCAATCGAATTACCATTCAACCACAGGAGAATGTTGGTGGCATCATTAGATATGACAAAAATCGAGTAAGTAGCAGTTTTGAACTAGGTTATTGTGATTGTCATAATAGAATAGATAAGCTAGCTAGTAACTATTACTTTATAGATTCTAAGCTATCTGAAAAAGAAGCTATAAACGAACTTTTAAAAATGGATACTAGACTGTTAAAGACATTTCTAGAAGTTGGAGATTGTAGCAAAGAAATTATGGCTTTGGAACTATTTCCAAATGCTCTAAAACAAGAATTAAAAATTGAGAAATATAATAGTTATGCTAAACTCTATATTTTACTCATTGAATGTATAGCTAAAGAAGTTGGCGTAAATAGGTACAAACTTTACTGCATTGATGACATAAAAGAAGAAATTAAAAAATCTGATAAATATCCAGAAAAAATTGAATTCTTAATAATAAAGTCTATGCTATAATACTAATTTACTTGACTTTCCCAGCAAGAAAATGATGTATAACTATTGAAATATAAGGATTTATTAACACTTGTGTAGGTATCTTGACAACAAAAATGTACTTAAGATTCCACGCTTTGAAACACTATACAAATTA
>PDWI01001919.1_pt1 | contig 34320 bp, 31 predicted proteins | sample 1430891 | NCBI WGS metagenome assembly PDWI01 (sample SAMN01162508, study PRJNA174530) | Oral metagenome, whole genome shotgun sequencing project. | biome: Marine environment; feature: Marine mammal; material: Swab sample of the gingival sulcus; isolation source: swab sample of gingival sulcus... | reverse complement strand
GGCTCAAACTTTGGTATAACCCTTCAAAACATCATCCCTTTTGGACTTGGTATGGCAAAAGAGTATAAACCGGCAGATGAGGGTTTTGGAAGACGCGAAATTCCCACATGTCAAGGAAATCAAAAGCTTTCAGCTCACATTGCAGAATCTTTACTTACAGATGAATTTGACATAGTCCAATCCCATGAGCTTGATGTGGATCACGGTGTAACCGTACCGCTTTCCATACTTTTTGGAGAAGATGTCAAAGAGTGGCCTTGTCAGGTTATTCCTCTTTACGTTGGCGTTATCCAATACCCTCAACCTTCAGGAAATCGCTGTTACAACTTAGGAAAAGCTTTGCGTAAAGCAATTGAGAGTTTTCCTGAAGACTTGAAAGTAGCAGTTTTGGGAACTGGTGGACTAAGCCACCAACTTCAAGGAGAACGTGCTGGACTCATAAACGCTGAGTATGATTCAAAGTGGCTCGATACTTTAGTAAATGACCCATTAAAGGCAAAGGATGTTTCTTTGGTGGAATTTATACGTGAAGCAGGGAGCGAAGGTGCGGAAGCGGTTATGTGGGTTTTGATGAGAGGTGTTATGGATGAGAAAGTGGATGAAATCTACCGCTTTATGCACTCACCCGTATCAAATACAAACTATTCGTTATTGATTTTAGAAAACAAAAAATAAACAAGGAGGATTAGATGAAAATATGTGTTATAGGAAATGGGGCTTTTGGAGTAAAACATCTTCAAGCACTTAAAAATATAGATGAGGCTGAGGTTGTTTGTGTGGTTGGCTCTCGTGATGAGAGTGCGAAAAAGACTGCCGACGAATTTGGGGTGCCAAATTATACGGGTGATTTAAACAAAGCCTTAGAGCTTGATTGGGATGCAGCCATCATAGCAAGTCCTACTCAAATTCACGCCGAGCAAGGCATAGCTGTTATGAATAAAAAAAGACATGTGATGATTGAAATTCCAATGGCTGATACCCTTAATGATGCAAAGGCTTTAGTGGAAGCTCAAAAAGCAAATGGCGTTGTGGCGATGGCAGGACACACAAGAAGATTTAATCCATCTCACCAATGGATACACAACAAAATCGTAAAAGGTGAGCTCAATATCCAGCAAATGGATGTGCAAACCTACTTTTTTAGACGTACCAATACAAATGCCTTAGGACTTCCAAGAAGCTGGACGGATCACCTTTTATGGCACCACGCTTGCCACACGGTTGATCTTTTTGCTTACCAAACAGGTGAAGAGATAGTAGATGCTAACATTCTTCAAGGTCCTATTCATAAAGATTTAGGAATTGCCCTTGATATGAGCATAGGATTAAAATCAAAAAGTGGAGCTATTTGTACTCTTTCACTATCATTTAACAATGATGGACCACTTGGAACATTTTTTAGATATATTTGTGATAACGGAACATACATAGCAAGATATGATGATTTAGTAGATGGTTATGAAAAGCCAATTGATGTTAGCAAGGTTGATGTATCCATGAATGGAATAGAGCTTCAAGATAGAGAGTTTATAGCTGCCATAAAAGAGGGACGCGAACCAAATGCAAGTGTTGCTCAAGCATATAGTGCTATGAAAGTGCTTGATATGTTAGAAAAAAAGTTAGCATAACAAATCAAGCTCAAATAAAAGGATATGTGATGGAAGAATGGTTAAGAAAGATTACCCTAATATGGGTCTATTTAGCAGGGATTTTACTCTTTGCTATGGTTTTAACAACCGTTTATAATATAGGGGCTTTTGGATTGGATAAGATAGCGAGGCACTATGGCGAACACGTGGAGGGGCTTCCTGGATATGAGGATTTTATACGACTTGGTATGAGCTGTGTTGCTTTAATGTTTTTCCCATGGACACAAATGAAAAGAGGACATATATCAGTAGATTTTTTTATAGAAAAACTCTCTTCAAAAACGCAACGTTTGCTAGATAGAATTTGGCTAGGTTTTACACTATGTTTTGTTGCTTTTTTAACCATTTACATGTATAGAGGAATGCTAGAATCAAAAGAAGATGGAGCCTTGTCAAGTGTTTTAGGTTGGATAGAGTGGCCTTTTTATATTCCCGGAATTATATCTTTAGGACTTTGGTCGCTGGTTTTGATATATCAAGTAGTGTTTTACGAAAGGAGTCATCCTCATGTTAGATAAAGAGATTATTGGACTTCTTGGGATTTTATGCTTTTTTGCACTTTTAATAGCCCATGTAAGAGTAGCACTAGCTATGATAGTTGTGGGAATCGGCGGTACTTATGTTTTATCATTAAATCTTCCGTATGTGAGATTTGGTCCTTACATGGAACAATACAAAAGCCTTCTTTGGGAGAGTGTTGCTAGTTATGAACTTTCGGTTATTCCGCTATTTATCTTGATGGGATATTTGGCTAGTCATACAAAATTGGCAGAAGATCTTTTTCAAGGGGTAAATGCAGTTTTAGGGCGTTTTAAAGGCGGAGTTGCCATAACAGCTGTTGGTGCATGTGCTGGATTTGGTGCGGTTTCAGGCTCATCTTTAGCGACCGCTTCAACCATGGCAAAAATCGCTCTTCCAGAACTTAAAAAGCTAAACTACTCTCCAAGGCTTTCCACTGGAACTTTAGCAGCCGGAGGAACTTTGGGGATTTTGATACCACCTTCAGTTGCACTTATTATTTATGCTATTGTGGTTGAGGCTTCCATTATAGAGATGTTTCAAGCAGCAGTTCTTCCGGGTCTTATGGCGGTGCTGTTTTTTATACTTGTTATCTTAATTCAAGTTAAATTAAATCCGAGCATAGCACCAGCTGGCAAGCCCTTATCTTGGGAGCAGAAAAAAGTTGCTTTTTTAAAGCTAATTCCTGTTGTTTTAACCTTTGGCACTATCATACTTGGTCTTGGTTTTGGTCTTTTTACCCCAACTCCAGCAGCGGCAGCTGGAGTATTTATCATAGGTGGTTATGGTCTATTTTTAAGGCGTCGCGGTAAAGGTGAGGGGCTAACTTTAGCAAGATTAAAAGATAGTATAGTTGAGACTGCAAGTGTAAGTGCAATGCTTTATTTTATACTTTTTGGAGCTGAAGTTTTAAAAGGATTTTTTAGCCGTTCAGGACTTCCTCAAGCACTAGCTGAATGGGCGATGAATTCAACAATTGACCCATGGATTGTTCTTATTGGAATTTTACTTGTATTTATCATACTTGGATTTTTTATGGAAAGTTTGGCTATGATACTTGTGGTTGTGCCATTTATTTGGCCGGCACTTGTTAGCTTAAATGGTGGCGAGTATGTAAGTGCGGCTGATGCGGCGTATGGCATGAACTTGGATGAGCTTAAAATCTGGTTTGGAATATTGTCGCTTATTGTGGTGGAGTTAGGACTTATAACTCCGCCTGTAGGATTAAATGTTTTTATCATATCAAAAATGGCAAAAGATGTGCCTATGATGGAGACTTTCAAAGGAGTTTTACCGTTTTTTGCAGCTGAGATTGTGAGAATTGGTTTATTATTACTTATTCCGTCGATTGTTCTGGTGTTACCGAGGATGATTGGCTAAATAAATTTAAAGGATTTAATATGAAAAATATCGTTACAAAAAGTTTAGTTGTTTTAGCAGCTTCATCACTACTAGTTGGCTCATTATATGCAAAAGAGAGAAAAACTACACTTTTAGTTCATCACTTTTTAAGCTCAAAATCACCTGCTCATACAAAATTTATAGTCCCATGGGCAAAAAATTTGGAAAAAATCTCCAAAGGAAAGATAAAAGTAGAGATTTATCCATCCATGAGTATGGGAGGAAAGCCAAACGAACTTTATAAGCAAGTTAGAGATGGTTCTGCCGATGTGGTTTGGACAGTTGCAGGATATACTCCGGGCGTTTTTCCAAGAACTGAAGTATATGAGCTTCCAACTGTTCACAAAGGAGATGCGGTTGAAACAAATGTGGCTATAAAGAAAAATTTTAATTTAATTAAAGATGATTATAAGGGTATAAAACCTCTGATGATACATGTACACGGTGGAAATGCTATTCATACAACTGAGAAAAAAGTTAAAAGTATTGATGATGTAAAGGGGCTAAAACTTAGAACTCCTTCACGTACAGGTGGTTGGCTTATAGAAGAGTATGGAGCAGAGCCTGTTGGTATGCCACTTCCTGCTTTCCCACAAGCACTTTCAAAAAAAGTTATAGATGGTGGATTGATTCCGTTTGAAGTTTTCCCTCCATTTAAGTTTCATGAGCTTACAAAATACTCTACTTACGGAAAAGATGGCACAAAATTTGGAACATCTGTATTTTTATTTTTGATGAACAAAGACAAATTTAAAAACCTTTCTAAAGAGCTTCAAGGCTATATCGAAAAGAGTGTTGATATGGATGCGGTTAAAAAAATAGGTCAAGTTTGGATGGATGTTGAAAAGCCAGGCATGAAAATGCAAAGAAACTCAAAAGGTGGCGAAATTGTTCTGCTAGATGATAAGCAGATGGCAAAATTCAATAAAGCCGGAGAAAAAGTAGTTGATAGATGGATAAAAGAGGTAAGTAAAAAAGGAATCGATGGTAAAAAGCTTGTAGATACTGCAAGAGCTGCTATCAAAAAATAAGGATATACTATGCGAACTATAACACACCCAACAGGAAAATTTGATAATCATGCAAGAGATTATAAACATATAAAATCCCTCCCCTTAGCTGCTGCTATGGGGGCGGAGATAGAAGGAGTTGATTTATCAAAAGTTAGCGATGAGGCATTTAAAGAGATAGAGGATGCTCTTTATCACCATAAGCTCATCATCTTTAGAGACCAAAACATAACTTTTACAGACCACGAAAATCTTGTTTTAAAATTTGGTGATTTTGGAACAGATGCATATACAAAAGGGGTAAAAGGACATGAAAATATCCAACCTGTCATAAAAGAAGCAGATACAAAAACAAAGATGGTTTTTGGAAGCGGTTGGCATACGGATTCATGTTTTTTAGAGCGCCCACCATCCATTGCGATAAATTATGGAAAAGATATGCCTCCATTTGGTGGAGATACCATGTTTGCAAACACAGTTTTGGCGTACAACAGCCTAAGTGAAGGCATGAAAAAACTTATAGAGCCGTTAGAGGTTTGGATGAGTGCAAAAAATGTTGTTGCTTCAATGCAAGCAGAAAAAGATGCAAGAGAAGGAAAAGTAACAAATCTTGGAAATATTGAACTTGATGTAAATACCCAAAAGATGATTGAAGGCTCATGCCATCCATTAGTAAGAACACATCCAAAAAGTGGTGAAAAAGCTCTTTTTGTGGATAAAACTTACGCATGTGGTATCAAAGGACTAACAGAAGCTGAAGCAATGCCTTTGATAGAGTATCTATCGGATTTTGCAACGCAAGAATCTTTTACATGTAGATTGAGATGGCAAAGCAAAACAGTTATCATGTGGGACAATCGCATCTGCTTACACCAAGCGTTTAATGACTATGAGGGCTTTAGGCGAGAGATGTATAGAGCGACTGTCATGGGCGAAAGACCAGTTTAGGAGGCGATATGGAAGATATATTTGAAAAAAAATTTATACCCACTGGATATAGTGAGGAAGAGTGGAGGGCTAGAGTTGATTTGGCACTTTGTTATAGAATGGTGGATTACTATGGTTGGACAACGCAAGTTTACAACCATATATCTTTGCGTATTCCAAATACCAATCAATTTTTAATAAACCCTTTCGGGCTTTTATATAGTGAGATAAAACCATCAAATTTAGTAAAAATAGATATTGATGGAAACAAGGTTGATGATAGTCCATATCCAGTTAATAAAGCTGGCTTCATTATCCATTCGGCTATCCATAAAGCAAGAAAAGATTTACATTGTGTTCTTCATACTCACAACCCTGATACCCAAGCAGTTAGTTGCTTAAAGGGTGGTTTTGTGCCCTTAATGCAAGAAGCGTATCAATTTTACGGTAGAGTGGGATATCATGATTTTGAGGGAATTGTACTAGATGATAGCGAACAAGAGAGATTAGTTAACTCCCTTGGCAGCACAAATCACACACTATTTTTAAGAAATCATGGCATTGTAACCACAGGAGCAAATGCAACTTGGGCTTTTGTTAGGATGTACAACATCATTCAAGCTTGTAAAGTTCAGCTAAAAGCTATGGCGAGTGGAGATGAGATAATACAAGCAAGCGAAGAGGCAATGCTTAGAACAAGAGAGCAATTTGAAGGAGGAGAAGCACAAGCTGGGGCTGAAGTCAGACATCCAGAATGGTTAGCTTACTATAGACTGTTGAAAAAAATAGATCCAAATTGGGACAGATAAGGAGACAAAATGCAGACAAAAAAGACACAAGTTGCTATCATCGGAGCAGGACCTTCAGGTTTACTTTTAGGGCTACTTCTTGATAAGCAAGGTATAGATAATATCGTCCTTGAGAGGGTTACAGGTGAGTATGTTTTAGGACGAATTAGAGCTGGAGTGCTAGAGCAAGGCTTTGCAAAGTTAGTCAGAGAAGCAGGAGCTGGAGCGAACATGGATGCAAAAGGCGAAGTTCATGAGGGTGTTGAGATAGCCTTTAATGATACTCGTATTCCAATAGAGCTTACAAAACTCACAGGTGAGAGTGTTATCGTTTACGGACAAGTTGATATCACAAGAGATATGATGGAAGAACGCGCAAAAAGAGGGCTTGAGACTGTTTATGAAGCTAAAAATGTGCAGCCTTATGATGTAAAAAGTGATAATCCTTACTTAACTTATGAAAAAGATGGAGTAGAGTATAAACTCGAATGTGACTATATAGCAGGGTGTGATGGTTTTCATGGAGTTAGCCGAAAAACCATACCTGATGATATAAAAACAGAGTATGAAAAAGTTTATCCTTTTGGTTGGCTTGGTCTTATGAGCGATACTCCACCTATAAATGATGAGCTAATTTATGCTAAAACTGATAGGGGTTTTGCCTTAGCTTCTATGAGGTCAAAAACAAGATCACGTTACTATATACAAGTTCCAGCTACAGATGATGTTAAAAATTGGAGCGATGAGAGATTTTGGGAAGAGTTTAAGCGTCGTATGCCAGCGAGTGCGAGAGAAAAACTTGTAACTGGTAAAAGCATAGAAAAAAGCTTAGTTCCAACAAGGTCATTTATATGCGAACCTTTACAATACGGCAACCTTTTCTTAGTTGGCGACGCAGGTCACATAGTGCCTCCAACAGGAGCAAAAGGGCTAAACCTTGCAGCTTCAGACGTGGCAACACTTTATAAGATTTTAACTCGTGTTTACAAACAAGGGGATAAAAAGTGCATAGAACAATACTCTCCGATAGCACTTAGACGTGTTTGGAATGGAGTTAGATTTTCTTGGTGGCTAACAGATTTGCTTCATGATTTTGGAGATGATAAAGATGAATTTGACAAAAAAATGGAAGATTCAGAGATAGAATATTTCTTAAAATCCGAAGCAGGACAAAAAGTCATAGCCGAACAATATGTTGGGCTTCCTTATGAGGATTTAAAATAACAAAAAAGCTTTTTACATGTAAATATTCTTACATGTAAAAAGCATTATATTAAAAATTTATATTATTTATAATATAATATTAATAAAACTTAGTTTAGGCATCTATGGAACAATCAAAAGAGAGCATCAACAAAGGCATCATTTATATGCTCATATCTGCTGTTAGTATGGCGATAATGAGTGCGTTTATAAAGGCTTTATCAAACCAGCTTCCCACTATTGAGATGGTATTTTTTAGAAATATGATAGGAGTTTTACTCATATCAAGCACCTTTTTAAAAGTACCCATTCGCCAAAAAGGTGGACGACCGTTTCTTTTGCTTTTTAGGGGGATTGCAGGTTTTATAGCTATGCTTAGTTTCTTTTACAATATTTATAACATTCCTCTAGCAGATGCTATAACATATTCGAGAACTTCGCCTATATTTACGGCGATTTTTGCGATGATTTTTCTAAAAGAGCGTATTGGATTAAGAGGTTGGATTGCTATCGCTCTTGGATTTAGCGGTATGCTTTTAGTGATGCAACCATCAGGTGGTTTTAGTAAAGACCATATTTTTGGATTTATCAATGCTATTTTTGCAGCCCTTGCTTTTACAAGTATAAGAGAACTTAAAAAATACTACGACACCCGATCAATAGTTTTAGTGTTTATGGGAACAGGAACATTAGTACCGATAGTCTTAATGCTTATATCCGAATACTCATATAACCCAAATTTAGACTTTATGCTCGGACAATTTACGATGCCTCAAGGCGTAGCTTGGTTCTATCTTTTAGGAATGGGAGTTTTTTCTTCTTTAGGACAAATTTTTATGACAAAAGCCTATGGCGAAACAAAAGCTGGAATAGTAGGAGCTATCGGATACAGCGTTATCGTTTTTTCTATTATCGTAGGTGTTTTAATGGGTGATAATTTACCAAATACATTAGCATTTATAGGAATTTTTGCAATCATATCAAGCGGACTTTTAAATATAAAAAAGGGTAAAAAATGAATGAAAAAGAGGTGGTATCAGCACTAGTAAAAGGCTTAAATGTAATAAAAGCATTTGACAAAGAGCATACTCACATGACCCTAAGTGATGTGGCAAAAAAAGTCAATATCACAAGAGCAAGCGCAAGACGGCTACTTTTAACACTAGAGAGTTTAGGTTATGTTTCCCAAAGAGATAACTTTTTCTATCTAAGCCCAAAAATCATCGAACTAGGTTTTAGTTATTACGCTTCACTTCCTTGGACTGATATAGCACATAAAAATCTAAAACAAGTGGCAAATGAGTGTAAACTCTCTTGCTCTATTTCAATTCTAGATGATACTAACATCATATGCATTATGAGAATTGCAGCCCAAAGAGTGTTGAGTGAGGGAATACATGTAGGCACTAGACTACCAACAGCTTATACCGCTACAGGAAGAGTATATCTAGCTCACATGGAGGATAAGCAACTAAGAAAATTTATAAACTCTTTACCCTTAAAAGCCCACACTCAAAAAAGTATTACATGTAAAAATGAATTATATGAAAAAATAATCAAAACCAAGCATCAACCATATCAAATCGTCCAAGAAGAGCTTGAAGATGGTCTTATCGCCATAGCTGCGCCCATATACGATAAAGAAAACAAAATAATAGGCGCTATGAATATAGGCTCTCATTTAAGCTACAAAAGTACAAAAATTGTCCAAGATGAGATTTTACCAAAGCTAATCCAAGCTTCAAAACAGACAAGCGAGGTGATATCGCTTTTACAATACTAACCTCTTTTTTAGCAAAAACATTTTATAATTTTGCTTTTTTAAAAGGATTAATTTGATATTTGGCAAGATTGACTATATAAACCTACTTCCGTTTCATATTTTTTTAAAAAGAGCATCTCTACAAAATAGCTTTAAAAAAAGTATCGAATACAAAAAAGGAGTTCCAAGCGAGCTCAATAAAAAACTGCGACTTGGCAAAATAGATGCTGCTATCATTTCAAGCGTTGAAAGCACTAAACCCTTTTATAAAAAACTTGATCTTGGTATTTGTGCATTTAAAAGGGTTGATAGCGTACTTGTTAGAAAAAATTCATCCACCAAAAAAGATAAAGCTTCTGCCACATCAAACGCCTTAGCGGATATTTTACATGTAAAAGGTGAAGTTATCATCGGAGATAGGGCTTTAAAGATGTATCTAGCAAATCCAGACGAGTTTGAAGATTTGGTAACTCTTTGGCACAAAAAAACAAATCTACCTTTTGTATTTGCGAGACTTTGTGTGCGGAAAAACCAAGCCTTTTATAAAAAACTCTCAAAACAGTTTTTAGCCCAAAAAGTAAAAATCCCTCGCTATATGCTTGATAGCTACGCAAATTCAAGACAAATCAGCCAGCAAGATATACTAAATTACCTAAAACTTATCCAATACCCACTTCACAAAAAACAGAAAAAAGCTTTAGATATATTTTTAAAAAAAGTTAGATATAAGTAGTTTTTACATGTAGAAAAAATTACATGTAAAAACTGCAATTAGATAGTTTTTAGTAAAATTTTAGTAAAATATATCTAAACTAAAACAAGAAGGTTATTTATGGATTATAAAAAATTAGCAAACAAGTATGGCACACCTTTGTATGTGTATGATTTTGATAGAATAAAAACAAAGTATTTGGATTTAAAAAGTGCATTTAAAGCAAGAAAATCGATCATGTGCTACGCTTTAAAAGCAAACTCGAACCTATCAGTTTTAAAGCATCTTGCATCTTTAGGAGCTGGGTGCGATTGTGTATCTATAAACGAAGTTAAGCGTGCACTGCTAGCTGGCGTGAAACCTTATCATATCATATTTAGTGGTGTTGGAAAAAAAGATGAAGAGATTAAAGAGGCTATAGAGCTTGATATATTGATGATAAATATAGAGAGTTTTGGTGAGTTTGAAAGGGTTGAGCTGATGGCTAAAGAGCTTGATAAAGAGGCTCGCATCAGTGTACGAGTAAACCCAAATATAGACGCCAAAACCCATCCTTATATCTCAACAGGACTTCACGAAGATAAGTTTGGAGTTGAGATAGAAGAGGCAAAACGCATATATCTAAAAGCAAAAAATTCTCCTTTCATCAACCCAGTTGGCATTCATTTTCACATAGGTAGCCAACTTACCGACTTAGAGCCTATCAAAGAAGCGACCGAGATCGTAGCAAACCTCATCAAGCAACTTAAAACCTTAGATATAGATATAAAGTTTTTCGATGTTGGTGGAGGACTTGGTATCAATTATAAAGATGAAAAAACTATAGATGTTTACGAATATGCTCAAGCAGTTTTAGAAAAAATGAGTGGACTTGATGTGACCATACTTTGTGAACCAGGTCGATACCTCGTAGGAGATGGTGGAGTTTTGCTAACCACAGTCTTATATGAAAAACAAAATGAGTTCAATAGATTTGTTATCGTTGATGGGGCTATGAATGACCTCATCCGCCCAAGTTTATATGGCGCATACCACGCGATGGAAGTTGTGGGGAAAAGCAAAGATAAAAGCGAAGCAAATGTGGTTGGACCTATCTGCGAAAGCGGTGACTTTTTTGCAAAAAAAAGATTGCTTCCAAAAACAGAACATGGTGATATTTTGATCATAAAAAACGCTGGGGCGTATGGAATGAGTATGAGTAGCAACTACAATTCACGTTTAAAAGTAGCTGAAGTTGGAATTGAAGGCGGTAACGATAAACTTATAAAAAAACGAGAGAGTTTTGAAAATATGATAGCATTGGAGAAAGAATGTCTTTAGGGTATTTTGTTGATATACAAGGAACACTTTTAAGTGATGAAGATAAAAGTCCTATAAAAGGGGCGTTGGAATTGATCGAACATTTTAACGCAAACCACATACCTTACATGTTAGTTACAAACAACACAAAAGAGATAAGTAGCGAGCTTATGGAGTTTTTACATGTAAAAGGTTTTAATTTTTCACATAACAACTTTATAGACCCTTTAATGGTGCTTCGCGATATGGTTGGGGAACAAAAAGTTCAACCTTTTGGCTCAGAGGAGTTTTGTGAAGTTTTGCCAAAACTTGGCTTTAATGTTGTACACGAAAATGCAGATGCTATCTTAGTCGCAAGTGGATATAAATTTACTTCAGTAGATTTTGCTAGTATGATAGAAGCTGTGCTTGAAGGCTCAAAACCTATCGGAATGCATGCAACAAGCACCTATGCTAAAAAAGGAAGAAGATTTCCTGGAGTTGGCGCTATAATGGCAATGATAGAGTATGCCACAGGAGTTAAGTGTGACATCGTTGGAAAACCAAGTGCTACTTTTTACAAAAAAGCTTTAGAAGCTTTAAAAAAAGAGAGTCCAAGCCTAACTTTAAATGATATCACAATGATAAGTGATGATGGCATAGGTGACCTTTCGGGTGCAAAAGATTTAGGCATAAAAACCAATCTTGTACTAAGTGGAAAATGTAAAAATATAAAAGAGATAAAAAGCATAGAAGATAAAATCGATAAAGTTTATAAAAGCGTAAATGAAATCTTAGGAGAAATCACATGCAACAAAACATAGATGATTATCGAAAAAAAATAGATGAGATAGATGATAAAGTACTAAAGCTTTTAGATGAAAGAATGTTACATGTAAAATCCATCGGCAAACTAAAACAAACGAGCGGAAAGTCTATATATCGTCCAGAACGAGAAAAAGATATACTTGATCGTCTTAAAAATTCCAACGCAAAACTTTTACACGAAGATGCCATAGAAGCCATCTATCTTGAGATATTTGCCGTTAGTAGAAACCTTGAGATGCCAGAAATTATAGCCTATCTAGGTCCAAAAGGAAGCCATACCCATCAAGCAGGAGAGAGCCGTTTTGGTGCGATGGGAAATTATCTACCCCTTAGTGACATAGAAGCTGTTTTTAAAGTTTTAAGCAACGGCGAAGCAAAATACGGCGTTGTACCCATAGAAAATAACACCGAAGGTGCCGTTGGTGTCACTTTAGACTGTCTTAGAAAATATACAAAAGTCAAAATCGTTTCAGAAATTTACATGGATATTCACCACTCTTTTGTATCTACACAAGAGAATATAAAAGATATAAAACGCATATACTCCCACCCACAAGGTTACAACCAATGTAGAGCTTTTTTAGATGAACATATGCTTTCACATGTAGAGTTTATCCCCACAAAATCAACCGCAAGTGCAGCTAAAAAAGCTTCACTTGACTTACAAAGCGCAGCCATTTGTTCATCTATCGCAGCCAAGCTTTATAACTTACCGATTCTTTTTAATAAAATCGAAGATAACCGAGCAAATAAAACAAGATTTTTAGTTTTGAGTGATTTTAAAAACCAAGCTGGAAGTAAAAACAAAACCTCCATTCTGGCAAAAACAGACCACAAACCAGGTAGCTTGGTGGATTTATTGCATACTTTTGAAAAAGAGAAAATAAACCTAACAAAAATCGAATCACGCCCAGAAAAAAATGAGAGCTTTAAAAGTGTTTTTTACATAGACTTTGAAGGTCATATAGATGATGTACATGTAAAAAGAGCTATAAAAGCTAACCAAGGACGCCATGAGATAACGTGGCTAGGAAGCTATGTAGAAGGAGCTGAAAGTGAAATTTAATAGGCATATGAAATTTAGGAAATAATATTTATGAGCAATTTAGAAGCATTCAGCACCTTACCAAAAAATCAAACATATACACTAGGCGGATTATTTGCAGGAATTGGTGGGATATGAAACAAAAATCAAACAAACACGACAATTATGAAATTTTAAATTTATTAGGCTATGGTTTAGCAAAATTTGATAACGATTTTATAAAAGAATTTAACTTTAACACAAAAACAGCATTTTTTGAGTACTTCAAAGAAGTAGGATTGGTTAAAACCCCTAGTGTTGTAAAAAATAGAATGGATTTATTTGACCCCTTTTTTCCAAATAATCGTAAAGGCTGGTGGCAAAAAGGAGATACTTATATTCATCGTAAAATACTGATAGATAATCTTTTTGGTAAAGAAAATGTAGAAGAATTTGCCAATATTGTCAAACTATTTTTAAAAGATAAGTATGGAATTAATAATTTGCACAAACAAATAAAACCTATTCTTAAATCTCGCTATAAACTTATGCAAGAAACAGGAATGGAAGCAGAATTATTTTTTTTAAACAATTATAAACAAATTCATAAATTTAAATATGGTATTTTAGAAGATGCAAGATTGTATGGCGATGGTTATGATTTTCAAATTGATGTAAAAAAAGATATATTTTTGACAGAAATAAAAGGTATTAGAGATAATGTAGGAAATTTTAGATTAACGGAAAAAGAGTATCTAAAAGCAAAGGAATATCAAGAAAATTATATTATTATTGCTGTTTTAAATTTAAATAGCAAACCTATGTTTTCAACCGTATCAAATCCATTACAAAAATTAAGATTTAAAGAAAAAGTAATCAAAAGAAAAGATACTATTGAGTATCAATTAGAAGGAACAATTTGCTAAAATAAAATGTGTTTTAGCAAACAATCATATAAGCACATGCGGAGTCGATTCGATGAGAATTGATAAGTTAAGAGAAGATGAATTTGATATAAACTTTGCTAAAATGGGCAGTTTTTAGAAATTTATAAATAAATTTAATTGAAGGAATAAAAGTGAAATTTAACAAACATTTAAACGATATAAAAACATACGAAGCTGGCAAGCCTATAGAACTTGTTGTAAGAGAGTATGGCATCAAAGATGTTGTAAAGCTTGCTAGCAATGAAAACCCTAGAGGATGTGGCAAAAAAGTAAAAAAAGTGGTAGCTGAAAATATCGACAAAATGAGCCTTTATCCAGATGATAGCATGTATGAACTAAAACAAAAGCTAAGTAAAAAATTTGGTGTAAAAAATGACAACATAATAATAGGCGCTGGGAGCGACCAAATCATAGAGTTTGCTGTTCGCGCAAAAGGAAAAGGAGCGATACTTAGTGCAAAAGTTACCTTTGCAATGTATGATATATATGCAAAACAAAATGGTTTACATGTAATAAAAACTCCATCTATAACCCATAATTTAGATGAGTTTAAAAAACTATATAAGCTTCATAAGGATAAAATATCTATCATATTTTTATGTCTTCCAAACAACCCTTTAGGCGAATGTGTGGATAAAAAAGATGTATATAGCTTTTTAAAAGATATCGACAAAGATGTTTTAGTGGTTGTTGATGGAGCATATCAAGAGTATGCTTCATTTAAAGATAAATCTAAAAAAATCTCACCAAAAAATCTCATAAAAACATTTCCAAACTGCCTTTATATAGGTACTTTTTCTAAAGCATACGGACTTGGAGGCATGAGAGTTGGTTACGGAATAGCTCAAAAAAATATCATCTCCAATCTTTACAAACTTAGACCACCATTTAATATCACATCTTTAAGCTTAAAAGCAGCAACTGTAGCACTAGAAAATGAGAAATTTGTTCAAAGAAGCCTAAAAGAAAACTTAAAAGAGTTAAAAAAATATGAACTTTTAGCAAAAAAATTAAATATAAAATATATACCTAGCTTTACAAACTTTATCACTTTTTTGTTTGAAGACGAAAAAAATTCCACAAAAATTTCCGATTTGATGCTAAAAAAGGGTATAATAGTAAGAAATCTTGCCTCTTATGGACTCAATGGAATACGTGTTACCATAGGCACAAAAAAACAAAACAGGAGATTTTTTGAAGTTTTTAAAAAAATTTACATGTAAAATGAGAAATAGATGAATTTTAGCTTTAAAACTTTACTAGATCAAATAGTCGCACTTTTTCAAAATCTAAATTTGCGTCAAAAGATAGTCATAGGTGTTTCGATATTTGTAGTCGTTGCGTTTTTGGTATTTTTAAGTTTTTATAAGGGCAATTCAAAAACATCATACGCAGGCTATGGGGTTTTATTTGACAATGTTAGCGCATCTGATTCCGCGCTCATTATACAACAACTTGAACAAGATAAAGTACCCTATAAACTTGCAAATGAAAGCACTATCTTAGTCCCATCAAAATCAGTTTACAAAGAGAGAATAGCAGTTGCAGCTTTAGGGATACCAAAAAATAGCAAAGTAGGATTTGAAATTTTCGACAAACAAGAATTTGGCGCAACTGATTTTGAACAACGCATCAAATATCTAAGGGCATTAGAAGGTGAACTTGGCAGAACCATAGAAGGCTTACAACCCATAGAAAATGCAAAAATTCACATAGCCATACCAAAAGAGAGCGTCTTTGTTGAACGTCAATCTTTTCCAACAGCATCTGTAGTACTTGACGTAAACCCAAACTTAAAACTAACAAACAAACAGATACTAGGCATCAAAAATCTAATAGCCGCTTCAGTTATGAAACTAAACCCAAAAAATGTAAAAATCGTAAATCAAAACGGTGTTCCACTGGGTGAAAAAAATGGAGCAATAGATGACGAACTGGTTAAAAATCAAATAACTTACCAAAAAGAGTATGAAGCAGAATATGAAAATAAGATAAAAAATGTTCTAGCTCCCATAGTAGGAGGGCGAGAAAAAGTTGTAGCAAACGTAACTATAGACTTTGACTTTTCACAAGAAAATAGCACAAGCGAAGTTTATGACCCAAACTCTGTGCCAAGAAGTGAGCAATCTATAGAAGAAAAACGCGAAGGGGTTGAGCCAAAAGAGCTTCAAGGAGTACCAGGAGCAGTTAGCAATATAGGACCCGTTCAAGGACTTGAAAAAGACAAAGTTGTTCAAAAATATACTAAAAATTCAGCTACAACAAACTATGAAATTTCAAAAAAAGTCACCAATACAACTGATGCTTTTGCAACGATCAAAAGAGTAAGCGCAGCGGTTGTAGTTGATGGAAAATATAAACCAAAAGTGGATAAAGAAGGTCAAAATACAGATGAATTAATATTCACTCCCCTTTCACAAGATGAGATGGCAAGAATAGACGCAATAGTCAAACAAACTGTAGGCTTTAACGAATCAAGAGGCGATAAAGTAACCGTTAGCAATTTTGAGTTTAAACCACTAAGTAACAATAAGAACACTGAAACTGCCACACAAGCTTATATGAACACGGCTAAAAAGTATATAGAACCGCTTTGGCCGGTCATAAAATACTTGATAATGCTTTTAGTGCTATTTATTTTCTATAAAAAAGTTATTGTACCTTTTTCCCAATACATGCTTGAATCTACCGAACAATATGAAGAAGAACAAAAAGATGAGCTTGTTATTGAAGAGGACGCAGAAGATACTTTAGAAAAATTCCAAAAAGCTAGAAAGAAAGTAGAAGAACAACTCGGTGTTGGTGACGATTTTCACGAAGAACAACTCAGATATGAAGTTTTGTTGGAGAAAATAAAACAAATTGCAAACGAAAGAAGCGAAGAAATTTCACAAGTTTTACAAAATATAATACAAAACGATACAAATTTTGATGTGACGAAGGACGGATAGTGATAAGATTAACAGAAGAGCAAAAAAACATATTTAATGAACTAAGTATGCAAGAAAAGATAGCTATTTTGCTTATCCAACTTGGTGAAGACGTTACAACAACAATATTTTCCCATATGGATATAGACGCTGTTACTGTTATATCAAGATATATTGCAGAAGCTAAAAATATAGACAAAAATATAGCAACTGCAATACTTGAAGAGTTTTATGCGATATTTCAATCAAATCAATACATCAAAAGCGGTGGTTTAGAATACGCAAAAGAGATACTTTTTAAAACGTTTGGTAGCGATGCTGCACAGAAAATACTAGATGAACTATCAAAAAGTATGGAAAGCAGCAAAAGTTTTGGGTACTTAGAAAAAATCAAACCCCAACAATTATCAAACTTCATATCTACAGAGCACCCACAAACCATAGCACTTATATTAGCTCATATGGAGCCAACAAGTGCTGCTGAGACCATGAGCTTTTTTTCCGATGAACTTAAAAGCGAAGTTACTATGCGTATGGCAAACCTTGGAGACATATCTCCATCTGTAATAAAAAGGGTTTCTGCAGTACTAGAAAGCAAACTTGAATCTCTCACATCTTACAAAGTGGAAGTTGGTGGTCCTCGTGCGGTCGCTGAAATACTCAATAGACTTGGACAAAAGGCTTCAAAAAGCACCATCAGCTACATAGAACAAGCCGATGAATCTTTAGCAAATACCATCAAAGAGATGATGTTTACATTTGAAGATATTATAAAACTAGATAATATGGCTATCAGAGAAATACTAAAAGTTGCTGACAAAAAAGCTCTTATGGTTGCCCTTAAGGGTTCAGGCGATGAACTTATGGATAAATTTTTAACAAACATGTCACAACGTGCTGCAGATGCTTTTAGAGAAGAGATGCAATTTTTAGGAGCAGTTAGAGTAAAAGATGTAGAAGAAGCCCAAAGAAGTATCGTAGAAGAGGTACAAAAACTAGCCGAGCAAGGAGTAATCCAAGTTGGTGAAGCAGAAGAAATGATAGAGTAATCACATGTTAGAAGAAAAACACATCATAAGAAATAATAAAATCAATAAACACAATGTAGAATCGTACCGCTTTAAGGTTCTAGGAACACAAATAACACCTCAAAAAGAAGAAGATGGTATAGAAGAATACATGAAAGATGTACAACAACCCACTGTGATAAACGAGGATCATCAACCGCCTCAAACCCAACAAACACAATCTGCGACAAATATACCAGATGACAGTTTTGTTGAAAAACTTTTAAAAAAAACAGATGAGCTTTCAAGTGAAAATATAAAGCTCCAAATGCAAAATGAAAACCAAAAAGCTGAATTTGAAAGGGAATTAACAACCCAAATCCAAACAGCTAAAGAAGAGGCACAAAAGCAAGGTTACCAAAAAGCAAAAGATGAAATGGATGCTACGTTAAAAACATTACAAGAGCAATATTGTAGATCATGTAAACTACTAGATGAGCAACTCCAAAAGCTAGAGGAGTTTATCAAAAAAACAGAATTTGAGCTACCTGATACTGCTATGGAGATAGCCAAAGAGGTTATACAAAAAGAGATAACCCAAGATAGTTCACAAATAGCACTTGCATTAAGTAAATCTTTAATTAAAATGTTGCAAAATAGTACACAAATGGAAATAAGAGCAAATCCAAACGATTTTCCTATACTAAATGAAAAGTTAGGTCAAACTAATAACCTAAAAATAACAAGTGATGAAGCAATCGCGCAAGGTGGTATCATCATATTGAGTGATGCAGGAAATCTAGACGGAAGCATAAAAACAAGAATAGATAAAATAATGCAACTAACAAGAGAGTAAAAAGTGGATATAAAAAGCAAAAACTACGAAGAATTAAAAGAGCTAGCATCAGATTTAAGAGAAAAAATAATAACGACAGTTAGTCAAAATGGAGGTCACTTAAGTTCAAATATAGGAGCTGTAGAGGTAATACTCGCTATGCATTATGTATTTGATGTGAAAAAAAATCCATTTATTTTTGACGTGAGCCACCAAGCATATACCCATAAGCTTTTAACAGACAGATGGGATGAGTTTCAAAGTTTAAGAAAATTTGGTGGACTTAGTGGCTACACAAAACCAAGTGAAAGCGAATATGACTATTTCATAGCAGGTCATAGTTCAACATCTATATCTTTAGCTGTTGGTTTTGCTAAAGCAAATAGGCTCAAAAATGAAAATCGCGTTCCAATTGCCCTTATAGGTGATGGCTCAATGAGCGCTGGTATGGCCTATGAAGCACTAAATGAACTAGGCGATAGAAAATATCCTGTTGTTATCATCTTAAACGATAACGAAATGAGCATCGCTAAACCCATAGGCGCTATAAGCAAATATCTATCTCAAATGATGGCAGGAAAACACTATCAAAAATTAAAAGATAAAATCGAAGGTATTTTAAACTATTTTCCTGAAAGCGCAGCTTATATGGCAAAAAGATTTGAAGATAGCTTTAGAATGATAACTCCTGGTATGCTTTTTGAAGAGCTTGGTATCAAATATATCGGTCCAGTTGATGGACATGATATAAAATCCTTAGCTGAAACATACCGCATAGCCATAGAGATGAATAAACCTGTAATAGTACATGTACAAACACTAAAAGGAAAAGGATATCAAAAAGCAGAAGGACAAGAGAGTAGCTGGCATGGAGTTGGTCCATTTGATATAAAAAGCGGTGAAAGCAAAAAATCATCAACAAAATCCGCTACTGCACTATTTAGTGAAGCTTTACTTGAACTTGCAAAAAAACATGAAAATGTAGTAGGTGTAACAGCCGCGATGCCTGATGGAACAGGACTTGATAGGCTTATAAGGGAGCTACCAGAGAGATTTTGGGATGTGGCTATAGCAGAGCAACATGCAGTAACATCTATGGCTGCCATGGCAAAAGAAGGCTTTAAGCCCTATATCGCCATATACTCTACATTTTTGCAACGTGCTTATGATCAAATTATTCATGATTGCTCTATATTAAACTTAAACATAACGTTTGCCATAGATAGGGCAGGAATTGTCGGAGAAGATGGCGAAACTCATCAAGGAGCATTTGACATAAGCTATCTAAATGCTATACCAAACATAACGCTTCTAGCACCTCGCTCAGCAAGTAGTATGAAAAAGGTTTTAGACTATACCTATAATCACCAAGGCGTATGCGCCTTTAGATATCCAAGAGGTGCATTTAGCTATGATGAAGTGGACAATAACAAGCCTATTGTTTATGGTAAGGGTGAAGTTATAAGCAAAGGCGAGAATGCAGCTTTTATATGTTATGGTGATGGCGTGGGAAAAGCCATTAAAGTAAAAGAAAAGCTAGATCTTAACCCCTGTATCGTGGATTTAGTATTTATAAAACCACTTGATAGCAAACTTTTAAAAAATGTAGCGCAAAAATGCAAAAAATGGTATATATTTAGTTCATCTGCTAAACGAGGTGGGGTCGGAGATATACTATCTTCTTGGCTTCAAGAACAAAATATTAAAGATGTATACATAAAAAGTTTTGAGTTTGATGACGCATTTATAACGCATGGAAATACCAATTTAGTGGAAAAATCTCTTAAAATTGATGTGGACTCCATTGCTAAAACGATAAAAAATAATAATTAATAAAAAATATTAGATAAAATATGATATAATCAGTCTAAAAACAATCTGGAGTTAAAAATGGACTATTTATCTGTATTAAAAAAATATGAATTAAAAGCAACACCACAAAGATTAGCAGTTTTAGAAGTCCTAGGACAAAGAAAACACCCTAACATGGATGAGTTATATGAAAAGATAAAACAATCTTATCCAACCGTATCTTTAGCTACCGTTTATAAAAATGTAAACACCTTAAAAGAAAATGGCATCATAACAGAAGTAAATATGAATGACGGAAAAAATCGTTATGACCTTTTTTTAGAAGAGCATCTACATGTAGTTTGTAAAGCTTGCGGAAACATACAAGATGTTTTATACGATAAGGAGTGGCTACTATATCAAAAACAACTAGAATCAAGTATAAAAAATCAAATCTTATCTATGGATGTAGTAGCCTACGTAAAAACTTGCGAAAAGTGCTTATAGTTTAAGTGCTAATATCTCATCGCTTCCGCTAACCTCTTTTAATTTTACGTTTTCATTTTCTTGATTTTTCCTTAATTTCTCAAGCTTTTTTGTTGCATCGTAGTGATCAATTTTTAGTTTTAAATCATTTGGGCGCGAAGCGTTAATCATAGCTTCTCGTTCTGTTATTTTTCCATTAGCATAATGTTTTAGTAAACTTTGATCAAATGTTTGACTTTTATATATGTCTGAACCTTCATATATGGCGTCTGTTATTTCACTATCATTGCCATTTAGTATCAAACTTTCTATCCTTGCATTTTTAACAAGTATCTCCATAGCAGCCGTTCTTTTTCCATCAACCGTTCTAACAAGTCTTTGAGAGATGATTCCTTGTAAAACCGCAGCTAATGACATAGTAATACGATTATGTTCTTCACCTGGAAACATGCCAATAATACGATTTATCGTCTCTCTCGCATCTACAGTATGCAAGGTTGAAAGAACTAGGTGTCCAGTCTCAGCTGCATGTAGAGCGGTCTCTATAGTTTCTAAATCCCTCATCTCGCCTATTAGTATAATATCAGGATCCTCCCTTAAAGCTGCCCTTAACGACGAAGCAAAATCGATAGCATCTTGCCCTATGGCACGCTGATTTATAACACAAAGATTATCTTCATATTGGTACTCAACCGGATCTTCTACTGTTATAATGTGCTGTTTTCTAGTATTGTTCATATGGTTTATCATAGAAGCCAAGGTTGTTGTTTTACCACTTCCTGTTGGTCCAGTTACCAATATAAGTCCACGTGGAACTGCACAAAATTGTTCTACAACCTCTGGAAGACCTAAGGATTCAAACGTTGGCAAAGAGGTTGGTATGGTTCTAAAAACTGCGCTTACACCTTCTATTTGAAAAAAGATATTTACACGAAAACGATAACTATCATCATATTTGTAAGTAAAATCAACACTTTTTTCTTTAACAAGCTCTGAAAAGCGGTTTCTAAGCAACTCTTTTGCCAAAAGAAGACCATCATCATAAGAGAGTGGTTTTTTGCTAAAAGGTACAATTTCACCATTAATGCGACCTCTGATAACCGAACCAGATTTTACATGTAAATCACTTCCCCCTTTATCAATAAGTAATTGCAAAAAAACTCTTAACTTCTTGGTCATTTCAAAAGTTAAACTATCTATATCTACGTAACTATCCATCTCGTTCACCTATTGTTTTAAAGTTGTCAATATCTCGTCAAAAGCATTTTCAAATGCAACAATTCCTTCACTCATCAGCTCATCATATACATTTTGCATATCTACACCATTTTCTTCCAAGGTGGTAAAAAATGCATCTATCTCTTCATCGCTTACTAATGAGCGCGCGGAAGATTTTCCTTGTGCTATAAAGGCATTTATGGTTTGAAGTGGAGCTGTATTTATAGAGTTTGGATAAAGTAACTCTTTTATATAATAATCCTCATCAAGAGTATCACCCTTTACGCCAGTGCTTGCAAAAAGAGTTCTTATATGTTCATTTTGCGCAGCTTGTATTATATTATAAATCTTCAAAGCATTCATAATGCCAACTCTGCCTACCTCAAGCCCTTTTTTCGCCAAATCACTATCTAATTTTCGATCAAATCTACTTACAAAAACGCTTATAACACCTTTTGGCACAGTAGAGGTTAGATTTGATTTTTGGTACTTTTTTATACCTTCTTCCATAGCCTTTAAAACTGCCTCACCTTGCGATGGGGAAAATATCAATGTTGCATTTACATTTATTCCTTCGCCCATCAAAGCTTCGATAGCCTCACATCCCTCTTTGGTTGCCGGCACTTTTATCATCACATTTGGCATACCTATAGTTTTATATATACGCTTACCCTCTTCTGTAGTCGCTTTTGCATCGTGAGCTAAAAAAGGATCAACCTCAATACTCACAAAACCATCATCACCTTTTTTATAAAGAGGTAAAAGTTTTTTTGCTGCATTTTGGATATCTTCAAAAGCCAACGCTTCATATATGGCTTTTGGCTCATTTGTACCTAGTGATGCTATCTCATCTTTATAAGCTTGCGAATTTAGAAAAGCGGAATTAAATATAGATGGATTACTTGTTGCCCCATTAATAATATTGTCTTGAATAAGTATTTCAAACTCATCGTCAATAAAACTTCTCTCAAGAAAGTCGCACCATAATGAAAAATTGATGGATTCTATATACATGTATATCCTTATATCTGTTTTAATATATTAGTTAAATCTTTTGTATCTATGACAATGTTAGCATGCTTTTTTAAGGCATCTTTTGCACAAAATGCTACTTTGTAACGGGAATGTTCAAACATAGATATATCATTTGCACCATCCCCAACACTTAAAGTCTCTTCTTTTGCGATACCTAAAAGATTTTGAAGTCGCTTAAGCATCTGTCCTTTTGAATTTGAAAACATCATCTCGCCACCAACACAACCACTTAAATGGTCTTTTTTTACATGTAAGATATTTGCAAACTCTGCGTCAAAGCCTAATTTTACTTTTGCATAAGCAGTTGCTGTACGAAAACCCCCACTAAAAACCACTGTTTTTATACCTTTTTGTTGCAGTCTAGCTATAGTCTCTTTTGCTCCATACATATAAGGAAGATTGTGACAAATATCCTCCACATCTTTTACATGTAATCCTTTTAAAAGAGCGACTCTTTGACTTAAAGCTTCAAAAAAGTCAATACGACCTTCCATAGCCTCTTTTGTTATAGAAGATACCTCTTCTCCAACTCCAGCACATTGGGCTAAAAAATCGATAGTCTCTCCATCCATTAAGGTCGAATCAAAATCAAATACAGCTAGTTTTATCAAAAATACCCCTCACAAAGGCAGCATAAACTGCCCTTAATTTTAAAAATCACGCTTTAAAAGCGATTCTACTTTTAGTATAGTCAAGATATTATCATCTCTTTTTCCAATACCATAAATCATACCTTTTTCACGAAGCAAAGTCTCTGGTGGCGGATCGATACGGTTTTTGTTTATTCTTATCGCCTCTGTTAACCTATCTATAACAAATCCCGCTGCGTTATCATTACCCTTCATTACAATGTAACGAGTCTGCTCATTTTGACGAGTTGGCTCTAAACCAAACTTGCTCCTTAAATCAATCAATGGCATAACACTGCCACGCAAGTTAAATACACCCAAGATATAACTTGGCACACTTGGCACTCTTGTATATTCGATAGGCTTTATAATCTCTTGGATATTTAGTATAGGTATAGCATACTCTTCATCTCCTACTATAAATCCCACAAGTTGCACTACTTCTTCTTGATTGTGGGCTTCTGGTTGCTTAATCTGCTTTTGCTGTTTTTTAAAAATTTGGTTTAATTTTTCGCTCATTTTTTTACTCCGGCAACTTTAAATTTTTTCTAACCACATCACTTAAATATTCAGCCGAGTAAGGCTTTGTGATATACTCAGTCATTCCCACTTCAACTCCCCTTAGTCTATCTGACTTTGAAGTTCTTGAAGTAACTGCGATTAGTGGAAGATGTTTATATTTTGAATATTTTCTAATCTCACCTGCAAGGGTGTATCCATCCATCCTTGGCATCTCTATATCTATAAGTAAAGCATCCACCGCATGTTCGCCTGATTTAATCATACTTAAAGCATCTTGCCCATTAGTTGCTTCAACGGTTTTAACCCCAAGTGAAGCTAAAGACTTTTGCATAATATTTCTATCCATCTTACTATCATCGACTATCATCACTAAATAATCATCAGGAGATTCTTTCTTATTTTGATTGCTTTCGATGGATGAGCGAATATCAACTTTTATATCTTTTGCCATATCCATCATAGCAGCAACATCAACAATAAGAGTTACACGTCCATCGCCTCGTATAGTTGCACCTGCAATTCCTTCAACTCCTTGAAGATAATCACCCATAGACTTAATAACTATCTCCTCTTGCCCAATAAGAGTATCTACAATAATACCAAGCTTGCTCTCTGCAAGCCCAATAACAACCACATAAGTTTGGTCACTTCCTTCAAACACTTGCTTAACGCCAAATATATCTGAAAGACGAACCAAAGATAGTACTTCATCGCGCAAACGAAGAACATTTTTACCTTCTATAGTATAAATATCATCTATGGAAACTCGAACAGTCTCAAGCACAGATGCGAGTGGTATAGCATAACTCTCTTCTTGAGCTCCAACAAGTAAAGCTTGGATGATTGCAAGAGTTAGAGGAATCTTAAGCTTTATAGTTGTTCCTTTTCCAAATTCACTATCCACATCTATAATACCATTTAGCTTCTCTATGTTTGTCTTAACAACATCCATTCCAACTCCACGACCCGAAACATTTGTTACTTGTTTTGCCATAGAAAAACCTGGTTTAAAAATAAGCGCATACGCCTCTTTATTGGTCATACTATCTGCTTCACGCTCGGTAATCAATCCCTTTTCTATACCTTTCATCTTTATCTGATCAGCATCAATTCCCTTACCATCGTCAGCTATCTCAACAACGATATGATTACCTTCATTATAAGCTTTTAACTTGATAAGTCCTTTTTCGGGTTTACCTATATTTATACGTTGTTGCTTATCTTCAACACCATGATCGCATGAATTTCTTATGATATGAACAAGTGGATCGCCTATTTCTTCAATAATTGACTTATCAAGTTCAGTCTCTTCTCCACTAATAGCAAGTTCTATATCTTTGCCAAGTTCCCTTGATAAATCACGTACCATTCTTGGAAATTTATTAAACACTTTTGCGATAGGGAGCATTCTTGTTTTCATTACAGCTATTTGCAAATCAGTAGTAACGATAGAGATAGCAGAAACTACCTGGTTTAGCTCTTCTAAAAATTTCTCACCCTCATATCTCTCTTCTACATCAGCGTATATTTTAAGAAGTCTATTTTTGCCAAGAACCAATTCTCCAACTAAATTCATAAGATGGTCAAGTCTCTTAACTTCCACTCGAATTGTCTGTTCCATAGCACTTGGAGCTGCTTTTTTAACTGGTGGCGGAGGTGCACTTTTAGCTGGATCAGATGTTGGTTTAGCTGTCACAATACCTGCTTTTTTCTTAGCTTCTCGTCTTGCCTTATCTTCTGCTTTTCTTTGTTTCAAAAGCCTCTCAATCTCTTGTTCAACTTCATCATCACTAAGTTCACTAACGTCTATATCTTCTTCTTGCTCCTCTTCTTTTGGTGGAGGCGGAGGAGTATCTTCTTTTTTAACTTCTGGCTCACTAACTATCTCTTCGCCTTCAGAAATAGCAGTAAGTCTTTTGCATATGTCTTCTATATCGATACCTACATCCGTATCATTTCCATAATCCTTAATGCCACTAAGTAGGTTTTTCATCATATCTATAGATTCTAAAACCACATCCATAACATCCGGAGTAATTTTAAGTTCAGCGCGCCTAGCTTTATTTAACACATCTTCCATGTGATGGGTTAATTTTGTTAAAATATCAAAATTTAAAAATGATGACGAACCTTTTACAGTGTGTGCGACACGAAAAATTCTATTTAACAACTCCAAATCCTCAGGATTGGACTCTAATTCAACCAAATCCTGGTCAATTTGTTCAATCAACTCAAAGGACTCAATCAAAAAATCTTCAAGTATTTCTTGCATATCTTCCATTGTCCCACCTCTTAATTATTTTTTACATGTGATTTGATGATACTTGTTATTTTCTCATAAAAAATAGTTGCATCAAATTTTGTTAAATAGGCTTCTCCGCCCGCCTCTTTACCTCTCATTTCACTAAAATGATCACTGATAGACGAGTTAAAAATAACTGGGATCTCTTTAAACCTACTATCTTCTTTCATATTTGCAGCAAAATGAAACCCATCCATCTGTGGCATCTCAACATCACTTACAATAATACGAAGCTCTTTGCTTAAATCATCTCCATGTACACCATAAAGCTCTTCAAGTTTTTGTAAACCCTCTACTCCGTCTTTAGCTTCAACAACCTTTAAACCCATCTTTTTTAAAGCATCACCAACTAACTTTCTTGCTGTCATACTATCATCTAATATCAAAGCTGTTCCGCTTATAGTTTCTATCTTATCCTCATCCACATCAAGTTTTGGAGTATAAATACCGAGCTCTTCAACCACACTTTCTAAATCAAGTATAAGCAAAACTTCATCATTTTCTATTCTTGTAACTCCTGTAATTTGGCTTCTATCCAAACTTCCCATACCTGTTGCAAATGAAGCTGGCTCAATATCAGCCCAACTTATTCGTCTTATGCGTTTTGCCTCATGAACTATAAAGCCGATAAGTATATCGCTAAACTCTGCTATGATGATACGAGGTTTTAGCTTCATATCTGTTGGCTCTTTTATATTCATCCATTTCGCAAGGTTAATCACAGGAATAACCACCCCACGCAAATCAAAAATACCCTCTATATACTCGGGAACTCCTGGAAGTTCTGTGAGATTTGGTATTTTTATAATCTCTTTTACCTTTGAAACATTGACGCCATAAATTCCCTCATACACCCTGTCAGATTGCTGCTTGAGTATGCGAAAATCCACCAACTCCATCTCATTGGAGCCAGCTTTTAGCGTACTATTGTCATACGTTGTTGCCATTCTTACCCCTTACATTTAATCGAGTAATTTTCATACTTTTGCCAAATTGTACAACAAAATAACTTTTATCACACGCAAAACTCGAAAAATTATAATATATTAAATCTTTATAAACAAATTTTCTGTTTTGATGATAATGACCTTCAAATATAGCTTTGATATTTTTAGTAGGATAAAATTTTAGTTTATTATCTATTTTATCTTGAAAATTATCTATTTTTTGGCATATTTTTTTATGCTTTTGGCTATTTAGTATTTCTACATGTAAATAGCCATTCGTAAGGTTGTTTAGGGCATTTAAAACTTTACATGTAAATTTATTTCTTATCACATAAGTGTATATTTTATAAGAAAAATCTTCATATTGGTCTCCATGAGAAAGTAAAATATCTCCAAGTGGAGTTTTAAAAACTTGAGGTTGTTCAAAAAAGGAAAAAACTTTTACATGTAAAAAAAGCGGTTTTAGGTTAAAGTCATGATTTCCTTCAAAATAATATATTGGGAAGCGCTTGGCTAAAAATTCAAGTTTATCGATATACTTTTTAGCAAACTTATGAGTTAATTCAACTTCTCCAACAAGCAAATCAAATATATCGCCCATCAAAAAAAGAGAACTTGGCTTTATATCTCCTTTTTCAACGAGCAATAAAAACTGCCAAAAATCATCTCTTTGTTCATTCTCATGGGCATCTGCTATAAAAACAGCGCCATTTTCTACCTTATGGAGCATAAGAGAGTATAGGAAGTCCTAAATTTTCATCAAATCCACACATCAAATTTGCATTTGCTACTGCTTGTGATGAAGCGCCCCTTAAAAGATTATCAATAGCCGAGCTTATGAAGATAGAGTTTTTATTTTGCGTTACAAAAAGGTCGCAAAAATGCGTACCTGCCACATCTTTTACTGACACAGGTTTTTTTCTAACCCTTACAAAATATTCATCTGCATAAAACTTTTCAACCATTTTTAAAGCATCAATTTTATCTTGAATTTGAATATAAACACTAACTAGCATTCCTCTTGTTATAGGTATAAGGTGAGGTACAAAGTTCACCTCAAAATCTCCCTCACTTACTTTATCAAACTTCTCTTTTATCTCTGGGGCGTGACGGTGGATGAGTGGATTGTAAGCATGAATATTATCATTTATACTTACAAAATGAGAACTATCGCTAAGTTTTTTTCCAGCTCCACTTACTCCACTTTTTGCATCTATAAAGATGGGTGTATCTTTTTTAACATACTTTGCAAAAGGCAAAAGTGCCAAAAGTGAAGCCGTTGGGTAGCAGCCCGGATTTGCTGTAAGAGTTGCTTTTTTTATGCTTTTTCTATTTAATTCTGGTAAACCATAAACCGCGTGAGTTAGATTTTTTTCATCCTCATGGAGACAATAAAACTCTTCATATCTCTCTTTTTGTATGCGATAATCTGCAGACAAATCAACCACTTTAACACCTAAGCTTAAAAGCTCTTTTGTATAACCCATCGCCGTTTTATGTGGAAGGGCTAAAAATGCAATATCTGCGCATTTTGCCACCTCTTTTGGGTCTGTTTTTTCAACCCTTGCTTCGCTTACATGTAATAAACTCGGATGCAAAGAGGTGAGACTTTCATTCCCTTTGCTAGTTCCTATGTAAGTTATGGTAAATTTTGGATGAGAGAGCAAAATCTTAACAAGTTCTAAACCCGTGTATCCACTTGCTCCTATGATAGCTGCATTCATTATTCAAACTCGATAGTTTTATATGTAACGGAGAGTATCTCCATATCTTGTTCACCTGAAGGCAATTTTACTGTAACTTCATCACCTGCCTCTTTTCCCATAAGCTGTTTTGCAAGTGGCGAGGAGATAGAGATAAGTCCACGACTGAGGTCACTTTCGGTGATGCCAACTATCGTATAGGTATTGATATCTTCTGTGTTTAGATTTTCCACCTCTATGGTTGAGCCAAATCGAACCTTATCGTGTGCATAAGTTGATGGATCAACTATCTGACTATTTGCTAAAAGTGTGCTTAGTTCTCCTATGCGAGACTCTATAAAAGCTTGTTTTTCCCTAGCTGCGTGATACTCAGCGTTTTCTTTTAAATCCCCATGGCTTCTTGCGATATCGATCTCTTCAACGATATTTGGACGCTGAACATGTTTTAAATCTTTTAATTCATTTTCTAATTTTTCATAACCATATTTTGTCATTATTGCTTTTGACATCTGTATCCTTTTTTGCTTCTAATTGTTCTTTAATTGTATATTATACCAAAACTAACAGTGAAATTTCTTGTGCGCTTCCAAGTTTGAGCATAGTTTTTAGTTTTTGACCCCTTTAAACAACTTTTTTCTATTCATCTAGCTAAACTATTTTATCAAATTTTTCTCATTATCATCGTCTTGCAAAAGTTCTACATGTAAAATTTTTATTTTAATTGATTGTTGGGTTAAAGTTTATTAAAAGAAAGATTGATATTTTAAAGTGTTTCAAAATGAGCTTTAAAATTAAAAACACCCTAAAACTTCTATCGTCTTAGGGTGTTTTTAGGTTTACATATAAAATTTACATGTAAATGTCTTGTTTGCTTGTACAAAGGGAGAGAAAACTCCCTTTGGTCAGATTATTGAAAATCAACAGTTACGATATCTTGAACCTCTAAAGTGACTGTTTGTCCATCTTTAACGCACGTAAACTGTCTATAGCCATCAGCTTGAGAAACTTGCTGCCAATTAGCACTACTCTCAAGAGTAACCGAATCTACATCATCCCCTGTAATCTTTAGAATATTATCATTATCTGTAATTCCCATAATATTATCTAAAGTTATACTTAAATGATCATCTTGAACATTTGATATATCAATCTCTTCTATGTTTTTCACATTTTCAAGATTACTAAAGTCGATAGACGTACCTTGTTCGACTTTGATGATATCATATCCATCACGACCATCTATATCAGTGTTATTCTCATCCCATGTGATAACGTCATCTCCATCTGTAGTAGGATTTGGCAATGGTGACACAGTGCCATCACCTATCTTCATAACAAATTCACCAGTAACTGTATCTCCATCACCATCATCGTATAACACTTCGAATTTATCTACATTTCCATCATGTCTAGCAACGTCATCGCTACTCATTGTATACGTAAAATTACGTTCAGATGTACTAAAATCAACATTTAGCACTCCTCCATGATCAGTTGTGATATTAATCGATCCATTTTGAACTATATAAGTCTGACCATTATAGAGAATATGGTCAATATCTCCACCTTCAGCATCTCCACCCATAAAGTTTCGTAACGAACCGCTAACCACTTCTTGTGTATCGGTACCTAGATGATCTACAACTGTAACAATTTGACCCTCTTTATAGCTTAGTGGAGCATCATCTTCTATGGTTATATCAAGCATTCTCTCTTCAGTAACAGTACCATCAGTTGCTTGAATCATAACCGATGTAGTAACAGCATCTTCTGCGTTTGCTATAGGGTGATCAATTGATTCTAATAATGTGGTTGTAATATTTCCTGTTTGAGAATCTAAAACAAGGTCGATTATCTGCTTTTCTTCATTTCCAACTTGAACAACACCAATCAAGTGTTGGTCGCTATCTTTTGACCAAACTATTTGTTCGCCATATTTAAAAAGTCCACTCTCTTCCCCATCAATAGTTACAAATGCAAATGTAGCATTAGTTGAATTACTAATATTAATTGTCGCCACTGCATCATCGGTACTATCTTGAGCGCCCTCACTATCAGGGTTACCATTAGCTAAGCCTTCTTCAGATATGCTAACTCTTAATTCATTAGATTTAAACAAGGAACTAGACCCTTCATCTATAATATTAACATTACCCGAATCGTGCTCTTGGTTTATCTCTATCTCTTCGAATCCTCCGCCTGTAGCTGTGGCAATATGAGCTTTAACATTTTCAATAGGCTCACCATTATCATCAGTTAGTGCAGATATACTTAAACTTGCTTCACTTTGACCTTTAAGAATTGTTATTGTTTCTACTCCATTATAATCGCTTCCGTTGGTTGCAGTTCCAGTATAAGTAAATTCTACAACCACATCTTCTTTAGCGTTAATTGGATTTCCATACCCATCAGTTAACTTAACAGGGAATATCGCTCCAGGTTGGTCTCCTTCAACTATACTGCCAACGTTATCAACCATTGTTACTATCGCGCTCTCTCCAACATGCTGATCGCCTTCTGGTACAATTTCACCTATACCTACTCTTTATAAGAATCATCTTTAATATCAATAGTTATAGTTTTAGAAGTTTCACCAGGTGCAAATGTTAAAGTTCCACTTGCTTTAGTAAAATCACCATTCTCAGTTGCAGTAGTATTGTTAGTTTGCCAGTTTTCAGAAGTACCACCTATTGTCTCCCAATTTACTGTTGTCTCTTGTGTGGTGTGTCCATCTAAGGTAACAGTGAAAGTCATCTGTCCATCTTGCTCAACTATACTTTGGTTGTCTATGCTTAATTTAGGAGCAGCCTCTATTATGGTAGCTGTGCTTGTACTTGTACTAAGCACCTGTGCATTAGGTCCACTTAAAGTAGCTGTTAGTGTAAATGTTTCATTACTATCATCAACATTATCACCCACTGTATCAGTCTTAACCAAGATAACAGTACCATTTTCAACACCAGTTATCTTTCCATCAGCTGGAACAGCTTCCCAAGTTGCACCTTTGTCTATACTATACTCAAAGTATTGATTATTATAGTCATCTTGAGTAGTAGCGCTACCATCAGCTAAAGCAAGAGTAATTGTACTGCCAGTCTCAGCACCACCAACTCTTACAACAAACTTAGCATCTCTACCTTCATCAACAAATACATCGCTACCTTTTATGTCAGCATCACATAGAGCTCCAACAGACACAGTAGCTTCTCCAACTTCTTTAACCAACATATTAACCGTAGCAGTATCTTGTGCACCATAAATATCTTCTATCGTATATTCGAATGTAGCCTCTCCTGCATAGTTTGCATCTGGAGTATATGTTACTGTGTCATAAACTCCATCATTATCTGTATCATTGGCTACAACGCTACCATGAGTTGGATTTTGTACAGAAATAAGTTTGAATTGATTTCCTTGTGGATCACTATCGTTTGACAACAACTCTGAAACACTAATCGTAATAGAAGTATCTTCATCCATATCGAAGCTTGTCTGTCTATAGTCTTCTCCATCAGCAGTAAACCTTCTCGTATGAACGCCACTTGCATCGTGCCAAGAGATTACATATCCACCATCAGTTAAAGTTGTAACAGAAGGCTCACTTGAAGCAGCGTTTCCAGCTTCCACTTCAATAGGATTATCGCTTAACTTGGTGCCGTTTGCATCAAATTTTTGTACATAAATATTTGAATCTGATGCCCAAGCTATAATAAATCCTCCTTCTTCATCTCCAACTTTTGGTAGAGCACTTACTTCAGGTGTTTTAGCACTAGTATCATCAATAATAAAAGCATCTTTGCCTGCTATTGGCTTTCCTTGAGAATCAACTATTTGTGCTACCACTTTTGTACCCTCTGTCCAAGTCATAACAGCATTTCCATTTGTTAATGCTGTAACTTCAGGATCAAACTCATTAATATTTTTATCAGCAATAACTTGCTCAGAAGTTACTCTTCTTAATCCATCAGGAGTATATTCTATGTTTTCTGTATAAATATCAAAACTATTTGAACCATTTGAACTCTCAGACTGCCAAGTTACAACAAGTTTACCATATCAATCTGATCTCCTATAGTAGTAGTATTTACTTGCAATGCATCTCCTACCTTGTTGCCATATTGATCAAACTGCTGTGCAAAAATACCATAACCGACGGTGTTAAAGTTACCCTCTTCGTGTGGCTCAGAGCCTGGTATTGGATTATCTTCAGACATAGCAACTCCACCATTGTTCATAAATGAACTTGCAGCCCAAGTTACAACAAAACCACCATCAGGCAGTGCGACTATAGGATCATAACTAGCTCTTGCTACTGTAAACTCATCGCAAGTCTCATTTCCAAATTGATCAAATATCTTTCCTTGAATATATCTACTTCCGCCATCAGATCCATCAATATGAATATACATATCACTTGCTGTCCAAGTCACTAAAATATTTCCGTTTTCTAGTTGAGTTGCATGTCCATCATATTGATCTCTTTTTGTATTTGGATCATGTTCGCTACTTACAACAATCGCATCACCAACAGTTTGCCCATCAGCATCATACCTTTGCATCATAACATCATTGTTTTTATGATCTTGATCTTGTCCTCCGTTATCAATAATCCATGTACCTGTTGATCCATCAAGCTGATTCCAAACAACAACAAAACCACCATCACTTAAATGTGTTACTTGTGAATTTGATCCGCCCTCTTGAGATACGTTCACTGTTCCTTGAGGATCACTTTCAAATCCATAATCATCATTTGCCACCACACTATTATCTGCTATTTTTATATCTAAGCTATCATTTGCTGTTTTACCCTCATTATCTGTAACAACAATTGCGAAGTTATCATTTACATTATCGCCTGCAGCGT
>PDWI01004650.1_pt1 | contig 34324 bp, 28 predicted proteins | sample 1430891 | NCBI WGS metagenome assembly PDWI01 (sample SAMN01162508, study PRJNA174530) | Oral metagenome, whole genome shotgun sequencing project. | biome: Marine environment; feature: Marine mammal; material: Swab sample of the gingival sulcus; isolation source: swab sample of gingival sulcus... | reverse complement strand
CTTGACAACTTTATTTTCGGTTCAAACCTTAGTAGAGATAAACACAGGTAATTCTTAACCGCAAAGAACGCAAAATTTCGCAAAGAGCGCAATAGCAAAATCCCTCTTGGAGAAGAGGGGGCAGAGAGATTGACTTTTTGGGGGGATACTCGGGAGAAAAGTCTTGAAATGCGGCTTAAGCTCTTTTATGTTTCCAGCGTCTGTGAGACCAAAGCCAATTTTCAGGTTTTTTACGAATAACTCTCTCAAGGTGTTGCATATAGAGTTTCGTTATTTCACCGTCCGGTAAGTTTTGGGGATTTTCTTCCAAAACAGATATGCTGATTTGATAATAGCCTCTTTTTATTCTTTCAAGATCAAAGTAAAGCAAAGGCAAATTATACATTTTTGCATATTTCTCGGCACCGTGCAAACAAGCAGTATCTCTATTCAGGAAATTTACCCAAATAGCTCTTTTTATATTCGACGGACTTTGGTCGGAAGCCATTAAGAATAAGGCCGGTTTTTCATGATTACTTGCAAATGTTTTGTAGGTATCTTTAATTGGAACTAAATTCATGCCTAATACCGAACGTTTTTTTAATAGATATTCATCAATATATTTATTTGACAAAGGTTTGTATAAGCCCAAACATTTAAACTTGAGTTGAAAACCGAAACTTACTGCAGCCCATTCCCAATTGCCATAATGCGCTGCTAAAGCAATGAGATTTTGCCCCTTTTCAAAATAGGTGTCGAGCAGTTCGCTGTTTAGGATTCGATACCTTTTTAAAAATGTTTTTTTGCTCATCGAAAAACCTTTTATGCTTTCAAGCGTAATGTCGCTTAAATTTTTATAAAAACCTTTTGCAATTGCCCTAATTTCTTCTTCCGATTTTTCCGGAAATGATTTTCGCAGATTATCAAAAACAACATCTTTTCGATATTTAAAAATATGAAATAAAATGCAATATAAAATATCCGAATGAAGATATAACAAGCGAAAGGGAAGGATTGAAAATAAGAAAACAAATATTCTGAAAAATAAATAAACAATAAATTTCATAAATGATTTTTATACAAAATTATAATTTTATTTAATTTTTGCACACAATTTATTAAGTGAAGTTTTCATATATTTTGTTTTTTTTTACCTTTGGGCAATTAAATTTTTTTAAAGATGAAGAATAAATTTTTATATTTTATTGTATGCCTTGTTTTTATGGCAAATACTTACGCTCAGCAACAAGTTCCGGAAGGAAATTTTGAAAATTGGACAGGTGGGGAACCTGCTCCGTGGCATAATTCTGTTTTCGGTATGACTACGGCAACTCAATCAAGCGATTCGTATCAAGGAGAGTATGCTGCCGAATTAAAAAGCCAAAGTTTTTTCGGGCAATTTATTCCGGGTCTTATTACTTTGGGAGAGGTCGATGCAATAAATATGACGCTAACCGGCGGTATCCCTTATACCGACCGACCGACCGGCATTCGTTTCTTTTTTAAATATATGCCGTCGGGTGTCGATACCATGGTTTTTGCGGCATTTTTTACCAAATGGAATGCGGCAACTTCAAGTGTGGATACAATCGGGGGTACTTTATTTCTTAATTCGAAAGAATATGATACCTACACAAAAATGGAACTTCCTTTTATATGGGCTTCTGAAGAAAATCCCGATACGGCAAATATTATTATCACTTCTTCCGGGCTTACGGGAAATGCCAACAGTACTTTGTTGATTGACAGTATTGCTTTTTTCAATGGAGTTGCCATTTCGCCTACCTTCTGTTTTGCTGCTACGGATATTACCGGCAGCTCATTTACAGCACATTGGCTCGCTATACCCGGAGCAATAAGTTATGATATTGATGTGTCCGAAAGCTCAGACTTTTCTTCTTTTGTAAGCGGATATGAGAATTTGAATGTGCAAGATACCTTTAAAGTAGTTAATGTCGGGCAAGGAACCTATTATTACAGAGTGCGAGTAAATTATACCGAAGGCACGAGTATTAATTCTAATGTTGTAGAGGTGCATAATATTGATACATATATATCCGATATAAATTCCGATGCTTTGCTTATTTCTACAAACGGCAATCTGCTGACGCTTGATTTTAAAAATATGCCTGTTGAAAACTTAACAGTTTATAATTTGGAAGGAAAAAAGATGCAAAGCGTAGCGCATTTGAACGGGCAAACTTGTAATATTTCCATGGATGTGCCGGGTATTTATATTTTAGAATACAGGAGCAAAAATAGGTTGTATCGAAAAAAAGTTCCTGTCTTTTTCTAAACTATGCAAAAGATCAATAAGGCGTATTGGAATTCTTTGTATGAGAAAAAACAACTTGCTTGGGATGTCGGATATGTCAGTACGCCTTTGAAAGAATATTTCAATCAATTAGAAAATAAGGCGTTGCAAATATTGGTGCCGGGCGGTGGCGGCGGTCACGAAGCGGCATATTTATATGAAAACGGTTTTTTAAAGACTTTTTATTTAGATTTTGCGGAAGAAGCCGTTAATACTTTTAAGCGGAATTATCCCGCATTTCCGGTAAGTAATATTATTCGGCAAGATTTTTTTGAGCACGAAAGGGCTTATGATCTAATTGTGGAACAGGCTTTTTTTACATCCATAATTCCGGAAAAAAGAGCCTTGCTTGCCGATAGGATTGTAAAACTGTTGACACCCGGCGGAAAATATGCAGGTGTGTTTTTTGATAAAGAATTTCAAGAAAGCGAGCCGCCTTTTGGTGCATTAAAAGAAACTTATTTAGAGCTAATTAAAGAAAAATTGTCCGTTAAGATATTTGAAACGGCTTATAATTCCATAAAAGCAAGAGCCGGCAGTGAAATATTCTTTATTTTTGAGAAAGCCTGACGACTACCAAAACTATATAAAAATTCTTTTGTATAGTCTTGGGCAGGTGTGTTTTTATTGGAAAAAATGCTTTCTCGGAAATGGCAAAAATAAATTCCAAGTATCCTGATTTTTTCTTATACTTGCCATAAAAAAACATGAGTATATTTGATTCTTTGGCTGAAACTTGGGATATTAAACCGCGCAGGTTGCAACAGGCTGAAAGTATTTATAAGGCGATAATCAAAAAGGTAGCACCTCGTAATAAATTGAAAATTATAGATATAGGTTCCGGTACGGGCTTGTTGTTGCTGCACTTTATTGAAAATGCAAAAATAATTACGGCAGCCGATAATTCCGAAGGAATGTTGAGTGTATTAAAAGAAAAAGCCGAAAAACTGAACTTAAAAAATATCGAGTATCTTTATTTTGATGCGGATAAAGACCGCCTGCCTAAATCGGCATATGACTTGGTTATATCGAGTGTGAGTTTCCATCATATTGAAGATACGGAAAGAATATTAGCCGAAACATTCCAAGCCTTAAAACCGGGCGGTAAAATTTGCATTGGTGATTTGGAGCGTGAAGACGGCAGTTTTCATTCTGACCCTAATGCGAGTATAAAACATTTTGGCTTTGATAAGAAAGTCTTTGCGCAATTGATGCGCAAAGTTGGCTATAAAAATGTTTCGCTTGAAACAATCTTTGATATTGCCAAGAATGAAAAGAAATATCCCGTATTTTTGGCTTTCGGAGAAAAATAAATTTTCTCTAACTCGCATTTGCAAAAAAATGTTCATGACATGCACAACTCCGTTGTGTCAAATTGAGAGTATGCCGCAAAAATCAATAAAAAATGGTAAACTTGTAGTTTATTAAAGCTAAATATAATGAGTAAAAATAAGAAATTACAAATACGAAATAGTACAGCTGAATTCCTAATTTTTTCTAATCAAAAAGGAAAAGACGGAATAGAGGTTCGCTTTGAGAATGAGACTATTTGGCTTTCTCAGAAGCTTATGGCAATTTTATTCGATTGTAGTTCAGACAATATATCATTACACTTAAAAAACATTTTTAAGTCGGGAGAACTTGATGAAAAATCAGTTGTCGAGGAATTCTCGGTAACTGCTTCCGATGGTAAGAATTATAAAACAAAACACTATAATTTAGATGCAATTATTTCGGTTGGCTATCGGGTGAACTCGAAAAGAGCCACACAATTCAGGCAATGGGCTACCTCTGTGTTGAAAAACTATGCAGTTAAAGGTTGGGTTCTGGATAAGGAAAGGTTAAAAAATGGCACTTATTTAAACGAAAATTATTTTGATGAATTACTTGCGGAAATTAGAGAAATTAGGGCAAGCGAGAGAAAATTTTATCAAAAAATAACAGATATATATTCGACAGCGTTTGATTATAGTATTGATAGTCCAACAACAAAAAGTTTCTTTGCAACTGTTCAAAACAAGCTTCACTTTGCAATTCATGGTAATACCGCAGCAGAGTTGATTATGAAACGAGCTGACAGTGAAAAAGACTATATGGGCTTAAATAGTTGGAAAAATGCTCCGGATGGTAAGATTATAAAAACAGATGTTTCAATAGCAAAGAACTATTTGAATAAGAATGAAATAAAATCATTAGACAGGTTTGTAACAATGTATTTAGATTATGCAGAAACACAAGCAGAAAAAAATATTCCTATGTCAATGGAGGATTGGTCGGTAAAACTAAATGCTTTTTTACAGTTTAACGAAAAAGAAATTTTGACAAACTCCGGAAAAGTAAGTCATGCAATTGCGAAATCTTTTGCCGAGAGCGAATTTGAGAAATACAGAATTGTTCAAGACAGATTATTTCAGTCTGATTTTGACAAATTAATTGATAATCTTGATAATGAAAATCAATAATTAACTAAGCACAATACAAGGCATCATTTGATTATCAATTAATTGATTTTACTTATTGAGTAAGTTTTGATAAATATAGAAAGTCGGTTGTTTATCTTATTTTTCTCTTTTGGGGCTAATTGTTTCTGCATTCCGGGAAATTTTGTACTTTTTGTTTACGGCAGGTTTCTCTAACTGCATTTGCAAAACAAATGTTCATGACATACACCAAGAGTGTTAACCTTTATTAAAAAAACGACAAAAGTTCGCGATTTAAGAACATTTGTTTTATATTTGCATCAGATAATGAAGTATGGAACGAATAATAGCGAAAAGAACTTTGCGTGAGTTTTGGGAGAAACACACAGATTCAGAACAATACCTTAAAACTTGGTACGAAACTGTAAAAAAATCAAATTGGAATTCTCCGAATGACATAAAAGATACTTACATTAATGCAAGTATTTTAAAAGATAACAGAGTCGTTTTCAACATTAAAGGAAATTCATATCGACTTATCGTAAAGTTTAACTATGTCAGGCAATGGGCATTTATCAGATTTATTGGAACACACGCTGAATATGATAAAATTAATGCTGACACAATTTAAAATATTGAATTATGGAAATTAAACCTATAAAAACGGAAAAAGATTACGAAAAAGCACTCGAAAGACTTGAGTTAATATTTGATGCTACTCCAAATTCAAAAGATGGTGATGAAGCAGAAATTTTATCGTTGTTAATTGAGAATTTTGAAAATAAACATTATCCCATTGATTCTCCTGACCCAATTGAGGCAATTAAAATCCGAATGGAAGAAATGAACCTAAAACAAAAAGATTTAATTGGAATAATTGGTGGAAAAAGCAGAGTGTCAGAAATTCTAAATAAAAAGAAAAAATTGACAGTCGATATGATAAGGGAGTTAGAACGGAGCTTAAATATTTCTGCCTCTGTACTCGTGAATAATTATAAACTTGCAAACTGAAAAATAACACAGGGGAACAAGATTTCATCTGATTGCCAATTAATTGATTTTGCTTATTGAGTAAGTTTTAATAAATATAGGAAGTCGGTTGTTTATCTTATTTTTCTCTTTTGGGGCTAATTGTTTCTGTGTTCCGGGAAATTTAGTACTTTTGTTTACGGCATGTTTCTTTAACCCGCATTTGCAAAACAAATGCTCACGACATACACCAAGAGCGTTGGCACACATAAAAAATGAACTCGAAAAGAGAGTAAAATACTTGAAATTTAGTACCTTTGTAAAGTGGAAAGGAAATTAATAAATATTGAAATTGACAAGCTGACAAACTCTATCGAAAACAGAATAACCGGAGATAGTTTTGACACTCAAGTTCTGCCTGTGGAAGAAAATGAAATTGAAAAAATTAAAAAAGGTTGGAATTTTGACTGGATTTTAGAGTGGAATTCAGAAAAGTCTAAAGTTTTCAAACTAATTGTAGAGGACAATACAGATGTTATTCAAGGATTAATTAGCTTGAATTACAAAGAGGGATTTGTTTTTGTCGAGCTTATAGAAAGTGCTGATTTTAACATTGGACGGAACAAAGTTTATTTAGGAGTCGCAGGAAATTTATTCGCCTTTGCCTGTAAAAAATCGTGGGACAAAGGAAATTATGGATACGTTGCTTTCAACTCTAAAACAAACCTAATCGAACATTACCAAAACACATTGGGAGCAAAACGCATTGGGAATTCAAATCAAATGGTAATTGAACCCAAAGAAGCAGTAGAATTGATTAACAAATATTACGAAAATTAAAAGATATGGGGTATATAAAAGAACCGGACGGAGTAACTTTAGTTGTGGACAAACAAACTCTGACTTTGGAAGTAGAAGAACGAATTAAAAAGTTCATAGAAAAAAGTAAAAAGAAGAACAAGGAACTTCTGAAAAAATTAACACCGAAGAAATGATTACGTGTGCTAATACAGTTCATCTGATTGCCAATTAATTGATTTTGCTTGTTGAGTAAGTTTTAATAAATATAGAAAGTCGGCTGTTTATGTTAAATTTTTCTCTTTTTAGATTAAAAATCAATAAATTATTTCTGCGTTCCGGGAAATTTAGTACTTTTGTTTACGGCAGGTTCCTCTAAGATTGTGTATGACGTAAGCAATCAAATGAATGTCTTTCCGCATTTGAAAAAAACAAATGCTCACGACATACACCAAGAGCGTTACCAAATATTAGAAAAAATTGTCAAATAAACAGATTATTAATTTAAATATTTAAAATCATGAAAAAAGTGAATCTATTGTTAATTGCGATTATGATTGGCTCTTGTGTCTTTGCACAAAGTTATGACGAAGTTACAACTGAATTGAAAAAAGGGATTGGTATCAAATTAAGACAATTAGTTGAAAGCTTTGATGGTGTGTATGAGGGTGGATTATCGATAACAGAAATTAATGATTTAGGAAATGACGAAGCTGAAATTAGAGGAAAAGTGAATTACAAAGGAAGCTTGTGTGGTTCAGTACGAGCAAAGTATAAAGTAACTATATACTCTGATGGTTATATGAAAACATGTATTTTGACCCCAATTTGTAGTATTTTCGGTGGTAAAATGAGAGAAGAATGGGATTGTAGCGGGAAAAAATGGGGAGACTGGAAAATGACTACTAAGCAAATAATAGAAGCAACCGAAGAATAACATTTTGGTTTCATTTGATTGCCAATTAATTGATTTTGCTTGTTGAGTAAGTTTTAATAAATATAGGAAGTCGGTTGTTTATCTTATTTTTCTCTTTTGGTGTTAATTGTTTCTGCGTTCCGGGAAATTTTGTACTTTTGTTTACGGCAGGTTTCTCTAACTCGCATTTGCAAAACAAATGTTCATGACATACACCAAGAGCGTTGGCGGTCATTGGTCAAAAATTAAAGTACAAATATTTAAAAATTGATAAATTTAAAAATTAAAGAATGATGAAAAAGACAATTATTTTAATGCTGTTTATAATAATAGCAAATTTTGTAAAAGGGCAAACAACCGAAGTTACTTTGGATTTGCCGAACCCATGTAGTACTGTAAAAGTTGAGGATATACAAAAAGAGAGTATGACTTTTGATTTAAGTCCAAATCCTACCGACGGAATGTTATTAATAAATTTTACAAGAGATAAAGAGATTGGAAAAGTTAAGATTGAAATAATAGACACAAAGGGAATTTCTGTTTTTTCAGATAAAATATATTCTAATAACACAGAATTTGTTAAAAGGTATAATTTAAAAAGAATATCAAAAGGAATTTATTATGTAAGTATAATAGGAAAAGATTATATAGAAACTAAGCAACTAATTAAAATATAAAACAATGAAAAAAATAAAAAAACATACAATATTAATAATTGCTTTACTGCTTATAAGCAATATAGTAAATTCTCAAATAGTTAATGTATGCGGAAACGATAGCGTTAAATTGAGAGTAAATAACTATCAATATGGAACAATTGAATGGGAAGCATCATTTGATAATATTACTTGGAATAAAATTCAAGGAGCAAATGACACCGTTTATCATTTTTTGCCTAAAGAAACCAAATACTACAGAGCCTTAGTTAAATTTTCGCAATGCGAACCTGAGTACTCACAAGTAAGCTTAGTACAAATGCCTCCTGTAGCAAATGCAGGTAATGACAGGAAAGTTTCCGAAAACTCAGTTATTATGGGAGCAAACAAAAATGATGGAGCAATTGGAACTTGGAGTATTATTAGCGGAGAATCAGGAAATTTTTCAGATATAAATAACCCGTATGCTGAATTTATCGGAACAGACAGCATATATTCATTAGTTTGGGAATTAACCAATGTTTGCGGAACAAGCACCGATACTATAAATGTTGAATTTAGAGACAATATTTATTATAGTGCCATTGCTGTTGTAGATAGTACAGATACAGTTATTAGCGATTCTACTCAAATGGCAAATGGATTATATATTGTTAAATTTAGTAATCCTGCACCCGATATAACTGACAGTACTGTTATATTAGGTTTAATTAACGATGGTTTTATTCGTAAAGTTGATTCTTTTACTTTACAAAATGATACATTCACAATGCACACAAGTCAAGGAAGTCTTGAACAAATTACCGAATACGGCTCGCATGATTTAGCAAAAGTATTTAGCATTGATACTATCTTAAATAGTCGTTTAACAAATATGAAGAAACTTGACCATTGTCCAACACGTGCCGAATTATTAAATGACGCCAAGTATAAAACAGGAAGCTATTATTATGTTGTATAAAATAAACCTATATATTTAAGAAAGGGCGTTAAACTATCAAATAAAAGAAATTTAAACAAAGGAAACGCATCAATAGAATTAGCTCTTAACAGTGTTCTGTTTGAGCAAAATGGAGCATCCTTAAGTTTAAATGGGAACTATAGTTTCACGCCAAACATAATTGCCGAAATAGATCATAAGTGGCTTAAAGTGAACTCTGCAAGAATAGGAATGCAAAACAGTATAATAAGCAGAAACTATCAATTAAACTTATCCGTAGGGTCTTCTGTTGATATTTTTGATAAAAATTTTACTTTATTATCCATTCATAAAGATGTTGTATTTGTTGTTGGAGGCGTGCCTATATGGATAAGAGCAAACTTTAATATTGACGGGCAAGTTTCTGCTAATGCTTCTGCTTCTATGGATATAACTCATCAATATACCAAAACATCAACTTACAATGCAATTATTGAATATAAAAATAGTGCTTGGGATTATATTTACAATAAAAGCGATAACATAAGCACCGATAATTCTTTTTCCGTAACAGGTGATTTAACCCAAAAATTTGACATAGGTCCGAATATTACATTTAAAATATATGGTATTATTGGTCCTTACATTGATGCACGCCTTACCGAAGAATTAAAACTATGCGCATACAACGACAACTGGAAAGGCAATATAGATATTGGAGGAGAATTATCTGTGGGAGCAAAAGCAGAAGTTCTGGGAACTACCTTGTTTGATGTCAGCAAAACATGGTCGCAAGGATTTTATAATGTGCAATTTCCTTACCGTTTAGAAATGATTTCAGGAAACAACCAAACTTATAATTTAGGAGAAGAACTTGCAAAACCCGTAAAAGTTAAAGTAAAATCTAACAAAGGCTTTACCATACCCGGAGCAATAGTACATTTTGAACCAAAAAACGGAGGCAGTGTAGCAAACAATACAGTGTTTGCCGATATTAACGGTTTTGCACAAACCACGTGGACACCCGGAGCAGTCAACAACAGTATGCTTGATGCTTATATACTCGACTGCGACGGCAATAATATAAACAACTCGCCTATAATGTTCAATGCTACGGAACTTGGCGCTGAAGATTGTGAGCAATCTTCACTGTCTGTTTATGTTTTGGAAGTTGGCAATACTATTAAACCTGTTGCCTCAATGGGTAATCCGCCATATACTTATTCGCAGGACGGTATTAATTTTTATGCGACTCCCCCGGTTATTAGCCCTGTGCCGGGTGAAACATATTTGTTTATGGTAAGAGATAATATGGGCTGTTATGCTGCTGAAAGTTACAGCACACCAAATGATATTTGCGATAATACTGAAATACTCATAACAATTACTACTTCAGGAAATGTTATTGAAGCTAATGCTGAAGGAGGAACTTCTCCTTATCTGTATTCAATTGACGGAGGTGATTTCACTTCTGAAAATATATTTACCGAAGTGCCAATTGGAAGTCATATAATTTCCGTTAAAGATGCCAATCAATGTTCAGCATCATCAGGAGCTGTAATATACGAAGAAAATGCTCCAATTATTGCCGAGTTCTATACACAACAAACCTCTATATTATTGGGTAGTTCTGTATATTTTCATGATTTATCCAATAACGCATCAACTTGGCAATGGGATTTTGGAGACGGAAGTTTCTCTTCTGAAAGAAACCCGACACATACCTACTCAACAGCCGGAACTTACACGGTATCATTAACCGTATCAAATGCTTATGGTTCGGACATTGAAATTAAAGAAAACTTTATCACTGTTAATCTGCAATCTGAAACAGTAACCGATATTGACGGTAATACATACGCCACCGTAACAATAGGCAACCAAACATGGATGGCAGAAAACCTAAAAGTAACACACTATCCTAACGGCGACCCGATACCTTTGGTAACTGATAATACTGCTTGGGGAAATTTACAAGGTAATAATACAGATGATGCTTATTGTTATTACAATAATAATGCAAATGGAGAAGCTGACACTTATGGAGCTTTATATACTTATGCCGCAGCTATTGGCGACAATTGGGAACGAGACCTTGTAGAAAACCAAGGCGTGTGCCCTGACGGTTGGCATTTACCGAGTGATGCAGAGTGGAAAACACTTGAAATGACACTTGGGATGAGTCAATCAGAGGCTGATAATACTGGTTGGCGTGGTACTAATCAGGGTAGTAAATTGGCTGGTAATGCCGATTTATGGAATAACGGAGCTTTAGAAACCAACAGCGAATTTGGTAGTAGCGGTTTTACTGCCCTGCCGGGTGGCTACCGCGGCAGCAGTGGCTCGTTCTACGGTGTTGGTAACGGCGGTTACTGGTGGAGTGCTACTGAGAATGGTAGTAGCTACGCCTACTACCGTCGCCTTTACTACGATAGCAGTGAAGTGGACAGGGACAGCAACCTTAAGTCGTACGGCTTCTCGGTGCGTTGTTTGAGGGATTAATTTATTTGTCTATTTGATTATTTGGGGGTTTGGGGGCAAGCCCCCAAATTTTTTTTTCAACAATTAACCCGCATCTCGAGACTTTTGTAAAAGTAAAACCAAATAGCTAAATTTTTACGATTTCATGATTTTTGGCAAATAGCAAATTCCCATTGAATTGTATTTGTTGGGTAAGAAAAATTATACTTTTGTAATTGAAATAAAAAGAAAATAGATGGCAGGAAACAAAAAAATAGAAGTTGAAGGCAAGGGCATTACAATTATATTGGGAAATAAGCAAGAATATATCTCATTGACAGATATGATAAAAGCCAAAGATGGTGATTTTTTTATATCAGATTGGTTACGAAATAGGAATACAGTGGAATATCTTGGAATATGGGAATCTGTTTATAATCCCGATTTTAATTATGGCGAATTTGCCATAATTAAAAGTCAAGCAGGTTTAAATAGTTATAAGTTAAGTGTTAAAGAATGGGTTGAAAAGACAAATGCTATAGGTTTGAAAGCAAAAGCCGGTAGATATGGCGGCACGTATGCGCATCCTGATATAGCATTTGAATTCGGCATGTGGATAAGTCCGCAATTTAAAATTTACTTGATAAAAGAATTTAAACGCTTAAAAGAAGAAGAAAACGACCGTCTAAAATTAGAATGGAATTTACAGCGGACACTTGCCAAAATCAATTATCAAATCCACACAGACGCTATAAAAGAAAATCTTATACCACCGGAAATAAGCAAAAAACAATCGGGCTTAGTTTATGCAAATGAAGCTGATTTATTAAATGTAGCCTTATTCGGAAAAACAGCTAAAGATTGGCGAGAAGAAAATCCGGATAAAAAGGGAAATATACGAGATTATGCCACTTTGGAACAATTAGTTGTATTGAGTAATATGGAAAGTATAAACGCTTTACTCATCAGACAAGGATTATCACAACAAGAAAGACTTTTGCAATTAAACAAAGTTGCTATTACTCAAATGAAATCGCTACTTACAAGTAACACAATGAAAAGATTAATGTAATGAACCTCCAACACCGTATATACTTAATCATTGTGTGTAATTATGAAAAGTCAATCGTTGAAATATAAAATTATATACTTAATTTGGATTTTATGCAGTATTTTTCAATTAATGGGGCAAACAAAAATTAGTGAAATTCCATCTGAATTACTAAAAGGAAAAGAAATTAAGCCGTTTATTGAGAGTTTAAAAAAGGAAATCTTTGCTGATACCATAAGGTTTGATAGAAAAGATTTAATACACATAAATGGAAGAACTGAAAATCGGAATTCTTATTCAAAGTTGATAACTGTAAATATGAAATACAATTACCGACTTGACATTATAAACGGAACTTTGGTCGAAGAGTTTGTGAATGAAATTCTGAATAGTGATAATATTGAAGCTATAAATTATATAAGAAAAGAAAATTCTCTAAATTTAAATGGTTCTATGGCAAAAAACGGTTGGATTATAATAAGCTTAAAACCGAATGTTAAACCGGACTTTACAGTAGGAGGACTTAAATATCGGAAAGGGAAAAAACGAAAAGGTGGAGATAATTTTCTACAACAGGGAGATGGAGAAATAATGATACGATATTAACTACACAACAACAAAGGTATATACACTATGTCGGCAAATATTCTTATTTTAAGCGTTTACGCATTTCTTCCGCCATATTTATCGACGGCGTTGCGGGCTTTGAAGTTTTATGTTTCAAAACTGCCGCAGACATATATACTTAATCCGTTAAAGTTAATAAGGTTTGAAGAATTTTAGATATTTTATCATCAACAAAAATATTAAACCCATGAAAAGAATATATTTATCTATCATTGTACTTGTCATTATTTCGCTTCATGCAAACGCACAAAAGAAAGAATTAAGCATTGAAGATGCCGTAATTAACCAATGGCGCAATTTATATCCGGAAACTGTTAAAGGTGTTCAAGCATATTCCGATGATGATTTCACTTATGTTACCGATTACAAAGAGATTCGCTTGATGAATAAAAAAGGAAAAGATATGAAAATTATTTGTGAAATAAGCGAACTGAACAAAGCCTTGACGGAAGCCGGCGATTCTGCGCTCAAATATTTTCCTTTTTGGGACTATGCTTGGAAAGATAAAGACCACTTAGAATTTAAAGCCGAAGGAAATTATTACATATATAATCTTAAATCAAAAAAAATTGAAACAAAAATACATTTGCCGAAAGATGCCGAAAATGTTGCTGTTTCCGATAATGCAAAGCGTATTGCTTATACCCTAAAAAATAATCTGTATTGGATTGACGATAAATCAAATACGCATCAAATAACTTTTGATGAAGATGCCGGAATTGTAAACGGCAGTTCCTATGTTCATCGGCAAGAGTTTGGCATTGACAAAGGTATTTTTTGGTCGCCCGACGGAACATCGCTTGCATTTTATCGAAAAGATGAACGTATGGTTGCCGATTATCCGCTTGTGGATGTGGCAAGTCGCATTGCAAGTTTGAAAAATTTAAAATATCCCATGACCGGAGAAAAAAGCGAGGAAGTGCGTTTGGGTATATATAATTTAAACACTAAAAAAACAGTCTTTTGTGCCGTGTCGGATTTCACAAAAGAACGGTATCTCACAAGTATAACATGGAGCCCCGATAATAAGTATATTTATATAGGTGTATTAAATCGAGGACAAAATCATCTTAAACTGAATAAATATAATGCTGCTGACGGAGCATTTATAAAAACTTTGTTTGAAGAAAAGAATAAGCGTTATGTAGAACCGGAAAATCCTTTGTTTTTTATTCCCGGAACAAATGACAAATTTTTATGTTTCAGTGAAAGAGACGGTTATAAACATCTTTATTTATATACTTCTGAAGGAAAACTTATTAAGCAAGTTACAAAAGGGAAGTGGGATATTTTAGATTTTAAAGGCTTTAATGATGCCGGCACAAAAATATATTATGCTTCTGCCGAAGAAAGCCCGATTGAAGTGCATTTTTATTCGCAAGATTTAAAAAAAGGAACGAAACAACAGCTAACTCATAATGCGGGGACACATTCCGTTGTTTTGTCAAACTCGAAAAATTACTTGTTCGACAGTTATTCGAGTACCGAAGTTGCTTATAACAGTCAAATTTCCGATAAAAAAGGAAAATTGCTTGTGAAAATATTGGAGGCTGACGAACCTTTAAATGCGTATGATTTAGGAAAAATGACTATTGGGACAATTAAAGCTGCCGACGGAAAAACGGATTTGTACTATCGATTGATAACACCGCCGGGTTTTGACCCGAAGAAAAAATATCCGGTTGTGGTATATGTGTACGGAGGTCCGCATGCGCAATTGGTTACAAATTCTCGATTGGGCGGTGCTCGCTTGTGGAATTTCTTCATGGCGCAAAAAGGCTATATTATGTTTACAATAGACAACAGAGGTTCGGCTAACAGAGGCTTTGATTTTGAAAGTATCATTCATCGACAATGCGGACAAGAAGAAATGAAAGACCAAATGAAAGGGATTGAGTTTCTTAAAAGCAAAGCCTATGTCGATACGGAGCGCATTGGTGTGCACGGGTGGAGCTACGGCGGATTTATGACAACTTCTTTAATCACGAATTTTCCCGAAACTTTTAAAGTTGCCGTTGCCGGCGGACCGGTAATTGACTGGAAATACTATGAAGTTATGTATGGCGAACGCTATATGGACACTCCGCAAGAAAATCCGGAGGGTTATAAAAAAACAAGTTTGCTTGGCAAAGCCGAAGATTTAAAAGGCAGATTATTAATGATACACGGTTATGTTGACCCGGTTGTGGTGCCGCAAAACAGTTTAGATTTTATTCGTTCTTGTATTAAAGCGCAAACCGAGATTGATTATTTTTTATACCCGGAAAGCGAACATAATATGAGAGGTAAAACACGTTTGCATTTAATGAAGAAAGTAACGCGATATTTTGACGATTATTTGTAAACAATAAGAACCCCGTATAATAAAAAGGAGGCAGTAAGATAACTGCCTCCTTTTGTTTTAAAGATATATTCTCTTAGAAATCAAATTTAATTCCTTGTGCAAGGGGCAATTCTTCACCGTAATTAATGGTGTTGGTTTGTCTGCGCATGTATGATTTCCAAGCATCGGAGCCGGATTCTCGTCCGCCGCCGGTGTCTTTTTCACCACCGAAAGCACCGCCTATTTCTGCACCGGAAGTGCCGCTGTTTACATTTGCAATTCCGCAATCCGAACCAAACTCACTCAAGAATTGTTCTGCTTCTCTCATATTTAATGAGAAGAGCGATGATGATAAACCTTGCGGAACATCATTGTTGAGTTCAAGTGCTTCATCAAATGTTTTGTATTTGATTAAATAAACAATTGGAGCAAAAGTTTCTTCTTGTACAATTTCGTAGCTGTTTTCAGCTTCTGCAATACAAGGAACGACATAATTGCCGGATTCAAATCCTTTGCCGGATAAGACTTCACCGCCGAATAAAACTTTTCCGCCTTCTTTTTGTACTTTCTCAACGGCAGCGGTAAATGCCGCTACTGAATGTTCGTCAATCAAAGGTCCTATAAGCGTTTTTTCGCATAAAGGATTGCCTATTTTTTCGGATACTACTTTGTAGGCATTGAGCAATCGTGTTTTAACTTCTTCGTATTTGCTTTCGTGGATAATCACACGGCGTGTTGATGTACAGCGTTGTCCGGCGGTTCCTACTGCTCCGAAAACAATAGACGGAATAGCCATATCCAAATCGGCATGTTGCGAAAGAATAACGGCATTGTTTCCGCCAAGTTCCAAAATTGTTTTTCCCAATCGGTTGCCTACAATTCTGCCGACTCTTTGTCCAACGGCTGTTGAACCGGTAACGGAGAATAGCTTAATTCTTCTATCTTCAAGAAAGTTATCGCCTAATACAGATGATTTTGCGATAATCAAGCTGAATACTCCTTCGGGGATATTATTTTCTTTGAGGACTTTGCGAATGATGTTCATGGTTGCAATTGCCGTAAGCGGAGTTTTTGAACTCGGTTTCCAGATTACCACATCACCGGCAATGGCTGCCAACATTGTGTTCCATGCCCAAACGGCAACAGGGAAGTTGAACGATGAGATGATGCCTACTAAACCTATGGGATGATATTGGTCATACATTCTGTGGTTTCTTCGTTCCGAGTGCATTGTGAAACCGTTGAGCAATCTGGATTGTCCTACGGCAAAATCGCAAATATCTATCATTTCTTGAACTTCGCCCAAACCTTCTTGGTAGATTTTACCCATTTCGAGGCTTACAAGTTTGCCTAAGTCTTCTTTTGATTCTCTAAGTGCCAAACCCATTTGTCTTACGATTTCACCTCTTTCGGGGGCGGGCACTCTTCGCCATTCTTTAAAGGCTTTTTCTGCTGTTTTAACGATTTTTTCGTAATCGTCTATGGAAGCATTTTTTACTTTTGCAATTTCTTCTCCGGTAATGGGAGTTGTTGAGCTTGTTGTTGCTCCATTTGCATCAAGAACTTTTGTGCCGGTAGTAACTCCCGAATTAATTTCGGAAATGCCTAAACGGTTTAAAAGGTCTTTTATTTCCTTTGTTTTTTCTGCATTATTTAACATAATTTGTTGTTTTTGTTTAACCCTCATTATGTATTGAAAAATAAGTTTTTTAATGCTTAAAATTCAATACATAATTTGGGTTTTCTGTGAATATTTTTGACTTATCAAAAAACTATTTATTTCCTAAGAACGGATATTTATACGATTCGGGAGATACAAATGTTTCTTTTATTGTTCTGGGTGATATCCATCTTATGAGGTTTAAGTATGAACCGGCTTTATCGTTGGTTCCGGAACCTCTTGCCCCTCCGAAGGGTTGCTGATTAACAACAGCTCCGGTGGGTTTGTCGTTGATATAGAAGTTGCCGGCAGTATGTCGTAATTTATGCGTGGCTTTTTCAATTACTTCTCTGTGTTTGGCAAATATAGAACCGGTTAATCCGTATATTGAGGTTTTATCTATAAGTTCAAACATTGAATCAAAGTCTTTATCGTCATAGATATAAATTGTCAATACAGGACCAAACAATTCTTCTTCCATAGTTACATAATGCGGGTCGGTAGTCAGCAGAACGGTAGGATCAATGAAATATCCTTTTGAGTTATCGTATGTTCCTCCGTAAATAATTTCTACATTTTTATCTTTTTTTGCATTGTCGATATATGACACTAAGTTGTTGTAGGATGCTTCGTCGATTACGGCATTGACAAAGTTGGAGAAGTCTTCTACCGGACCTACTTTAATTTCCTTTAAATCGGCTTCTAATTCTTTGCGTATGTCAGCCCATAAACTTTTGGGCAAATATGCACGAGAAGCGGCCGAACATTTTTGTCCTTGATATTCAAATGCGCCTCTTGTCAGTGCCGTGGCAACTTGCACCGGATTTGCCGAAGGATGCGCCAATACATAGTTTTTGCCGCCTGTTTCGCCTACAATTCTTGGGTAGCTTTTGTATTTAGAGATATTGTTTCCTATTTCTTTCCAAATGGTTTGGAACACACCGGTTGAGCCGGTAAAATGGATGCCTGCAAAGTCGGGATGTGTGAATATTTCTTTGCCTGCAACCGGACCGGAAACAAAAACTAAATTAATTACTCCGTCGGGAAGTCCGGCTTCTCTAAAAATTTCCATTAAAATATTTGCCGAATAAATTTGCGTGTTTGAGGCTTTCCAAACTACGGTATTTCCCATCATAGCCGGTGCGGTGGGCAAGTTTCCGGCAATAGCCGTAAAGTTGAAAGGGGTAAGTGCAAAAACAAAACCTTCTAAGGGTCTTTGGTCAAAACGATTCCAATTTGTTTCGTCGGAGTAGGGTTGCACTGTATATATTTCGCTCATGTATTGAACATTGAAGCGTAAAAAGTCGGTTATTTCACAAGCAGAATCTATTTCGGCTTGGTGCGCACTTTTGGATTGTCCGAGCATGGTTGCGGCATTCAGTTTGGCACGATAGGGACCCGATATGAGTGCGGCTGCTTTTAGAAATATGGAGGCTCTGTCTTCCCACGGCATATTTTCCCATGCCGGTTTTGCTTTTAAGGCTGCATCAATAGCCATTTTTACATGTGAAGCATCTCCTTTGTGGTAATGTCCTAAAAGGTGATTGAGGTCATGTGGCGGTCTTATCTCTACTTTATTTTCCGTTCTGATTTCTTTGCCGTCAATGACCATCGGAATGTCTTTAACTTGGTTTCGAGCATCTTGGAGTGCTTTTTTTAGCGTCTCTCTTTCTTTTGTGCCTTCTGCATATGATAATACAGGTTCGTTTTTCACTGTAGGAACAGTGTATATACTTTGTTGCATGATTAAAAATTTATATAATTATACTATTATGCAATAATAATCATATCAAAAGTTTATACCAAATATAAATTCAGGAAAAAGTATATAAATTAAATTTAATATAAGGCCTGCCCCCGTTTTTGGAGGTGTATTTTTTTTATTTTGTAAGCTCAAATGTGTTGATATTACTGTTTTTTTATGATTTTTTTGTACAAAACATCATTGTTTATTTGTATTTTTAAGAAATAAATGCCTTCGGACAGGCTTGCGATATTTATTTCTGAAAGTGCATTTTTTATGAGATAAGATTTTACTTTTTTTCCGTTTATGGAATATAAGTCGGCTGTAAAGGGTGTTTTGAACAGGGTGTTTAAGTTTATATGCAACAGTTCTGTTGTTGGGTTAGGATATATTTTAACGGTGTTTGCCATAATATCATTTAGGGAAGTGGTGCCGACTGATACTGTCCAAATTTTAGTGTTCCCGTCTTCAGAAGTAACATGGTAATCAACAGTGCCTTGCGAGAAATCATTTATGGTTTCACCGTTTATTTGCATAGTTCCGTTTACTTTCACGCTTGAATTTGATTCTGCTTTATACCATGCACGCAGTTTTGTTAAATCTGTTCCCTGCGGCATTACAAAGTTTATTCTTTGTTCTTCTTTGTTTATTTCTCCGACTATGGAGTCGTTTTGAGAATTTAAAGCAAAAAACCAAAAATCGTTTCCCGAACAAGTTCTTAGATTAAGGTTTTCTTTTAACAGCGTATCTCTATAGTATTTTGCGCTGTATTCTGAGGGATAATCTGCAATGATTTTTCCGCCCGGATTTATTAATATTTTTTTGGGCGTGTAATTAACTTCATAGTTTGCGAAGACTTTGGAGCCGCCTCCGTCATTTCCGCTTACCGCCGGAAAAGTCATGCTGTAACTATTTGTGAAGTCAAAAATATAAGAATCATAAGAATATCCGTCAATGCCTAAGAATACAATATCTCCGTAGTTGCAGCCGAATTCTCTGTATATGGTATCTAAAACAGGGCTTATCTCCATACATGGATAGCACCCGGTTCTAAAGAAATCGATGAAAACATATTTTCCTTGGTCTAAATAATCGGAATAGAGTGTATGTGTATGTCCGTAAATATCTGTAACGGTAAAATCGGGCGTTGCTTTTTGAGCGTATGTTGTTGATGTTATTAGTAACAAAAATAGGTATGTGATAATCTTGTTCATATGTTTTTATTTATAATTTTCAAAGGTCAATATTATTTAATTGTGAATTATGAATTGTAAATTATTTTTTATCAGTGTTTTAATCTTTAACATTTTAGTCGATTGTCAATAGAAAAATCAATCTCCCTACACCCTCTTCTCCAAGAGGGAATTTGCTATTTACCAAAAGCCATGAAACAGTAAAGAACATACTCCGAGCAAATAAGTGCAAACTGCTTTTTCTTCCGACTTAATTCATCATTCAGACTAATTCATTCAATTAAAACTTTGTGCCTATTACAAGGATGTCATCTACTTGTTCGTAGTTTTCCATCCATTTTTCAATTGTGTCATCAAGGTATTGCCTTTGTTCTTCCATGGACAAGTCTTGAATTTTCAGAAGCATTTTTTTAAATCGTCCCATCATAAATTTTTTATCTCTCGGACCGCCGAATTGGTCTGCATAACCGTCGGAGAAATTGTATAAGATATCTCCTTTTTGTACTTCAATGACGTGGTTTGTAAAGAATTTTCCGGCACCTTCGTAGTCATATATGCCTATGGGCATTCTGTCGGCTTCATAAATTAATATTTCATTGTTGCGAACAATAAACAAGGGGTTAAAAGCGCCGGCAAATTCAACAATTTGCTTTTCTCTGTTTATTTTGCATAATGAAATGTCCATGCCGTCTTTGGCTTCTTGCGATTCGCCTGTTTGGTGCAGAGCCTCAATAACTTTTGCTTTTAGTTTGTCTAAAATTTCAGATGCTTTTAACTCTGTTTGTGCGGTTCTGATTATATCATTCAGAAAAGAAATTCCTAACATACTCATAAATGCGCCGGGTACACCGTGTCCGGTACAATCGGCTGCCGCATAGTAGTTTATGTTGTTTTTCTCCGCAGCCCAATAAAAATCGCCGCTGACAATATCGCGGGGTTTGAATAGGATGAAATTTTCGGACAGTGATTTGCTTATGAGTTTTTTGGGCGGAAGTATGGCATTTTGTATTCTTTTTGCATAAAGAATACTGTCTTCAATATCCTTTTTTTGATGCGCTATTTCATCTCTTTGCTCTTCAGCCAAATCTCTTTGCGTTTTTATTTCTTCTTTTTGAGCTTCAAGCTCTATATTTTTTTCGGTAATTTCAGCAGTTCTTTCAGCAACCGTTTTTTCCAATTTTTCATTTTGTCTTTGCAATACGCGCATTCTCCATCTGGAAATCAGCCAAAACATTACGAATACCGCTAAAATGACGAGTATTATAAACCACCATTCTAAATAAATGGGTTTTTTAATTTCAAAATCAATATTTTGGTAGTAGCTCCAAATTCCGTCTTTTCCTTTTGTTCTGTATTTGAAACTGTATTTTCCTGCCGGTAAGTTCGGAAAATCTGCGATATTTTTCTTGCCTTTTGATGAGGCAAATTCATTATTGAAACCTTGTAAGTAATATTCATATTCAACCGAATTTTCATCTTTAAAAGAAAGTCCGGATATTTCAAAACTGATGTTGTTTTGGTTTGATGAAAGTTTTTTCGGTATGCTGCGCATTTTTTTTCCGTTAACGGTAATAGACTCAATTCGGCAAACCGGTGCAGATTTTTCAAGTTTTTTCTTTTTTATGTCAAATGTTGCTATTCCGTGATAGGTTCCAATCCACAAAATATTTGATTTATCCAGGTATAATCCGTCAACGGATATTTCATTTCCGAGTAAACCGTCTCTGGAGTCTATGGTGAACTCTATTCTATTTAATTTTTTGTTGTAATATTTTACTCCTTTATCTGTTCCGAGCCATAGCATATTCGGATTTTCGCCATGTTCTATGGCGGTTATCAGAGTCTCGGAAAAAATATCGTTATTCACAAAAATTAATGAATCGTTTTGGTATTTAGCCAAACCGTTTTGGGTGCCAACCCAAATAAATTTTGAATAGGTGTTTTCTTGGTTTAAAGCAGAATCAAGTTTTAAAGTCCAAGTGTGATAATTTATTTGCTTTAAAGGCGTGAAAGTGCCGGCATCAAAAACAACCAACCCTGTATTATTAGACCCGATTATTTTTTGATTATACTCGGTCAATTGAGTTAAAAGGCTTGTGTTTTTATTTTCGATTGTTATAAGGTCTGACTTAAAATCTTTTAAATAATACACAATTCCCACATTTCCGGTCAAGAGAAATATTTCATTTTTTGAGGAAATAAAAATATCGTTCAGGTGAAAGAGGGTGTTTTTAAATTTCTTTGATTTAAGAACCTTTAAGGTTTTTTGATTTACCAAATATATGGTTTTATTATCGGCAATAATTATATTGTTATCTTTATTTTGTCCTATTACGAATGAATTATCTTGAAATTTCAGGTTTTTGGAAAAATCGGTTAAACTGCCTTTTATATAATGTACGCCGGAACTCATCCCAATCCATACTCTGTCGGATTTGTCTTTGAACACAGAATTTACCGTACTGTTTATGTCGGACGGATAGAGGTTGCGCAAACTTTTGTTGGTGAGCTTTTGAATGCCGCCGGAAAAACCAAACCATAAGTTTTCTTCATTATCGACAAAAAATGACAGTATCTTATGATTTATAAGTCCTATACTGCTGTCATACAGTATGGGTTTTTGTTTTAATGTAAGTATTTGAAATATTTTATAATCGGATATTAACCAAACGGAGCCGTTATTTGTTTCTTTAATTTCTTTTATGGCAATATCTTTTATGTTTAATACTTCGTTTATTTTGTCGGAACCGTTTATTCCGTTTTTGATGTCTTTTATAAAATATAAGCCGCTTTTAGTCGACAGCCATAAATTTCCGTCAGAATCGAAATAGGTGTATAAGCAAAAATCTTCGGAAATTTTTTGAACTTTATTGTTTTCTAAAATGAAGATACCGTCTCCCGAGCCGATGATAAGTTGGTCTGATTTCGGATTTTTAGAAACCGAATTTATTCTTAAAGGCATATTTGCCATGCTTTTATTCAAATGTATTTCTTCGCCGTTTTTATTTATAAGAAAAAGTCCTCTGTCTCCAAAAAAGTATATATCTCCGTCGCTAAAAGTAATGCCTTTAAATGAAAGGTTTTTGAACTTTACGGATATTTCGCCTGTTTGCTTATTAAGAATAGAAATACCGTTTAATCCGGCAAAATACATATTTCCTTTTTCGTCTTGATTTATGGCTAATATAGAATTTCCTGCCAGTCCGGTTTCTTTATTGTATAATTTCATTTTTCTGCCGTTGTATTTTACTACTCCGGAGTATGTTCCAAACCACATATAGCCTTCGCTATCTTGGAACGTTGCCAACACATCTTCTTGAGGCAAACCTTTTTCTTTATTATAAAAAACAAAAGGGAAGAAGCCTTCTTGATACGTTTCGTGCAGAACGGTTAAATAGTTTTCAGCCGATTGCATTGTCATGCCGGCTTGGTGTTTAAAGTAATTGTCAAAGATTCCGTTTTTTCGGGCATATTCAAAGAATTCGAGTATTTTTTGTCGCAATAAGGGCTGATTCTTTTTTATTGCCCAACCCATTTTACTGATTTCTCCTAAAATGAATTTTGCTTCCAATTCCGGGTAATCGGCTAACTTAAATACGGATATATTGGAGATTGTATAGTCGGCTTTGCCTGAAATTACTTGTTGAAAGAAATTGTTTCCGGTGTCGTAAAAATAATTTGTAATGTTATTTTGGTTCATTACAAATTCGTATGAAGAACCTTTGGAGGTAACACCACGCAGTTTTTTCATGTCAAGAACTGAGCTGATTTTAGTGTCTTTTCGTCCAATAACAACTTTTGCATTAGGCAGAAAATCTAATATGTCCACTTTTTTTAAGCGCCAATCCAAGGGGTCTATTAAATCGCAAGCAAGATCAAATTGATTAAACCATTCGGGTGTGTAGATGCTGTCTTTTGAAATTTTTCCTTTGCTGTCTTCCCAATATTTTGAGAACTTGGGGGTAAAAACAAATTCTGCTTTTAAGCCCAAATATTCGGCAAAACTTTCTGCCAAAAGTGTGTTAAACTGCTTTTTTCCGTCAGGATGCCAAACCAAGTCTCTGTCTCGCAAAGCGATGATTATTTTTCCCGAGTTTTTTATTTCGTCAAAATCCCGCACATTCGCATCTCTTCCAACAACGGAGTAGGAGTTAATAATTTCAAGATAGGTTGAATAATCAATCCCGTATTGTTTTCTAAAGAGTTCGTCTAATTTTCCGTTGCCTTTAATGGTGTTAAAAAAGTTTTGGATTTCATTTTTTATTTCTTTGTGTCCTTTTTTTATTGCCCAACCGACCTCTTTCGGTTTATTAACCGGAAAAGCTAATTTAAAATTTTCATTGTTTTTTAAATATGAAAGTGCTAAAAAAGAAACGGTAATAAGTCCGTCCACTTTGTTTTCTTTTAATAATTTTAAAGATTCATCTTCCGATTTGGTTTGGATAATTTCTATTCCGCCGCCAATTTGTTCGTTTATTTTGTTAATATTTGCCTCGTAGGATGATTTTTCGAGAATGGCAATTTTTAAACCTTTTAAATCTTTGTGGCTTTTTACCTTTTTTGCATATTTTCGGTTAATAATAAGGAGGTCGCTTATTTGAATTATGCCGGCAAAATCAAAAAACTTTTTACGCCAATCCAGCACATAAATGGTTCCGCATATTACATCCGATTTTTGCAGAGCGTCCGGCGTATATGCTACATTTGGGTTTGTTATGTAGTCATCTTGTACTTTTCCGTTTTTAGAGAAAACTTCGCCCCAGTCTATTGTAACCGGTGTGAACTGCACATTTAAAAATTTTGCAAATTCTTGTGCTGTTTGATAGTTTACCGTTTTTTCCCAACTTTGGGTTAAAGCGATATTAATTTTTCCGTCTTTTTTTATTTGTTTAAGTGTTTGGGCATTTAGCAAAAACGGGAGTAAGCTAATTAATAAAAATGACAGTTTTTTCATGTGTTGTGTAGTATATTGTTGTGTAAGAAGTTTTTACTTAAATAAAAGGTGCAAAAAAATGATACTTAAGCCATATTATTTACCAAGTAATCTATTGCGGTGCATCTATGTCAAAATAAGACTCTTTGTTTGATAAGGCTTATTTGCCATATTATATAAGGCTACGCCTTAATCTCCTTATCGCTTATTTTATTATATCTGCAGCCCTTATTACAAAGACTTGATGAGCACGAAGCTGCATCGAAGATAATAAATGCGGCTTAATTACTTTTTTCATCATTAAGTTTATCTATAATTTTATCGATTTCATTTTCGGTTTTGAGAAGTTTGTTTTTACAAGCATCTAATAAATATGAAACTCGTTTAACTTTTTTTGAGAGTTGGTCAATGTCGGTTTCATTATTTTCGACCTCAAAAAGAATTTTTTCAATTTCTTGAATAGCTTCGTTATAAGAAAATGTTTTTTTTGCCATAGTTATAATTCATCTTCACCAAAAGGAATCATGTTTATTTCAAGGTCTGTATCGAGCATGTAGTCTTCAATGTCTTCTTCCATATCTATGTCGTCTTCGTCGTAGTGCCAATTAACTTCAATTTCTCCACCTTCATCTTCATATTCTTTTATAATATTCAGTAAATCAAGAATACTTCGCGAAGTACTTGTGTTAAAGTAGGTTAATTTGATATTAAAGATTAAGGGCTTTTTTACTTCTGTAATGAACTCTTCCAACCATTGAACTAAGGGATCATAAAATTCTAAGGTATCTTCCAAAAAGGACTCGCCGGAAAGTGTGCATACTCCTGTTTCGGCATTAAAATCAACAGTTGGTATAAAAAAATTGGTGTGTGAACCTTCTATATGTATATTTTCCATTTTTTTTTTGATTTTTTTGTTATTTTTCAACTTTTACAGTTAAAGAAAAGTAGGATAATTTATCGTTTATTGGGTTTACTTCAATATCAAGGGGATTGCCGGAAGTAAGCGCAACGTGTATTAAGCCTATTTTGGGGCTGTCTTTTTCTGACGAGTCGTCTTTTCTAATTTCCCGTTTATACTTTCTTAATTCTGCGTGGTCGAGGTTATTAATCGTTTTGCTGTTTTCCATAACAGGGATAATATCTTCATTTTTAATGGGATTTCCCGTTATTAGAATAAAGTTATCTTTGGTTTCTTTTAGAATGATTGTGCCGCTGCCGACTTCTTTTTTATTTTTAAGCATTATTTTGTCTGCGGAATATTTGGATATATTTTCAGCAAGTTCAAAAAATATTTTAAATATTTTTTTTGTGGCTTTTTCAGATAAATTATTTATAACATAGATATAATCTGCTAAAAATGTAATAATTTTTCCGTCAACGGGACCTTTGTATGAAATTTTTATTTCCTCGGAAAAAAGGCTTTGGTTTAAATTTAAGTTTTTATCCATTTTTATTTTAATTTTTATTTATTTTTATTGCTATGATATAGAACTCTTCTTCTTCGTTCACTTTTATAAATTTATAGTCTAAGGGGCTTTTGGCGAGTAATGATGCTTGAACTAAACCAATATTCCCGGTTCCTTTTTCTCCCGGGGGTAATTTTCGTAATTCTCTTTTGTAAGCTCTTAGTTCTTCCCGGTTATAGGAGTTAATTTTTTGGCATTTTTCTGAAAGAAGAGCTTTGTGTTTTTTGTCAATTATATTTCCCAAAATAAAATAAAAGTAGCCCGGAAAATCTTGAAGTATAAAAACGCCTACTCCCGCATCTTCTCCTTTTTTTGTAATTTCTTTTTCAAGGGAATAATAAGAAACGTTTTGAGCCAATTCTATAAAAACTTTAAAAATAGTTTTATTAAATTTTTTGTCTTCTGTAATGGAATTTTCAATGTTTTTTCCTATTAAAGAAAGTATTCCTGCATCAAAAGGTCCTGTAAATGACATTAATACATTCTTTCCGGTCATTCTGGTAAACATGCTTTGTGTATCCATATCTTGTAAAATTATCGTTAGGCAACACTATTAAAAAGCAAATTTAAAAAAAAAACTTAAAAAAAATTAATATACTATGTTTTAATCAGCTTTTTAAGCCGCATTTCGAGACTTTTGCAAAAGTAAAACCAAATAGCTAACTTTTTACGATTTCATGTTTTTTTTGCAACCGGCAAATTCCCTCTTGGAGAAGAGGGTGTAGGGGGATTGACTAAAACGAATTGAGAACGGCGCAGCCCTCACGCAAGTAATTAAAAAATGTTAAAGACCTTATTTTCGGTTTAAATCTTAGTAGAGATAAACACCCAAAAAAAAACAACCTTATTACCTTATTAAAGGATGCTTGCCGGAGGTAATTTTTAATCGCAAAGGATGCAAAATCTCGCAAAGAGCGCACCTGCAAATTCCCTCTTGGAGAAGAGGGGGCGGGGTGATTGATTTTTTAGTATGCTCGGAGAAAAAATGATTAAAAAGACTTATCCCTCATTACAAAGACTTGATGACCACGAAGTAGTATCGAAGATAATAATTCGGGATAAATTCTTGTTTTATTGTAATTTGAACACTTACAACTATTTTCTATTACATAATTTGGCTTAAAGACCGAATTATGCAAGCGACAAATTCAGATTTTTCTCTTTAATCATTTTTCGCAAGTTAATCAAAGCATATCTCATTCTGCCTAATGCCGTGTTAATGCTTACTCCGGTTTGCTCGGCAATTTCTTTAAAACTTAAATTACCGAAATGCCGCAACAAGACAACTTCTTTTTGGTCTGCCGGCAAAAAATCAACAAGTCGGCGGATGTCCGATGCTATTTCGTCAGAAATAACATGGTCTTCAATGGTTGTGTCGGAAAACCTTTGAGAATTAAAAATGTCTGTTTCCGGATTTTCATCATTGGAGTAAGTCGGCATTTTTGATTGTTTTCTGAAATAATCAATGGTCAAGTTATGGGCAATTCGTATAACCCAAGAAACAAAAATACCTTGTTCGTTGTATTTTCCTTTTCGCAAAGATTTGATTACTTTAATAAACGTATCCTGAAAAATATCTTCGGCTAATTCTTCGTTCTTAACAATAAATAAAATGTAAGTGTAAATACGTTCTTTGTGCCTGTTTACAAGAATTTCAAGGGCATTATTATCTCCGCTCATAAATTCTTTTACAAGTTCCTTGTCTTTAAGATTGGTTTTCATAGCATTCTTCTTTTAAAAATGATAAAAGTAGATTTTGGCTATAGGCAAATAATTTTAGTTAATAATTAATTTATCGTTAACAAAGATATGATGCAAAAATGGAATTAATTTTGAAAAAAAAAAATATTTTTTGATTAATTCATATAATTACTTTTGCTGTTTTAATTCTATAAAAGCAATTTTTGTGCCGAAAAAAAATAAGGAAAATAGAGAGAGGAAGCTGCAAAATCCCGATTTGTTTTATGATCATATTGAGCTTAAAGGAGTTCGTGTTCATAATCTGAAAAATATTGATTTGTCGATTGAGCGAGACAAATTAATTGTAATAACCGGTTTGTCGGGTTCCGGGAAATCATCCTTAGCTTTTGATACCTTGTATGCCGAAGGTCAGCGACGTTATGTTGAAAGTTTATCGTCTTATGCAAGGCAGTTTCTCGGAAGATTAAATAAGCCGGAAGTGGATTATATAAAAGGTATCCCGCCGGCAATTGCGGTAGAACAAAAGGTAAATACGCGCAATCCGCGTTCTACCGTGGGCACTTCTACGGAAATATACGATTATATTAAATTATTGTATGCAAGAGCCGGAGAAACTTTTTCGCCGATTTCCGGAAAAAAAGTGAAGAAAAACACAATTTCCGATGTTGTTGCTTATATTAATTCTTTTCCGGAGAGAACTAAAGCGCTTATTTTGGCTCCTTTAAATGCGCTTGATGACCGAACTTGCCATAGGCAATTGGAAATTCTTTTAAAACAAGGCTTTGTGCGTGTTGAGTTTGACGGTGTTATATACAAAACAGAAGAACTTATTAAGCAAAAAACAATCCAAAAGAAACAATCCGCACATATTGTTATAGACAGAATTGCGGTGTCGAGTGATGCCGATTCGCAGAGCCGATATGCCGATTCCGTGCAAACAGCTTTTTATGAAGGCAAAGGAGTGTGTAAAGTAAAGGTGTTTGGGGAAGACAAAGAATATATGCAGGAATTTTCCGACAGGTTTGAAGCAGACGGAATTACATTTGAACTGCCTACGGTACACATGTTCAATTTCAACAACCCCATAGGTGCCTGTCCGGTGTGCGAAGGCTTCGGAAAAACAATGGGAATTGATGAAGACTTGGTTATCCCCGATAAAACCTTGTCGGTTTATGCCGGGGCGGTTGCTTGCTGGAAAGGAGAAAAAATGTCTTGGTATAATGAGCAATTTATCAAACAGGCTGCGGTATATAATTTCCCGGTTCATCGTCCGTATTTTGAACTTTCCGAAGAAGAAAAAAATATATTGTGGGAAGGCAAAGGTGCCGTTTCCGGAATTATGGATTTTTTTAAGATGATTGAAAAGAAAAGTCGCAAAATTCAATATCGTGTAATGTTGTCGCGTTTCAGAGGAAAAACAATTTGCCGGGAGTGTGGCGGAACACGGCTGAAGAAAGAAGCGTCTTATGTAAAAGTCGGCGGAAAATCCGTAAGTGAATTGGTTAATTTGCCCATTAGTGATTTGAAGGACTTTTTTGATAATTTAGAATTGTCTGATTTTCAAAAGAAAACCGCTGAGAGGTTGCTCACGGAAATAAAAAATCGTTTGCAATATTTATCCGATGTAGGTTTATCTTATTTGACTTTAAACCGTTTATCAATGAGTTTGTCCGGCGGAGAGTCGCAACGCATAAATTTGGCAAGTTCCTTAGGCAGCAGCTTAGAGGGTTCGCTCTATATCTTGGATGAACCCAGCATCGGTTTGCACCCTAAGGATACGAATTTGTTAATCAAGGTTTTGAAACAACTCCGAGATATAGGCAATACGGTTATTGTGGTAGAACATGATGAAGATATAATAAAAGCAGCCGACTGCATTATCGACATTGGTTCGGAAGCCGGCATCCGTGGCGGAAATGTTGTTTTTAAAGGAAGTTTTGACGAAATAATTAAAAACAAAAAAATTACGGAAAAATCGTTTACGGCAAGCTATCTGCAAAATAAATTATCCGTGCCGCTGCCTCAAAAACGAAGAACTTTCACAAATTGTATTCGTATTGAAGGGGCAACCCACAATAATTTGAAAAATGTAAGTGTCGATATTCCGCTGAATGTTATGACCGTTGTTACGGGTGTAAGCGGTTCCGGCAAGTCTTCGCTTATCAGAGATATTTTTTATCCGGCATTGAGCCGAGAAATAAACGACTTTGGGGCAAAACCGGGCAATTTTAAGAAACTTAGCGGTGCCATAAATCAAATTGATGCGCTTGAATTTGTAAACCAAAATCCGATAGGCAAATCGTCGCGTTCCAATCCGGTTATTTACATAAAAGCCTATGACGAAATAAGAAAATTGTATGCGGCACAACAAAAATCGAAAATAAACGGTTTTAAAACCTCCCATTTTTCGTTTAATGTAGACGGCGGACGTTGTGAGGCATGTAAAGGAGAAGGGGAAATAACGGTTGAAATGCAGTTTATGGCCGATGTGCATTTGGTTTGCGAAGAGTGCAAAGGAAAACGCTTTAAAGAGGAAGTGCTGGATGTGCAATACAGAGGCAAAAATATTTTTGATATTTTGGAATTAACGGTTGATGAGGCGCTTCGTTTTTTTGCTGCGCATAAGGAAACCGCAAAAATTGCCCGACAAATAAAACCTTTGGCGGATGTAGGGCTTTCGTACGTAAAATTGGGGCAGTCGTCGAATACGCTGAGCGGCGGTGAAAGCCAACGAGTTAAACTGGCATCTTTTTTAGGAAAAGAAAAAGAGCAAAAGAAAACTTTATTTATTTTTGACGAGCCTACAACCGGACTGCATTTTCATGACATTAATAAATTGTTGCAATCGCTTAATGCCTTGCTCGACAGAGGGCACAGTGTCGTAATTATTGAGCATAATCTTGAAGTTATAAAATCAGCCGATTATGTGATTGATTTGGGGCTTGAAGGCGGAGATAAAGGCGGCAGGTTGGTTTTTGCCGGCACGCCCGAAAAACTCATCGAGCATAAAACATCTTATACGGGACACTATTTAAAAGATAAATTTGATTGTTAATTATGAAATTATAAATTGCTTTTTATCAGCGATTTAATTTTCAACTTTCAATTACTTGCGTGAGGGCTACGCCGTTTACAATTCTCAATTAAAACTCTTCCAACTCCCGGCTTCCAACTTCCGGCTTTAATCGGGTTTTAAATATTTTTCATTCTTAACCATGAAAACCGCAAAAAAGTGGACACAACATATTGTGTCCCTACTTTTACCTTTTAATTTTCAATTACTTGCGTGAGGGCTGCGCCGTTCTCAATTCTCAATTAAAACTCTTCCAATTCCCGGCTTCCAACTTCCGGCTCTAATCGGCTTTTAATTTTTACTTTGTAATTCTCGTAATTTTTAATTTTTACTTTTAATTCATCATTACTTGCGTGAGGGCTGCGCCGTTCACAATTCTCAATTAAAACTCTTCCAATTCCCGGCTTCCAACTTCCGGCTTTAATCGGGTTTTAAATGTTTTTTATTCTTAACTCTCAATTCGCTCATAATTAACAATTTATAATTCATAATTTGCTAGTCAATCCCCCTACACCCTCTTCTCCAAGGGGGAATTTGCAATTGCGCTCTTTGCAAACAGACTTTTTTATTTATTAATTTATTGTTCCCAGGCATACCAATCCAGTAATAAATTTTGTGCCCATGAAGCTTTTGCATCAACCCTTAATATGTTTACACGAAACTGAGTAGTTGATATTTGTTTTGTAGTTGCAACAAAAACATCGTTATACGCATGACCTGTTGCAGTTCTTGGTGTACAAACAACTTTGGGTGTTGATGAAAATGCTTCTGGGAAAGTAACAGTAATAACTTTAAAGTATGCACCTCCACTTGTTGAACCAACAGTTGCAGTTCCGGCTTGAGCTGTGTTTATTCTAGTGCCATTAGAACCAACCTTAACCCCACCTACTACTTGAAGTTTTGCAGTAGGCGCGGATGTTCCAATTCCAATATTTCCATTATTTCTGTTTATGGATAAATGCGGACCATATGTAGTTGAATTGTTTTTTCCATAAACATACATTCTGTTATCTCCACCGTCATACTTTATAGACATTCCCATAGAATAATCATCATCTTCCGCTAAAACCAATTCCGCATCATCACCGGAACCGCTTTCATCCGGTGCAATAATTACTTGTCCCAAATTTTCGTCTCCTACAACATGCAAAGTTGTATTCGGCGCCACCGTGCCGATACCCACTCTGCCGTTTTGAGTGATTGTTAGTCTTTCATAATTATTTGTTACAAATCTCATGGAATTATTATCGTGATGATATCTTATTGCGCCAATGCCTTGCGCTTGTGCATCACCAAAGTTTAAGGTTGAGGCTCCTGTAGCTCCTCCTATAACTGCAATTGAAGCCCAATTTGAACTTGCAGAGTTTTGTTGAAAAAGCGCTACGGTTCCTGAGCCAATTGTCGGTAAACTGCCGGCTGTTCCTACAACATGCAAAGTTGTAGTCGGCGCCACCGTGCCGATACCCACATTACCGCCCATGATTGCCATGGTGTTGTCTTGTTCTATGGAATCGGTATTTGTGGCATCCCAATCATATAAACCGATACCAAAAGAAGATTTCCCTTTTGCTTTTATCCGGGTACCCATTGCTGTACTATACCCTCCGCTTGCTTTTGTATTGTATCCCATTGCCGTGCCGGCATATTCGCTTGCTGTTGTTTGGTATCCCATAGCCGTACTGTAGAGACCGCTTGCTGTTGTATTGGAACCCATTGCTGTGCTTCTATGTCCGCTTGCTCTTGTTTCATATCCCATTGCCGTGCTTACATTTCCGCTTGCTGTTGTACGCAGTCCCATTGCAGTGCTTTGTCTTCCGCTTGCGGTTGTACGCAGTCCCATTGCCGTGCTGTAATCTCCGCTTGCGGTTGTTCCCCTTCCCATTGCCGTGCTACCCCAATTTCCGCTTGCTGTTGTTTCATATCCCATTGCCGTGCTATAATCTTCGCTTGCGGTTGTTCCCCTTCCCATTGCCGTGCTGTAATCTCCGCTTGCGGTTGTTCCCCTTCCCATTGCCGTGCTGTAACTTCCGCTTGCGGTTGTTGAGATTCCCATTGCCGTACTGTAATTTCCGCTTGCTTCTGTATGGGATCCCATTGCCGTGCTTGTGTTTCCGCTTGCTAGTGTATAAAATCCCATTGCCGTACTGTATTGTTTTCTTGCGGTGGTTTCCTGTCCCATTGCCACGCTGACATGTCCGCTTGCATTTGTTTTCATTCCCATTGCCGTGCTAAAAGTTCCGGATGCCGTATTTTTAAAGCCCATGGAAAAAGAGCCGTAGCCGCTGGATACGCTGCCCAAACCAAAGGCATAAGAATAATCGCCTTGTGCTTGAGGCGCGCCGGCTTCGTCCCAACTATAACCGCCGCTGCTTCCGGCAGGGACTCCGCTGCCAAAAGCAAAACTGCGCAAGCCTATGGCTTGTGCTTCGCGCCCAAAGGCATAACTCTGGGGTCTGGCGGCATATGCAGAGTCTCCAAAAGCAAAAGAACTTACCGAGTCTGCTTTTGCGCTGTAGCCAATGGCGGTGGAATAGTTGCCTTTGGCTTGGCATTGGTAACCTATGGCAAGGGAGTTTTCACCCACGCTGTCGGCATGAGGCACGTATAAACGCCCCGCCAAAAAGGCATTTTTCTGTGGATACCACAAAACGCGGTTTTGACCGTTAATAACCTCCGCCGTGGTGCCGGTGCTTACGTCAAATTTGTTTTCTTTTGTGCCTTTGCCAAGCACATTGCCTTGCACGGTAAAGCCGCCCACGCGCTCATTGCTCACGGGTATTACTACTTTGGTGCTGTCTTGGTCGGTAAAAAAGTTATAGGTGGTGTCGCCTTTGGCAAGCGCATAACGTCCCACGGCAAAGCCGCCCGAAGTGCCCGCGGCACCGGCTGTTTCCGGTCCTACGGTATATACCCGTGTGTGTTTGGTATCGGTAAAAAAGTTATAGGCAGTGTCCCCTTTGGCAAGCGCATAACGTCCTACGGCAAAGCCGCCGGAAGTGCCCGCGGCACCGGCTGTTTCCGGTCCTACGGTAAAGACACGTGTACGTTTTGCATTGGTAAAAAAGTTATAGGTGGTGTCGCCTTCTGCTTTTCCGTCTTTTGCCAAAGCATAGCGTCCTACG
>PDWI01001696.1_pt1 | contig 34324 bp, 49 predicted proteins | sample 1430891 | NCBI WGS metagenome assembly PDWI01 (sample SAMN01162508, study PRJNA174530) | Oral metagenome, whole genome shotgun sequencing project. | biome: Marine environment; feature: Marine mammal; material: Swab sample of the gingival sulcus; isolation source: swab sample of gingival sulcus... | reverse complement strand
AACCCAAAGACCAAGCAAATGACTTAGCCACAGTAGAACCTACTAATAAAGCACCATTAAGACCCGGACCTGCTGTATAAGCCACTGCATCTAAATCAGATTTGGTCAGTTGTGCTTCTTGTAAGCATTGATCAATCAACGGCAAAACACGTCGTATATGATCTCGGGAGGCTAATTCTGGTACTACCCCCCCATAGACACGATGCATATCAATTTGGCTATGTAAAGTATGCGACAATAAACCACGTGTAGTTGACACGATAGCAACACCTGTTTCATCACAAGAACTTTCAACGCCTAGTACGTAAATTTCATTCATTTTTTTATTCATAAGGTACTATTATATCAGTTGTTGTTTTTACGGTTTATTTTATTTTGTTAATTTTTACTTTTTTTTATTTATTTTTTCAAATATTCAAAAGTTTATCTTTTTCAAATGTTGTTTTTTTTGCTTTTATTTTACAATATTTTTGTAGAGTTTATTTTTATTTTTGGGCAAAAAACGGGCAAAAAACATGATTGAGAATCTAACAAAAAAGACAATAGAGACAGCACCTATTTTGGGCAAAACATATAATATCCACTCCCCGTTTTTAAGAGGGTTCTTTCTGCAAGTTAGAAAAAATGGCAGGAAATTTTTTTACTATCGAAACCGAAGCAACGGCGTAGATATGAGAGTAAAACTTGGCGAATACCCCATTTTATCAATAAAAGAAGCACAAAAAAAAGCCATGATGATCTCGGAAGATGTTGTGTCTATGCGTTTTGATTCAATTTTAGAGATGTGGCTAGATCACAAAGCGATCAGTCTCAAACCAATGTCTATGAAAGCTTACGAAAACTTCGCAAATAAACTACTGCCACTTTTTAAATGCGCCACATTGACCGAACAGCCCACTTATTTCTACTCAAAAATCAAAGCGACAAAAGAAAGTGAAAAAAATAAAGCACGAATGTTTGCCTTTCTTTTGGATATTTGTACATTTGCACGCTCAAGAGGTTTGATTAATAGCAACCCACTGGATGGCGTCAAGCAGTCCATTGTCTTTAATGCCGGAGAAAAGAAGCCAATGAAAAGCATTAGCAGAAATAATATAAGTGAGTTTATCGAATGCTTATTCTCAAGATATAACAGCGTGGGCGCCTGCTTATTTGTTATGTTTATTGCCATGACGCTTCTAAGAAAAAGTGAGGCACTTGGGCTGATGTGGAGTGATGTTGATTTTGACGGAAAAATCATCAATATACCAAAAAGAAGAATGAAAAATGGATTAAATCACTCTATTCCGATATGCGATACAACAATAAAGATTTTGATGTATTTCTACACATTAAAAGACGAGACAAACAAGGTATTTCACCATGTTACACGAAGTAGCACACCTATTTGTCGTGCTATAAAATTCAAAGAGAATTTTACATTTCATGGGTTTAGACATCTGGGGAGTACAATATTACATGACGAAGGATTTAATCATGATTTGGTTGAAAAACAGCTATCTCACTTAACGGGTACGGCTGTTTCTCGAATTTATAATAAATCATCCCTTATAGAGCAAAGACGTGAGATGATGCAATGGTATGAGGGCTATCTTGTGGCGCAGCATGACTTCACAAAGTATATCCCTACTTTACAGGCGCCTGACAATTAACCTTAACCCATTCAACAAGTTCTGCATGCTTTAACGCAAGCTTATCAGCTCTTTTTAGTACTTTGATAATATTATCAAAATCTCTTTGAGAAAGGTTGGTTGAGTGATTTGCATTAGGCGTTGAGGTGGCTTTATCATGCGTGACAAGTCCATTGTCTTGACGCAAGTGCAAGCCATTAAACTCATCAATAACAACACTTGAGCTAGCCTCATAGTCTTTTTCTTTTTGAATAAATGCATTTTCAATCTGCTCATTCTTTAGTTCCTTTTTTGCTAAGTCTTTAACCTGCTTTACTATCTCAATCTTTTCTTTTGTCTGAGTAAAAAAAGAGTGCCACAGGCTTGTTGTGCATACTCCAGCAGTAAATGAGGTAAGCACAATAGCGAAAAACAAAATCGCTCTACTTTGTAGTCCTATCAACATGAATTTCTACGTCCTTTAAGATATCTTTGATTTTACTATTATTGTCTTTAATCATTACATTTAACTCTTTTGCTCTTGTCGCCTCTGATAATTTTGCATGTAAATTACCGACAATAAAGCACACAACACCTGTTGCCACGCTCGAAAATAGTGTAATCATAATCCCCCCTGTTTAATTTTAATTTTGAGTACTTCAATCTCATTGTTTAATGCCCATATCTTTTGTTTTAACTCACTGTTTTTATCAAAGCACCGTTCATTTTCTTCTCTTAACTCTTTATTTGCTGTTGATAACCACTCTATCGTCTCTTTCATTTCTTTAACCACGCATGACTGGGTGTCTAATGCGTTCATGTTCCTGTCCCAGTTTGCTCTGTTAAACTTATCTGAAAGACCGATAGATTGGATCAAACGCCACAAAAACGCAATCAAGGCTAAAGCACTACCGCCAATGCCTAAACCTGCGCCGACTGTTTTAAACTCTTCTATCATCAAACATCTCTCTTTCTCGTTTTCGTCTCATAGCAAGACCCGCAAGCTTTCGCCCACCTGCTTTTGTGTAACAAGTAAAATGTCTTCTAGCTTCTTCAATATTTCCTTTATTGATATTTTTAAGAATCAAACTTTTTCTGAAATTACCAATGCCAACATTAAAAGCAAAGGATACAAGCGCATCAAACTGACCCTGCGTAAGCTCTACTTTGACAGCAGAGCTGACGGCCTTTTCAAAGACTGCCAAATCAGATTGAAGCAGGTTATCAGCCTCTTCTTGCGTGATAACATCACCCTCTTTAACGTCTTTTGTGTGTCCATAGCCGATAGTAAGAACACCTGCAGAGCAACGGTAGGCATGCAGAACACACCCTTCATGTTTCTTAATAAAGTTTATTCCTTTTTGGCTTATCTTTTTTGCCATATTTGCCTCCTGTTATTTATAGCAGGTTGCCCTCGACAACCTGCATTTAAGTATTTTTAAATATTTATCTCCTCTGCTCCCTCTACCGTATCTACTGCTCCTCCATGTAAAGGGCTATCATCATCTGTTGTTAAGCGAGTGATTACGTCATCATAAGACGGCACATTTTCTCGCTCAAACTTAAGCTCACAACCCACCCTTGAGAGTGGACGTCGTTTCTTTTCCCAAGCTTTTTTGACGGCGTAGCTGTCAATATCACAGTTGACTGTGAGCGTGTTGAAATTGTAATAGATGCCGTTTACAACATGATAGTTTGCCGTTGCAAACGTCTCCTGATCTTCAATTGCTAATGTTATGTTTTTCATTTTTACCTCTCCTGTTGTTAATAACTAATTTTTAAGCTTTTTTGTGCTACTGATGTTTTATTGTATTTACTTGATATAATCAATAGCTCTCCATAGCCTTTTTTGTAAAATTCGTAGGCTTTTACTATGTCTCTAAAAGAGCTTTTCGGGTCCTCTCCCCCTTCGTTTAACGAAAAAAAGTTACCATTAAAACGCTCTTTTTTTAATTCTTCACTTGAGGCTACAGATCTCAAAATACTCTCGCCGTCAATTTTACTAACAACAAGAATAGTATCTTCATGCTGTTTTTCCATACTACCTGCAACCAAGCCAAGAGCTTTAACCCAAGGTCTCGAGTAAGTAAGGGAATACCGAAACCGAACATCCCACCACTCTTTGCTTCTAAGCTCGGGTGGTAGCACTACATTATCGACTGTAATAATCTTTCCGGCTTCAAACGAGAAGTCCACATTTAAACTGGTTTTTTCACCAGCGAATAAAACAGCGTTAAATATTTTGTCAAACCCATATATTGTTCTTTTGTAAATATCAAAAACGGTTGTTTCAGTTGCTGTTATATGAAGGTTGATTTTTTTACTAACTCTAACGCAGGTAATCGGAACTATATTTGTCCCATCAAGAAACATGACTCTAAATGCTTTATAGATTTTAAGATCTTCACCAAATGGGACTTTAAGAGAATATGCTGAGTTAACGCCAGCAGAAGCAAGGGATTGTGCAGATAACTCACCTTCAAAAACCCCAGTCACACCCTCAAACCTTGCTCCTCTAATAACACCACCATTGATAGTGCCACCTGTGATATTTGGAGCACGGATAGAACTGCCTGCTATTAGTGCGTCACCCGCAATTGTTCCACTCGCAATCAAATCTCCGTTGATCGCTGTCTGATTATCTTTTACTGTGAATAATGGCTTAACAGTACCATCGTTCGCATTCTTAACGACCCCAAATTTATCAGCCATCACAATAATACTTGATTCTGCTGTTTTTTCATCAGCCGTAGCACCCATGCTAATACCTGCTATCGCCCTTTTTCCTCCTGCGATTGCTTGTGTTTTGATAGTGTAAGCAGAAGACGCTTTGAGCTCTTCTTCTGTGAGTAGCTCAACCTTGATAGACGCAAGATGAACCTCGCTGTTTTGATTGCTGTATCCAAAAATAAACAGTGGTGCAATAGCTTTCACGTCATGCCTGATCACTTTCACATTTGGCAAATGTGAGTGGTCAGTTACACGATCGCCCACTAAGTGAATAACAACATCATGCCATGCCGTTCTCTCAGTACCGTGCTTCGCATAATGTTGGCTTGACCAAGAGTTACTGCCACTGTTGTTACATAAATTGCCGTCCTTATCAAAACCCTCCACGCCGAAGTACGAACGACCACCACTTTGGCTTAGATCTACCCTGTAAGTGATTCTATAAACCCACCGGCTCATCATAGGGAATCGTCGCTTCATGGCAGTCCAAATATAGCCGTTCTGTCCACTCCCACCAACAACCAAACTTGGGTATGATGACATGCTCAGATTTGATCCACCAGTCCTAATGTTCCAATCTTTTTTAAAATCTTCGACTGTTGTAAAACAGACCGCTACAGATGGCTGAGATTCCACCTGAGCCGTTAAGCTTGTAATTTTGTTTGCTGTGGCTTCATTGGTTGTTGCAACAGTTTGAGAGAGTGTATCAATACTGGATTTATTCGTATCAACCTTTGCGCCCAAAGCACTCACTTCTTTTGCAGCAGCAGATTTATTATCAGCAACTGTTTTTGAAAGCTTATCCAAGTTTGCTGATATCGCACTTGCAACACGTCCCGCGTCCACAGGAGCTGGTGTCCAGTCTGTAGCCTTTGAACCTTTTTCTAGTTTGGCTTGAGCAATCATGACATCAGAGCCTGGTAATGCTTCAATAGCAACACTGGTGATAGGGGTTGATGAGCTTACTGTGAGCACGCACAAATAATACTCGCTACCTGTCATCGTGAATTCTTTGCTTTCCTTGTTAATGTAAAGCTTAATGCTGTCTGTATCCTTGTGATAAGACCTAAACTTAACACTCAATGTGTACTCACCCGCAGGCAAGTTGAGTGTTTGTGTTGCTTTACACTTATTCCACAGATTAATACCAACATCCACGTCGTTTGTGTACGCATCATTTACGTGTACACGTCTGCTTGCAGAAAAGTCCCAGTGCGATTGATCGGCAAACTGCCCGTTAAGCAAGAGGTTCTTACCACCAGCTTTCACATTTTTTACTTCTGACGACAAGGACTCTATTTTTTCTGCTGTTGAAACACGCTCATTAGTTACTGTCTTTGTCAGTGATGTAATACTTGAGGTGTTGCTATTGACTTGACTAGCAAGAGAGCGTCTTGCAGTACTTTCTGCCTGATCACCTGAGACGCGAGCTGTTTTTTCTGCTTCTAGAGCTGATACCCAGCCATTAGCCGACGCACTGACATCTTCCATTTTCTGTGCTTGTGATGTTGCAAGATGCTCAACGCTTGCAATCTTTGTACCAAGCTCACGGGCTTTTTCAAGTAATTTTTTCTCTTGTTCTTTCGTGCCCTCTAAGACGCCTGCGTCAATATCCTTTTGAATGGAATCTATTAATGATTGAGCAAGAGCAGATTTAGTTACTTGCCCTTGAATGCTATCTACAATCAGTGACACATCTCTAGAGCACTGACCACTAGCAGCAACAAAAGATCCTTTGTTACCGTCTGTATCTGCAACTCTGAGCCAAAAATAATGCATTTCATGTATTTTAATGCCATTTAAGACAAATGAGTGCGACGGCATAGGTTGTGTGGCTATCAACTGGGCTTCATTTTGATTATTTGATGTTGCGTGCCAAATTTCAACACCTGCATTTTTAAATATTAAGTTAGGATTTGTCCACTCAAGCTTAATTGCAAGCACATCAGGTGTTGCTGTAACAGATTGAAGCGTATAATCCACTGCCCATTCTTTGATTACTGGTGAACAGAACTGCCCATTGGGTGCTCTTGCGCTTACTTCTAGGCGATAATGAGCAGGAGGTAAGCCCTTAAATGATACATCAGGGCTTTTCACAGTCATCTCACGCTCAAATTTGTTGTTCTTAAATAATTTGACATGATATTCTGTTGATTGCCCTGCGTCCCAACTAATAAATACATTTTCAGAATCTTTTTTAAAATCCGTTAAGTTCAAAAATACTGGGGCATTGTCTTGTGTTGTTTGATGAACTAAAGGATAACTTCTAATCTTTTCTTTTTTTCTATCATAGTGTTCAATACAACTAATAGAGTAAATACCATCATCACCTTCTTCTGTAATACCAAGCACACGATATTCTTTTGTCCCCATGAGCTCATCTACAATACGGATAACATCATAGGGCTTAAATGCCATTGCTTCTCGCGACATGCTAAAGCTCACGCTTTGAAGCTGATTGACCTCTGTCTCTAACACCCACTTTGCAAGTCTTAACGCCTGAGATCTTGAAGTACACGCAAAAGCGTCCACAGTTTTAATGTTAAGCCCAAATCGAGCAATAGCCCAATCATCAGAGACATGCTCTGTGAGTTCTTTGTAGGCATGCTTTTTGTCCTTATACCGAACATTAACAGCAGTGTGAACAGCCTTGGCTCCAACAGACGAATAGTTAAAGACACCATTAACCACTTTTGTCTCATCAACTTCAAATTTCACGCCACCTTCTTGCTCACTGACAACTTCTAAGCACTCACCTGTCCAAATAGGTAGCCCGACAAACACGCTAGCCAACTGTTGAAGTACCTTAGCGACCTGCTCTTGTTTGCGAATAACCACATTACAGCTAAATAAAGGCTCTTTACCACCTTTATCGTCATCAACCATAGTGTCACACAAGCGAGCAATCTTATAAAGAGACCATTTGTCCACATCAGATGCTTCTATACGCTTAGCTAGTGATGAATAACGTTTATTTGTGAGCACATCATAAAAGACCCACGCAGGGTTATCTGTGTATGCTTGTTTAAATGAGCCGTCCCAAAACCCTTGGTATGTTCGGGTCACTGGATCATAGTTTGATGGCACATTGATAACACGCCCTTTAATTAAATAGTTCCTGCGTGGTGTTCTTCCGTCGAATGCTTCCGCAGGAATATTTAAGTATGTTAGTGCTGTGTGTGCGTATGACAAATAGGCTGGAATATGTTCAACAATACTTTGGACATAAATCCCTGCTTTTGTATTCTCAGACCCCTCAAGTCTTATTTTGATGATGGTCTCATCATTAATGCTAGACAAATCAAGCGCTACTGTCTTAATGTATTGATTATCCTCTGAGCCAGATAAAGCAACTGTTTGTGTATTTGATAGCTTTGTGCCATCAAATAGCTCAATAACGACATGCTGTTCTTCTGTGTCTTGCCCTTGAATAGCAAGATTAATATTAATATTTTCTATATTCTTATTTGAGATTCTTCTAGAAAAAACCTGCCCGTCTTTTAGATGAAAATTAACAGGCACAGTCCTATCAACCGTATCAAATTGTTCACATACAGACTGATCAGGTGTACCAAGTCTATACGATACCTCAACGCCTGTGTAGTTGTATGTGCCATCTTCATTTTGGATTGGGATATCATTAAAATATATGGATTTAAATGGGTGATCATTGCCATGGGCAAATCCTGAAATATCACCCTCACTCAACACGTCTGCAATCTTTAAATTTTGGTATGATCTCATGCACTATCCCCACTTATATAGTCTAACCCTATAGCAGATAGCTTCTCAGATGAGGTGGTGACACCATTTGAAACCACAACAGAGCCTACTAACATTTCCCCGTAAATAACAGGCACAGGCACGCCCTGTGTAGAAATATTGGCTAAATCAGAAAAATTAGACGCACGACGCTCTGCACTTTCATTTTCATCTGTTGTTTGATCTTTTGACATGGTGATGGCGGTTACTATGCCACCAATTGCCATAGCGCCACCCATTAAACCTGCCATCATAGGCGTTAAAGATACAGCACCTAATAAGGCGGCCGCAGGTGGGAAGAACACCGAGGCGATCGCAAGACCAACCATCACTAAGCCACCAACAACCGTCAAGCCTATCATTGCCCCTTGTGCCCCTTTAGCACCTGCACCCATAGCAACAGGTGTAATTTCAAGCACGCCACCTCCCGTTGGGAATGTCAGTGTCTCTTTTGCCTCATTTTCAGATATAGTTACACCTTTCCACACAACACGATAAAAGCCTTTTTTCATTCGCTCTTCAAGTTTGGGTATTTGAGATAAAATCGCTTTTAATGCACGAGCAGGTGTTTTATCATGTATATTAAATACGTTGCCAAACCTCTCGCCTAAATCTCCCCCTAATCTAACAACAATCATATTGTTTTCCTGCCTCTATATCATTAAAAACAGCTTGTATTAAACCTTTTTTATAGTCCTTGTGTCGTAACACCATCTTTATTTTTTCAAGCCATCTATCATTAATAAATTCAAGCATAGACAAATAGTCCATTTGATGATGAAGCATGTATCCATCACCCATATTTAGAGCTACATGATTAATCTTCTTGTTGCCCATCACTAAAATATCACCCTCATCTGCTTCATTAATATCAACCATCTCCAAACCTGAGCGACTAATAGCTTTAATAAACACCTCATTTTTAACGTCTTCTTCGTACGTTGTTCTAACAACATGTGGCAAATCCAGTCCCATGAGCTCATACGCACGCTCAACTAAGGAATAGCAGTCATAGATTCCATACTCAAACAACCTGCCCACAAGAAAATCCTCATTACTAACCTCTAAAAATTCTCCATCACTATCGACTAATAGAAAGTCACATAAGCACATCTTTTGAGCTAATAAATCAGCAACACTTAAATAGCTTGGGTGGTCTTTTGTATGGCTATGAACAATCGCAACCACATCATCACTAATCTCTTTGTCTAGTACAAATTCATCTTCAGTGGATTGTGAGATATTGGTGCCTCTTACATACTCGCCTGCTTTGTTGATATAGCCACATATTTCAACTTGTGGGCTCTCTAGCCTATGTTTATTGATTTCCTGATATAGTGCTTTATATCTCATTTATCGTCTCTCCATACTTGGGAAGCCACCAAATGGCAAGACGTTTCCCTTGCCAAAACGCATACGACACCCTTTTAGGGTTTTACTACACTTATCTTTGGTTTTATCGTCTGTAGGTTTATTATCCTCTGTAGCACAAGCCCCACCCTTATACCCACACTGCTCGCTTCTATACTGCCAGTGGCACACACTTGAAATCATAATGCGAGATGGAAAAATAGCATTATCTGCCTCAACAGGAACAGCCAGCTCAAATGAGCCCACCTCTTTATTGAGTCCTGTTAGACGCTCTATCACAAATTCTTGCTTAATATGTGCCTGAGGGTCTGCTTGCTCATTTGTTCCACTATTAAAATTGACAGGGTCTAAAAACTTCCCGTATGTGACAATGCGTGTCACTTTAGCGCCCACAAGATTACCAAACTCATTACACAACTTACCCACATTATTGTGTTCATTAGATATAGCAAGTTTAGGGCGTGATGATGTGCCTTTTGCTTTTAATTCAAAGCCAGTGGCTTCAAGTGGTGCTGCCAAATAAACCTGCCCTGCATAAACAATATTTTCTTCTTTTTCGTTTAGCTGGTTGCAAAGATAAAGCTTTGACCCTTCCTTGCCATACGCACTTAAAATATTGGTAAAATCGACAATAAAAAGATTAATTAAAGCACTTTGCTCTATTGCTCTTGTCTCTTGTGCTAATGTTTCATTCATCTATATGCTCTCCATCTTAAAAGATACTTTATAGACGTTTTTGGCAAGTGGGCTAACAGAGTATCCATCTGTGCTTAATCTAACCCTTACCCAACCTTTTGTGGGACTTTTAAACTCAAAAGCATAAAGACTATGGCTTTCCAAGAAATCAACAATCTCCATAGCATGCTCTTTGGTGTTTGTACAAGTCACATCAATAGAAAAATCAAATGGACGAGGCTGTGTTGCAAGACGTTGTTTTACGCCTCCACCAAACTGGATATCTTTCACATTTGATTTATTGTTTTCTTTATAACTGTCCATATCAACTTTAAACTCAAAGCGATCTAATCTCATGATAAGCACCCTCCAAATCTTCGTTGATCTTGGATTACACGCACTACTTCTGACTCAATTAATTTTGATAATTTTTTGGCGTCTTTTGCGTCATTTCCTTGTTTACCTTTGGTGCCTGTTTGGTTATTGATTGTTACATTGACATTACTATTAATGATGGTTGCTCGTGGCACTTCTTGCCCTGCCTGTGGGCGAGGCAATGAAAACCCACCTACAACGCCACCATCTGCATACCCACGCAAACGCAAACGCTCAACAGCGCGAACACCACCATGTCGTCTTACATCACGCTGAGAAAATACCACCTCGCCCTTATGGACAATACCTGCAGGCACATACTTACCACCGTCACCTGTATAGCCACCACGAGCAAATCCACCAAGCACGCCGCCAACAGCGCCACCACCTGAAAATCCGGGAATTGCTTTAAATATGTAGCTCAACGCCTTCATGATGAGCATTTTTGCAATGATTTTGATAATACCTTGAAGCATTGATTTGAATAAATCGGCAAAATTTGCCTTGCCTGTCGTCACAAAGCTAGCAATATTGCTAGCAAGACCATCAATGCCTTGTCCCATAATATCAAACATTTTTTTGCCCAAATTTTGGGATTCTTTAAACATGTCTCCAAAGCTTTCTTTAAATGAGAAGCCTGCATCCTTTGTTTTGTTTTTAACCTCATCAATCTTTTGAGAAACCTCGTCTAAAGCCTCTTTGTATGATTCAACAGATCCAAACCTGCCTTCAATGTTCATAGCTTCTATTAAGGCCTTTTGTTGCTCTAACGCTTCTAGTTGAGATTCCTTGGTTTGGGATAGAATCTCTTGCATTTGTTGTTCTTTATCAAGTTCTGTTTGCATATCCACAAGCTTTTGTTTTTGTGCTTGAGATAAGAACTTGTACTTATCTGTTGTCACCATATATCCAAGCTTTTCGGCTTCAGTGACCATGCCCACCATAGCAAGCTTATCTTTAAGTCCTTGCACTTCTGACTTATAGTTCTCTTGAGCTTGCTGAGATTTGCTTATGCCACCACCTGATGACGCTGCTTTTCTTGATTTGAGTTCAGAAACCTGCATTAAGAACTGTTTTGATGTCTCGTCTTGCAACATTTCAGGTGATAATTCAACGCCTTTTAATGCGTTTGCAAGCTCCTCTGCCTTTTGTTTTGATAAGCCCAAATGCTGTTGCAATAATGTTTGATTTTTAATACGAATATCATTAGTTAAAATCTCTTTTTTAAGTCCATCAATCGTTTTTTGTTGTTCTTCATACCCAATCTTAATACTGTCTTGCGTAGCAAAATTAAGGGCTTTTTGGATAGCCTCAGTTTTTGATCTCGCATTAGCGACTTTATTTTGTATTTCTTGAGCTTTTTTTAGTTCCTCATTGAGCTTTTTCTCTTTTTCTATATAGTTATCATTGGTGAGGATTAACGCTTTAATTTTTTCTTCATTAATGCCTAATGCTCTTGCTCTATCAATGAGTGGCTGGAGGTCAATTTCTCCATCTTTAAGTTGGAGCAAATAATCTTCATTACTTCTTTTTTTTGTTCCAAAAAAGCGAGATGATGTTTCTTTGTCGTTTGAAATAAGTGCACGCTCAATAGCACGCAGTGCCTCTAAACGTTCTTTTTGCGCTGCCTCAAGCGAGGTTTTGAGATCATCTGTTGCTTGGTCACGTTGAGCACCTGACATCTCAACAAGCCGAGCAGACAGACCCTCTGAACTGTTTCTCAATTCGTCAAGTCGCTCTTTAGCCTTGTCTGCCTCACTAGAAAATAACCCCATGTTATAAATCGCCATACCAAGGGAGGCAGCAAGCCCAAAGCCTGCAGCAATATTGACAGCCCCTACTGCCAGCTTCGTTGCTATCATGCCTTTTGTCATGCCAGCAAAAGAGGATTTAAGACTATCAGAAGATGCTTTGTTGGCCAACAAAGCGGCAGCGTTTTTAAGTAGTCTTTGTGTGAACATAACGGTATGTATGCTTGCCTTTCTAAGCATAATAACACCTATTGCAACGCCCCCCATTGCAAATGCATCCATATTATCGGCCACAAACGATAAAATGCTACCTAACTTGTTTGATATGCCGTAAGCCTCATTTGTAGCACCTATATATTCAAACAAAGCATTTTGAACACGAACAAGCCCATCAGTGGCTGTCACACTGATGTCATCTGCAAGACCTTTATTCTCTTGTCTTGCCTTAATAACACCTTGCACAAAATCATGAAAACTTAGCTGACCTGATGCACCTAGCTTTCTAACCTCTTGCTCTGTAATACCCATAGTGCTCGCTAACATCTCTGTTAGGTTATCAACGCTTTTCATAGTGTTTGTGTAAGCTTCAGCGTCTAACTTACCTTTCACAAAAGACTTTAATAACGCCTCATGGATTGCATTCATTTTAGAAGCTTCAACACCATTTGACCTAAAAAGTGCTGTTAGAGACTCTGTGAAATCTAACACCTGATTGGTTGAGTAACCTGCACTTTTCATACTCATAGAGTACCCAATGTATCTATCAGATACCTCCTGAATAGATCTAGAGTATGTTTGAGCTTGTTGAACGAGGGATTGTTGAACATGCTTATATTCTTTCATGGAAGCCGTATGACCAACCAATTGTTCTTGTAATTTGTGGTAGCTTTCCATGGTGTTATAGACACCACGAACGGACATGCCTGCACCAAGCATAGTTCCAAGCTTGATAAGTTTGCCCGTCATACCATAAACCATCTTATTAAAGGCTTTTTCTGCTTTTTTTGTATCTGTAATAAAGCCACCCGTATTGATAGCTAAATTAATTAATACTGACCCACTCGCCATTGTTATTTGCCTCCAAAAAAACTCATCATCTCTTCGTCTGCCTGATTCTCAGCCTCTGCATCACTCATATCAACACCTGCCACTGCCTTTAATGATTCTTTGGTGTCCATACCTGACAAAGATGAGAGCATGAGAGTGTGGTAATTGTGATATCTTGAGAAATCATCAAAAGGGGCTAACTTATAAAACTCTTGCCACCAATAAAACTCTCTGATATCCATCTGCAAGATCTCCCCCAAAGTCTTGCCCAATGCCATTGCTAAAACAAAGGCGAAAGTATTGTCCACACCCTCATCATTTATTTTTTTACGCTAATCTTTTCAACCTCTTCACTTGAGATGTCTAATACTGCTTCGGATAATGCCTCAAAAAGCTTGCTGTCAATATCGCCAACAGTCTCATCTGTCAATAGCTGATTACCGTCCTCATCAACAACAGAATGTACAACAAGATATTTCACTGCTTGCCCGTGCGTATCTTCATTTTTAAACATAGCTTCAAGCTTTAATTTCTCATTAACAGTTAAAGAGCGAGCATAAAAATCATACTCCTCCCCATTGTAGGCAATTGAGAATTTTTTATTTGCTACCAAAGACTTTAAAATATCCATCTTTTACACTCCTTTGTATTTAAATTTTGGAGCCCCCGAAACCTGCAGTGATAGTGAACCCTTCATCACATCACTCACGGAGGCAGATATTGGGTTTGAGGCGATCGTTGCATTAAACGACACCCAAGAACGATCGCTAGGCAACTCAAAGCCGTCTGCGTCACCGTTTAATGTTGGTGCCGACTTGCCGTCGCTAAAGCCAAAGACAAACGCACTAACCAAGCCTTTTTCTTTCGTATCTTGTAAAGCATGGTGTGATTCATCTTGTGTATTAAAGTTATACTCAACACTCATAGCAGATGGCTTGTTTACGCCTGCTAGATAAGTATATGCATTATCATCTAGATGGATAATTTCGATTGGTGAATCTTCGCCACCGTTAATATCAGACACGGAGGTTACATATCCAACCTTCATAAGTTTAGGTGCTGAACCACCTTTATAAATAAAATAAAGCTCTGAGCCTTGCGTCTTCATTGCCATTGTTTTGTCTCCTGTTTTGGGTTTAAATTATCGTTTCAAAAGTGATGATGCTATAGAACTGATTTTCTCCTTCAAGATAGCCACCATCAACTTCAACCGTGTAATAAATTTCTTGATCAATTAATCTCTCCTTAATCATGTTTTGCAAATCATCTAGCTCTTCATCTGTAGAACCTATGAGATAAAGCACTACTTTTTTCTTTGATAAGCCAACCTCTCCATAAGTAAGCGTCTGTATTGGTGCATCAGTATCAATCTCACAGGTGATAAAAGGTGGACTAATATTTGTGTAGCCCTCTTTGTGAGTGAAAAACTTAACAAAATCACCCTCCATTAAGAACTGCTCTATCTCATCATTTAATATTAATTGTTTAATTTCTTTCATTTTTTCAAGCACCTCTGATTTGCTTTTTCAAGAGATGTTTTTAAATCACCTGAAATTCTATTAATTACTGTCATGCCATGCTCTTTTACTGTGTCTGTCATAAAACGTGTGCGTCTTTGAATCATTGCTGCAGAGGCATTAGCACTCCATCTCTTTCGCTGAACTCCGTCTGAATCCTTTGGATAACCAGCATGTTTAAACCAAATAATATTTTGCAAACCAAAATGAGCCTCATCTAACATAGTTGGATATTTTGCCCTCCTCCACTTCAGCATAGATTCTGTAAGTCCTGTTCGTCGTCTCACGTTCCTTGGATCTTTAGAAAGTGCCATGCGATACTTTGATAATGCTTTTTCATTTAAGTATTTTGAACCCTCACGAGCATGCCGTCTCAAGACCCTAAGGCTCACATTTTTTGGCATCTCATTTAGAAGCTTTTTAACCTCATCTGCTCCTTCAATCTTAGTGCTGTTTAAACTCACGAATAGAAACCCTCACATACTCTTTTTTGCAATGATTATCAGGCAAAACATCAACAACAGTAAACAACAAATCATCCACTTTAATGATGTCTCCCTCGTTGATTTCTTTAAAATATCGAAATGTCACAGTCCCTTTGATGATGTTCTCATTCTGAGTATTGCCTCTTAACTCCTCATTCTTCACAAAGACCACGCTTGCCCAACGAACCTGCTTTAATCTAAGCTCTTTCTTAACGCTTCCTCGCCCTCTATGACCGTTGCTAAAAAGAACTTCATAGATCTCAACACGATTTCGTAATAAGCCTGCTTTCATTTCTAGACCCCTAAGCATCTTGACGATTGAAGTAAGCAAGCCACAGCACTTGGCATCTTAACCTGATCAATACCTGCCTCTCTATTCTCGTAGTAATATCCAACCATTAACAAAAGGGCTTGTTCTACTGATGGCTTATTAAAGTCTAAATCTTGCCTGTCTGTGTAGTCTTTAAATAAATCAATGCTTGCTAAGATATAACCGAGTATCACAGAATCCTCGTCATCAATCTCTATTCTTAGATGTGTTTTTACCTTCTCTAGTAGTGCTTGCATTGTCTCTTTTATAGTACTGTTTATATATACAGTAATTATATCATAAGCAATTATTATTACAATATAAATCAATAAAAAATATTTATTGGTTTTTGATAAAAAAAAACAATTACTCAACTATTCTTGCACACTCCTGTTGAGATATGCTAACATTCTAGGAAATGCCAACTAACTTATAAAAGGAAATATCATGTCAAGCAAAGTAAAAGCATTTGCTATAGGAGTTGGATCAATATTGTCAATAGCACCAATAGGCGTTAATATTCCATCAAAGCCTATAAGAATGCCTACACTTGGGGAAACATCTTTGATGACTAGGCAACACTTAGTGCGTGTGGGTCAAAACATGAGGATTGCTGTCAATGAAATCTCAAGAGAAGCTTAAAAATAACAACCAAGATGACACGGAATCTAGTGTTATTGAGGCTGTTGTCAACAATCCAGAGCTTGTAGATCAAATATCTCGCAGACCCGAAATTCAACAAGCAACGATACAAATACTATCTCAACACTCAGGTCCTCTCCCATCAGCAGTGGATCTTGCTCATTATGATGCATTGATACCGAATGGCGCCGATAGAATAATGAAACTCACAGAAAATCAACAACAAATGAGTTTTGAAATTGCAAAGCAAGAACAGTCTCATAAAGAGAACGAGTTATCTCTTATAAGTCGTGGACAACACTATGGTTTTTCTTTGGCTGTATTATTTATGCTCATAGCTGCATTCCTAATTGTGCAAGGATTTGGCATTGCTGGTGTAACAATGCTTGTCACAGAAATTGCTGGTCTTGTAGCTCTGTTCTTATTTTCAGCTAAGAATATGAAAAACAACTCAAAAAAATAAAAATAGAGTGATTTCTCACCCTATTTTCCTGATTTAGTTTTCTGATTTTACACAGCTAACTTGTTAAACGCTCCGTAGTTGTACACTTCAAGAACAGCACGAAGTTGAGACATAACTGTGATCATTCCTTCAGAGAAGTCATTGCCGTTATACCCAAGCTCAATGTATGGAGCTTCGCGAATGGTTAGCATACAGGCTTGATCAAAATCACCAACAAGAACAGAACCTTTTGTTTGAGCGTTAGATTCAACAACAGGAAGGCTCCAAAGATTTGTATTGCCTGCACCTGTTGGGTTGCTGACAAGGTGTTTCCCTTGTTTGTCTTTTGTTAAGTCAATAGTCGCAGAATCAAATGGGTTCAATAAGACTGCTGTTGCGTAATAGTCCTCGAGAGCCGAGAACAAAATGCCGTAACGAATCTTGTCGATAATATTCGCATTTTCGTACCCCTTAACTCCATGAGTTGTAACCTGCTCTGTATCGGCTTTTGCGCCAGCAAGCAGCTTAGCAACAATTTTTGCTTCAAGTTTTTTGTTTAACCCAGTCATAAGACGACCATTAATAAACGACTGGATGCGTTTAGAATCAGAAAGTGCAATTTTTGAGATTCTAAGGGAGTGAGCAATCTCTTCAACTAAATCAACTACGCTCTCCATTGTTAGTGTTGATTGTGGACGCTTAGCACCCTCAGCAACAACATCAGCATTATTAACAAAGCTTGTCTCTCTTGAGTATTGCACTGCATTTTCGCTGGTTGCCCCTGCACGGATCAAATCAAGTACAGTGAGCTTTCGTTGAGGGAGGTGAATATTATCTCGTTTATCTCGTCCCATAAATGCAGCAACAGAGCCATCACCTGTTGCAGAGGCAAGTAAACTAGCAGGTGCTTTAACTTGCATTCTCTCGCCATTGCGACCCTCAAACGCCTTAAACTCTTCTGAGTTAATGACTTGAGAACCCCAATCCTTTGCCTTTTGCTCTGGCACTTTTTGACGCTTAACAAGCTGAGCAAGCTCATTGACTTGTTTGATTGCTTCATCAGCGCTCTCTTTTGTGTCTGTTGAGATTTTTTCATTATGCTCAAGCTTGCCTTTTACCTCTTCGGCTAATGCTTTTAGCTCATCTTGTTTGGCAGCCAAGTTAACAGCTAACTGATCCAATTCTTTCTTCAATTCTTCGTCCATGTTATTTTCCCTTTGTAAAAAGTTTGTTGATGTTTTTGAGCGTCTCCTTGACCTCAGAATCTTCCTCCCGAAGATTATTGGCAATACGAAAGCCTTTTGACGCAACTTCTTTAGCTTTCGATCGTGAAAAGCCTCCTGCCTCTCGCAGAAAACTTTCAAAATCTCTTACTGATTTAATATCATTGATTCTTGCTTTATTGTTGGCTGGAATAGTAACCAACGAGATCTCTTTTAACTCAATCTCTGTTAAATAGCGAATCAACCCAGCCCCTTCGTCTTCTTTAAACGAATATTCAACAGGAATAAAACCAATGCTTAATCCTGAAATAAGTCCATTTTTAACAGCTTTTAAGGCGTATTTTGAGTTTGGTATGTCCTCATCAGCTATAATTTGACCTGTTACTAACAAGCCTTTTTCATCTTCTGCTAGGTCTGTAAAAACACCGATTGGGTTGTCTCTCCAGTGTTGCCATAAAAATGGCAAGGCACTACCTGATTTAAATGCCTCAATAGCCTTTTCAAAGGCTCCTTTAACAATTACGTCACCCCAGCTGTCCACATTGTCAAAATAAGCCCCATATCCTGTAAACTTTCCCTCTTCACCTGCGTCAAGCTTAACGCTAAGCGTTTTCATTTCCATCTGATCCATTTGTTCCCCCATTGTTTTGAATGCTCTCTATTGTTGTCATAGCCAACTGGACTGTTAAACTATCTGCATGTTCATGAGGCGTTAGGTCTTCAAGTGCTCTCACCTCATTTCTTGTCATAATTCCGTTTGACACCATTGAAACATAATAACTAGCACGCTCTTGAGGATTTGCTCGAAGCAACCCCTCGTATTTGAACTTAATATTTAAATCTTTATCTTGTTTATTAACTAATAAATGAGCTTTAATACCTTGCTCGATCTTAACCATAATAGAACGCAAACCATAAGTAAGAAATTGTTGGTTTGTGTTATACAAAGAGCTCGCCCAACTAGATGATTTGCTTGTATGACCAATCAGCACAGGTGGGACACCATAAATACGGCACAATTCCTCAATGCCAAACTGCCTAGATTCAAGCAACTGCACATCTGACGGGTTAAATCTAAATCCACCAGCACCAGCAACGCTTGCCCCTCCTTCTAAAACCATAAAATCGTTAGCATGCTCACGCTCTTTAAATTTCTGCATAGACTTACGTAATTGCTCTCTTTGCTCGCTTTTTAGCCAGCTTGGATACGTAAGAAATCCACCAATACGCATTTTGCTGTCGAACTCAGAAGAAGCGAGCTCATTGGCACTACGCAATGTGCCAAATGAATTGCGTGCAACCTCAAGTGGCGATAATCCTTTTAAGCCTCCATCCGATAATCCTTTAATATGCCAAATATCTTGCTCACCATAAGTCACATTATTTTCCTTATCCTCATAAGTGATTGATATACCTTCTTTTTTTGGCTCTATTTTCTCTGGATTAAGTGGGTATAAGCCTATGATTTTATTGCCTAATCTCTGAATATGTATATATGCATTACCAAACATTTCGACATCAAACACGATTTTTTGCCAAAATTCAAACGGTATCATATCTGCATTGGGCTTAATTTTTAGCAAATCATACAAATAATGCTCTTTGATTGGGTTGCCGTCGTCATCTTTAATATGAATAGGTAAGCTTGCCAATGTATCTGCCTTGAGTTTGACGCATGCCCACACACAAGAAAGAGCAAGGGCTGTTTCTTTTGTAACACCAGTCATGCTAGATCCACCCCCACCTATCACAGGGATTTCTATTGCTTCACTAACTGTTTTATCTTTTTTTCCAAAGTTAAAAAATTTCATAAAATCATAAACCCAAAGTTTTCGTCACCATCATCCAAAGCGTCCTTGTCATTTAGCTTTGCCCCAATTGCCATAACCGTTGCCACAGCACCATCAATACGCCCACTAGAGCGTCTTTTGTTAAACTTTCTATTGTCTGCAGGGTCTTTCTCCACTTTTACATTTGATATACACCAATTCAAAACGGGGTGTCCTGCATGCTTAATCTTTTTGTTTAATATCAATGCTTCAAACTCACCAATTGCAGGTGACATATCTTTAAAGCCCTGACCAAAAGGCTCTAAAGGCAAATCACCAACACCAAGCCTAGAGGCTGATTGCTTAAACTGGTTAATGTTCCAACGGTCATAAGACAAAGATTGAAGACTTATTCCATCTAATAAATCAACTATTTTAGAAATTACCTCATCATACTCAATAGCACCACCTGTTGTCGTAAATAACAAGCCTTCTTTTTTCCATTTTTCATACGGCACTCTGTCATTTTTTGCTCTATCTAATAGCCCGTCATCGGGTAACCAAAAATAAGGATTAATCTCAACAACACCATCATCAAATACACCCAAAAGAACAAAGCTTGTTAAGTCACAACGGGCAGACAAGTCAAGTCCTGCATATACATATTTTGCTTCATTAAGTGGTCGTAACTCATTGACTTTGCAAGATTCCCACGCTTCTCTTGTGACAAATGGATCATGCATTACAACTCTCTGATTTAAATTAAGATTTCTAAATGCAGCCTCTTTACTTGGCATGCGTTTAGCATCTTCTGCAAGCCGTCGCATATCCTCAATAGTTCTAAATACACCAAGGGCTGGATTACTCTTCTTCCATTGTTCCTCGTCCAATAAATCACAATCTTTATCTGATGTATAAACATGACATACCGTCTTAGGGTCTTTAAATGTTTCAGCATCATCAATGATAATACTTAGATAATCACCGTCCTCTTCTGCTTGTGTGCTAATGTAGAAGATGATTGGGTCTTGTGTCGCACCTTGTGACGTTTCAAGTGTCTCTACAAATTTACTTCTTTCACCTTTAATTTGCCCACCTTCGTCGATAATCACCACACGAGCGCTCAAACCAAGCTTTGTTTTTGCGTCACTCGATAACGCACTATAAACACTCCCATTGGTTAATGATTTCAGCTCTTTTCTACTCTCAGCAACTGCGATAAGACGAGACAACACAGGCGACAGTTTGATCATTTTTGCACAGTAATTAAATACAATCGCAGCTTGATCTCGGCTCATAGCGCCACCCACAATCTGAGCATTCCTAACGGCAACAGGTCCAATCAAATAGGCAAGTACCAAACATGCAATCAAACCAGTTTTGCCGTTTTTTCTCCCTATAGAGAGAATCGCCTTATTTGTAATGTGCTTGTTGTCATAAACAGCAAAAAGAAAGCGTTTTTGGAAAGGCTCAAGGGAAAAAAGTTTGCCAACAAGCTTACCTTCAGGAACTATGCAATAGCTTTCAATAAAGCGAATGACCTTTTGAGCCAAAGTCTCCTTCTTTTTTCTAGCCTTTGCCATCTTGTGTGCCACCCATTAAATCGCTATCTATCCATGCGACTAAATCCATTGTCTCCATTTGCTTTTTATTCTGAAGCTGTTGGTTTTCTGATTTTCCATGTACTGCGTGAGAATGAATCTGCAACAATCTTTCTAGCTGAATAATGCGTGTCGCTCGCTTGTTATACTCATCTGCTCTTGGGTTTTTTCGCATTGTCTGTGTTGCTTCATCAAATATCACATATCCCTCATCTGCTAGCAGCTTCATTTCATGACACTGTGTTGCCAGCTCATTACAAAGAAAAACAGCGTTAATCTTATCCATCTCAGACCACATTGATTTGGTCTTTGTCACCGACTCCCAAAAAATTGACGCTTCATCAAAAAGATTCATGCAACTTGGAACAGGCACGCCTGAGATCGCCTGCTTTACCATCTGCTCTTTGCCTGCTGTTGACGTGGCTTTCGCACGTCTTTTTGCAGGTTTTTTTACTTGTCTTTTTTGTTTTGTCTCTGCCATATTTCTAGTTTTTGATATTAGCTATATAAAAGTTCCTTTTCGGGGGCATTTTTTCCGTTTGCATTTCTTTGGTTATGTAAGGGCGGTGTTTAGGGGAAGGTAAACAAACTTTTAACCCTCCCCCTCCCTCCGCTGACTACGCACAAAGGAGTTATATTATGCGAAAACTATTTAACAACCATTTTATTTCATTTCATTATTTAAACCCTAAACTATAACCACTTTCATCAACACCTTTAATGTTGCCATGCTCCTCTGCCTGCTTGATGGAGTCGTGACAATGTTTACACAATGTCTGCAGGTTGTTTGTATCCCAAAATAAATCCACATCACCTCTATGGGGCTTGATATGATCAACTACAGTGGCAGGCGTTATCTCGCCCACCTGCTCACAATAAACACACAAAGGATGTTCAGACAAGATCAAAGACCTCAAGCGCTTCCATCTTGATGTTGAGTACAGCCGTCTAACCTTTGACCTCTCTGCGTCTTGCCTCCAGTCTCTATTGATCATCAATAACCCTTTGCGTATTGGCGTTGAAGTCTTGTGCTTGCATAAAGAATGGCATCAGGATTTATTGCCATAGCCTGTGCCACCACCTCATCATCATCTTGGAATGCAATATGCACATACTTTAAAGCAGATGGGTTAACTCTTACTGCTTCAAGCACATAATCTTTAGAACCTTGTAATCTCCAGTCAACAAAAGCAAAAGCCCCTGAGTATCCAGCAATAGCTGTCAGGGTAATATCTTTATCGTTTCTGCAAGAGCGATTAAGATGTTCTAGTATTTCGGGATTGTTATAAACAATATCTGTTAGCTCGTCTTGTCTCACACTACACCTCCTTGATTAGAATGCCGTGCATGTAATACATCATCTTCTTTTTGATAATGTATGCAGGAAGTCGCATTCCTTTAACGTCCTCTACAACTTCCTCACCATCTTTTGTGAAGTACACAAAGTCGGCTTTGTACACAACAGATTTAAGCGTGCCTTCAAACGTCTTTTGAGATGGCAATAGTTCATAACTCTTTTGTAGTTCTAGGTTATAAATCTCGCCCTTCTTTTGTAGATCTCGCAAGTAAATATATCGTCGTGCCTCCTTGACTGAATCAAATGTATAACCGTCCACGACTGACTTTTTATTTCTATACTTACGCTTAATCATTTGTCTCCTCCACCTACTATATATTATACCTGTAAATATTTACAGTGTCAGTATAGTTTAGATAAAAATATCATGAATTTATGATTGTTTTAATAATTTTCTTTTCTTATCTAAAAGACGTATAACCGTCTTATTAATATTATGCACATCCAAATCTTCAATACGCTCATGGTCTCTAACCACATTATCAAGTTCTATATCGTTAAAATAAATACGATCAAGTTTATCAACAAGATTCTCTATATACTCATAACATGTGTTTGTAGGTAGCGTGATGTCATCCACTCCATCAAGAGAGCCAAGCAGTACATAGTTCTCTTCAGTTCCTTTATATATCTTTTTCTTGCACATAAGAAAAAGAGCCCATTCATCACCAACACCATCAACGCCAGATAATGCGATAGATGTAGTGACCACAGCGTCATCTGAGACACTGCCATGCCTCACCACATTAACCCCCTGACCATCTCCTCCATATTCGTATAACAAGAAAGAACGCAGCTCTTCTAAGAAATACACAGCAATATTAATATCGTTTACCTCTTTACACTGCGTGCGCGAATCTTTATTGATTGAAATCTCTAACCCCATAATATCTCCATATTCACTGAAATAACGCTTACTATACTCATCAACATACACCTCTTTTAATTCATCGCTCATATACTCATATGCGTCTATTGACTGCTCAAACGCCCATCTACACATCAAAGCACTTTCCCTAAGACGCTTACTTGCATATCGCAACGCTCTTCCGTTATGTCTCACTGCTATGGCTACAACGTAACAATCATCTTGCAGTCTTTTAGATGCATACTTTAAAGCCATAGGACTATTTGATACAGCAATAGATACAAGCAAGTCATTATCTTTTAGATCATCTGACGCCCATCTCAAATTCATGCCATTTGCCCTAATAAATTTTCTCACCGTATAAAAATCGCTTTTAAACGCTTCAGGTTGGTATTTAAGACTTCCTCCAAATACACATCTTTTTATAAGCCCTGCAAATAGTCTCACTTCATCTTCTCCTTTTGTCGTTCTTTCCACTCTTTAACCTCACGTCTAAATGCCCTATCTCGCTCCAAATCTTCACGCTTTCTTCGTCTATCTAGCTTTTTCTTAGACTTTATCAGAGCAGCCTGAATATGCTCTGGTGGTGTTGTGTTGAAAAATTCCAAGATATGTTTATTATCGGTCTGACAGTCTCTTTTTTGATGGTATGTTTCTTTTTTTAGAAATCCCATTCCGTGCTGAACAACACTATCCTCACACACCAAAAGCAGACAATCAAAGATATAAAAAAGTAGGTCATGACTATACAAAGATTTAATTTGTGAATCATCACAACAGGATAATAACGCCAGTGCTTTTCTCCAGTCTCCACCATCTAATGCCTTTTGTATATTCACCTGCATTATCTACCCCTTTAAAAAGGTATATCATCATCAACAGACTGTGGAGCAGGCTTAGGTGTTGGCACTTGAGCAGATGGTGACGTATAACTTTTAGACTGCTGTGTTTGTTGCACCTCATCATAAGACAGCTTCCTGACTGTCCAGCCAACAATCTTTGTTGTTTGCTTATCTACTCCATGTTTATCTTTGTATTTCTCGTGCCTGATCTCGCCCTCAACATAAACAAGCGTACCTTTCTTGCAGTATTTATCAACAAAATCAGCCTGAGACTTCCAAGCCTCCACATAATGCCATTGTGTTTGTTCTTCGTACTCATTTGTAGCCTTGCTTTTGCCTCTTGTTGTTGTCGCTAATGAAAAGCGAACACAACTTACGCCCGTTTGTGTCATGCGAAACTCAGGGTCTCTGCCAAGACGACCAATCAACATCACTTTATTTAACATCTCTATCCCCTATCACAAAAAACCAAAGTTTTTCCAAAACCGTAAAAAAAGCCAAACCACACAATGCAAATACCAAGCCAAACAACATCACAATCAATTCAATGTTAAAAATCACAAAAATAAGACCTAGTGTGAAGCACACATAATAAATAGCGTCATACATTGTTTTTATCATTCTTTTTGTCTTCAAAGTAAAGTTTAAGTGCGCTTATGGGGATAAATATTGCAAGAAAAATAATCAAAAAACTAAAACACAATGCCCCAAACTTCAAAGAAAATATCACCACCTCATTAAAAAATGTCATTACAGTCCCCCGAAAAAATTAATTGCACAAATCGAAGAAAAAAGAGAAATGCAGAAAAAGACCAACAACAAATTACTAAGAATTTTATTTTCTCTTTTTAATCTATTACAGTCGTCCCAAAGACGCTCCATTAACAGTCTATCCATTGTTTTCATCTCTCACTCCTTCTTCTGTAAGATTGAAAATTAAAAGCAGCAAGCTTCACGTTTTCAAGAATACGATCAACAACACGTGGATCTTCACGTTCTGCCCATGCGTCTATATCATCATTCATTAACAAAACAGTGGGCAAATAGTGTTCATATCTGTGGTTGATAATCTCAAAGAAAATATTTTTGTCCCAAATATGAGGATTTTTGTTAGTGCCAACCTCATCAAACACAAGCAAATCACACTCTTTAAGAGACTTCATGAGATAGTGTGTGCTAGCACGCTCAGCCCACGCTGTCTTAATCTCTTGCATAAGTGCCGTAAACTCTCTAAATAGCACAATACTATTTGTATCATTCACAACACTTTTTGCTAACGCCGTGCCAAGATGTGTTTTTCCAGTTCCCGTCGTTCCGTACAAAACAAGATTATCTTTGTTGCCATTTTTAAAATCAGCCAAAAAATTGCGAACGATAGAACAGCACTTAGACGGTTGTTGTTCTCTTATGTTATAATTATCGAATGTGTGTCCTTGTTGTCTTGGCGTTAATTTCAGCATGTCCATTCTTCGTTTAGTGCTTGCTATCTTTGCCCGCTCTTGGTCATTCCGCAAACGGTCACGAGCAACACAGGTGACACACATCTCTTCAAACTTTTCTTTGTCATTAAATAAAGCTTTCGCTTGGAATACAGAACCACATTTAATGCAATTTTCTTTGCGTGTAATCAAAATATTACTCATCTCTCAACCCCTTTAATCAAAAGCAACCTTTCCTGCTAAATAGTCCTTGTACCAGTTGCACATGTCATAATCTTGTGACCTTTCTGCATGTTTAATGAGTGACGCTTTATAGACCTCTAACCAAGTTCTATAGCTTTTTGCCCCACCTTTATACTCCTTTGAATTAAAGAAGTCTGTAAGCCTTTTCTCAACCATATCTGCTGCAGGTTGTTTATACCGACACTTAACATCAATCTTATAAAAAGCAGGATGCGCAAAATTTTTAGGAGGTTTTAACAGCTCATTAATATCATCACCTTCTTCCCACTGCTCAAAATAGCGGTATTCCTCACCAACAGCTTTGTGCATACTTTCAAAAACCTGCACCTCTTCTGGCTCATTTGTCTCTTGACTATCGCTTAATAATGTCTCATCAGTGTTTACCGAATCTTCTTTAGCATCCTCTTTTGTCTCTACCTGTTCAGATAGTGTATTTATTGGTCGTTGACCCTCTATCAAGAAGTTGGGCAAATATCCACCATCAACCTGCGTAAAGCATTTTTTTAATAGATTCTTAAAGTGGTCACGTTCAGGATTCTTAAATCGTCTCTTATATCCAATCGCATTTTTTAATTCCTGTTCTGCCATGATGATCTTGCCATTAGCTTCATATAGCATTGCAAGCGACCAAAATATCCCACGCTCTTCAAACGAAAGCACTGGTGCGTACATGCTAAAAAACTGCCCTGCATTAATTTGCTTCACAATAAACCCCCATTTTTCTAACCTCAATATGATCATGCGCCCCCACGATTGGCACGGCGTACGAATACGTTTTTTCACAGCGGTCACATTCAAACTGTTTCGTGTCAGAACGATAGTCTTTTACAAATTGAATATTCATCATTTCTTTTGCTGATTCATCAGAAATATCTGAAACATAAGCAAAAAAACCGACACTCTCAGAAGACAGAATATGCTTTGCCAGCTCTGACCCAGAAAGAATCAAGTGTGGTCGCTTAAACCCCATTGACGGGAATATTTTATTTAAAAGAGCATGATTCTCTTTCGTTGCCTTGTATAAACACACCGCCCCACCGTCGAAGTATTGCCCGTATTTATCAAAGGACATAAACTCACCATCCTCTGCGTCAACCGGAATAAGCACTTTTTCCTCGCAGGTTGACTGCTCTAATTCATAAATATCACTCCCAATTAGCGGGCAATACACTATGTCTTTCGCTTTAAATTCATTAACCATTTTCTCGCTCCTTGACTATTTTGCTGTATTGTTCTTGCAAACGCTCGCTTGCATGCACAATTGTCGAGTCGTCATACTCTATCGCTGCTTGAACAACAAGCGCGCTATCTTTTATTTTGTTGCTTGCATATTCCAATGCGTGTGGTTCTGTTCTCAACGCCGCAATAACAATACTCATATCACCACGCAAACGTTCACTTGCAAATTTAAGGTTTTTACCGTAGCTTCTGACAGCACAAAGAACAATCTCTTTATCATCGCGCAATCTCTCGCTTGCATAACGAAAAGCCCACCAGTCCCCCTCAACTGCCACTTGCACAATCTCTCTGTCATCTTGTAGGCGTTCACTTGCGTCCTCAAGTTCTGAGCCTTGGGCTTTTACCGCAGCAAGAACAACATCAAAGTCATCACAAAGATTTGAGGGCAACTGATAAAGATTGATCTCGTCACGATCAAGTAAATAAATCGCCAGTTCTTTTGCTGTTTCAATCGCCATCTTTTTCTCCTTCTTCTAGTGCTGGCATAGTGCTTCTTTTCAAGAAGTACTGTATCGCTCTTTCCGTAATGCGATAGCTCATGTGCCCAATTTTGATATATTCGATTTTTCGCTCAACCAAAGTCAGGCGTCTTATCGTTGAGTAGCTAAACCCAAGCCTTTCTCCTGCCTGTCTAAGCGTGTATTGTTTATCCATATTTTTCTCTATCATTTCATTCTCCTTTTATACAATCATTTTGACACTAAAATACAATCTTATTACATTCTACACATATTCAAACTCAAAAGCAATCGTTTTAGTGTCGATTTGACACTATACAAAACAGATTCATTTTAATATCATATTCAAATTGAAACTATTTTTAATAAAGTATATGTCAAAAATACCAACACAATTAAGACTTAACAAAGATCTTCATAAACGCCTCAAAGAAATAGCCGAACAAGAATATAGAAGTCTAAACTCTCAGATGGAATACTTCATTATGAAGGGGATTGAGGACTACGAGAAGCAAAAGAAAGACTAGCCCCATCTAGTTCTACTACCCTATAGCCAACATCAACAAATATATTTATCAACGAATTCATGCTTACGCCAAGTTCGTTTGACTTCTGCTGTATAAGCCCATAGTTTCTCTCTGATAATCTAAGCGTTAAACAAGCCTGCTTTCTTTTGCTCATTTCACTCTCCTTTATTTGCGTTTACGCATCTCACTTTCTGTTTGCTTATTCCACCAAACAAGAACTCCTTAAAGCCCACACATGATGTTGCTCGTGCCTTGGTAAAAGATATATTTTTGATATACTCTAGCCATTCTTCTAGAAAGTCCGAAATTTCATAGATATTACAAATAATTTTGCAAGACGAATCATTGATTTGTACTACCTCACACTCCTCATCTAAAGGCTCAAAAATAAAGCTACCTTCCGAAAACTTAACCACAGCGCACTCAGAGCAGTCACGTCTTTTGTTTATGTATGGGAGTTCCACAACGTCACCCTCATAAATTTCATTGCCATATTTATCTTTAATGCCTGTGTATTGAAGTAATACACAATCTTCACAATCACTTAAAAAACAACTTAATCTTATGTTGTCGTCTGTTGATAACCAATCTTCATTTGTTTCAAGCCAATTATCAAAACGGACATACTCGCCTTTAAAGCCTTCGTCTTTATTTGGTGGAATCCAAACATTAAATTTGATGATTCGATCATTCATAGTTTTTCTCCTTTAATGGTCGAATTTCAGCAAAAGGTTTATCATGTGCTTTGTGACAAAAAATGTCGCCATCACTAAGTTTTTTAGCATCAACTTTGATGGTATCTTCTGTGTCTGTGTCTATTTCTAGCTCCATTGGTACAACTTTGTTATCAATAATTTCCACGGGAACTGCATATTTATAACAACCGAATTGTTTAGAAAAAAACTTGCTATTTTCACCATTTCGAAGCTCGCTAAAGATAAAAATATCTCCATCTTCTATGGCAGAATTTTCATCACAATCACTAGCATGCGCAAAAAACACTCGCCCTTTGCTCAACAAATATTCTGCAAGTTCAGAGCCTTTAAGTGTGTGCTTTGGTGTCTCGAATTCCATTTCTGGATACATTTGGCTTAAACGCTCATAATTCTCTTTGTTTGCTTTGTGTAAACAAACAACGCCACTTAAATAAGAGCGTCCACAGGAAGAAAAACACATGTATTCATGCTCTAAATAACCACCAGCACGTCTTTCCTCTTGTAATTTAAGCCTCACATTTTTAGGGTCGGAATGAGACACTAATGCGTAAACCCTATTTCCAATCACAGGACAATAAACCTTATCCCCTGCTTTAAATGTCGTAGTCATTATTAAACTCCTTTAAAAAATTAATCATATTGAACGCCAGTCGCTGGCACCGTACTTCTTCTTAAAAAATCCTCAATCGCTTCTTCAGATATTCTGTAGTTTCTATTGCCAAGCCTGATATACTCAATTTTTCTATCAACAAGTGCTAAACGTCTAACAACTGAATAACTAAGCCCTAATTTTTCGCCTGCTTGCTTTAATGTGTAATGTGTCATCTGCTTCTCCTAGCTGTCTTGTGTTAAATAAAGACAATTAAGCAAAATATAGCAACAAACACAATATCTATAAATGGCAGACCCTCACACTTTTAAACATTTGCAAAAATCTACAAAACAAACTAAAAATTAATCAAAAATAAGCAAACCAAAAAACAACAGAAATTCAAAAAAGCTTTTGATAAAGTTGTGATGTTTTGTTTTGAAACAGTAAAAACACAAACAAACAATCTAATTAATGTAAAATAAACACCAAGTTTAATTAGATTAAAAATCACAATCTAGTAATCAATTAACGAAAGTATAAATAACATTAATTAGATTAACTAAATTATACTATAATTAACAACAATTGCAAGCGGATTCATTAATGTTGTTATAAAAACACTCATATTGGGTTGTCTATTTTTATCTTTGATAATAAATTCATTAACAAAATTAACAGGATTTACAAAATGAGTAATGAAATCATTAAGCATATCGGCAACAACTTGCGAATAATAAGAGAAGAAAAGAGAATGTCAAGAAATGATGTAGCTGATTATATGGGTTGTTCAGGATCAACAATCCAAGCGTGGGAAAGTGGAAGAGCGACGATAGGTCTTGATAGTTTTGTAAAACTCGTGAGATTTTATGGGGCGTCAATTAATAATGTAGTAAACGGCTCCCTTCAAAGCGTAATGGCAAATGCTCAAACACAATGTCCACAGGGATTTGGAGCAGTGCCATACTATAATATATATGCACCATATAATGTAGAATTTGGGACATTTGACAATATGCAGCTTGACGATTATCTCCACCTAAACTTACGTCATTTAAAAAGAGAGCATGCCAATGGGCTTGTAGCCATGACAGCAAAAGGTAACAGCATGGCACCAGCTATAGAAGATGGCGACATTGTTATTATTGACACAACACAAAAAGAGTTTGTGGATGGCGATATTTTCGTCTTTTCAATGAATGATGAATTTTTTATTAAGCGAACACACAGAGAACCTGCTTTGATTAGATTTGTAAGTGAAAATCCTGTTTATAAGGATATTGAACTTAACATTGATTTAATAAATAGCTTAAATGTTATTGGACGTGTTATTTGTGTGCATAATTACCTATAATTTTGTTGTATTTTTCTCAGAAGATGGTATTTATGCTACCCCCCCCCACAAAAGGCTAAAATGAACGTATTTAACAATATAAGAGGAGTTAAAGTATGAAAAAAACACTATTGTCACTGCTAGCAGCGTCACTTCTTTGCTTTTCAGGGCTCAGTATTGCTGACAATGAAGTATGCCACCACAAAGAAGACTGTTTAAAAATGGGATTCTTAGTAGGCAAGGTCTATGGAGAAGAAAGGACTATACCATATTACGAAAAATCCTGTTATTTAGGAGAAGCACAAGGATGTGTTTTTTCTGGATTTTCACTACTAAAACTACTTAAACTAGAAAGATCGCAAGAAGTATTAAAGTACGGTTGCGAAGATCTCAGGGATGGGGAATCTTGTGAGACACTTGCGCTTGCACTTACTTTTGTTGACCCAAAAGACAAAGACAAAGTTGAGTATTATCAGAAAAAAGCCTGCTCCCTCGGGAGAGAAAGTGCTTGCAAATAACCATTAATCATAATGTAGATTTTTATTGTTTTTTAAGGGAGTTACAAATGAAAAAAGCACTTATGACAATATTTGCCTTGGTATTAACAGCATGTTCAACCACAACACCAGTAAACTATGTTGCTGCGCCTGTTCAAACATTTGAAAATTCACAAGTAAGCGTGGGTGAGTTTGATTATGCGCCAGCACAAAGAGGTGAGGTAAAACAAAATGAGTTTCAGCGAGCTAAACTTGCGATAGGACAGCTATACATTTCTGAAAATGTTGGCGACCTCATCCAAACATCTCTCAAAAAAGAGCTTATTGCGTCAGGCGTTAAAATCAACAACGGCAGCTCGGTGAAAATCACAGGGACTGTTGAAAAGTTCTTGTTTGATTGGATAGGATATGTAGAGGTTGATTTCTATCTTGATGTTCGCTATGTAATCACAAAAAATGGGAAAAAAGTATTTGATGATGTTATAAGCACTCATCAAGCAGCACCAAAGACAACACTAAACGATCCTGAAATGGTAAGACAAGCGATCAATAAGAACATCACAAAACTATTTGAGAATTACAACTTTAATAATCAAAAATAATCAATCAAACAACACTAAAAGGACGCTATTGGGCGTCCCTTTAAAAATCTTTTCACAATTTAGAGAAAAAAGCACTAAAACAAAAATATTGACTAATTAATATAATAAAAGTATAATGTTAAACATAATTTAGTGCCAGCTACTTTAGTGCTTTGTAATTTAGTGCCAGCTACTTTAGTGCTTTGTAATTTAGTGCCAGCTACTTTAGTGCTTTGTAATTCTAAAAGACTGAGATCACTCTCGGTCTTTTTCTATATAGGGAAAACAAAATGTCGGAAAAGCTAAAGATTTACAGAGTTAATGATGATTATCTTAACTATTTAAGAAGTTTTGATCAAAAAATTCCACTAAATAAACCAAACTCTTTCCCACGACCATTTGTAGGTATTCTATTAGAGATGGGTGGAAATAAATATGTTGCTCCCCTATCATCACAAAAACACAACAATCAAGCAGACTTTCCTATCAAGAATAAAAATAATGAACAAATTGCCACAGTAAGATTTTCATATATGTTTCCCGTAACTGATTCAGAAATACAAGCAATCAATTATGCAGAGATACAAAAAACAAATCATAAATATGCCATGCTATTAAGACGTGAAGATTCTTATATTAATAGACATAGAGAACGTATCCTACATTTATTTCAAGATACATACACAAAAAGAGTAGAAAATAAATTTCAATACCCGAGGTTTTGTTGCGACTTTAAACTTTTAGAAAAAGCTTTAAAAGAATTTCAAAAGAAGTAAAGTGGACAAAACTCAAAACAAACTCACAAAAAATGGTTTTGCGTAAAATAAAATCGTAAATTGTGAAATTATTTTCACGTTTAGTGATTTTAAATAAATCAAAACCATTTTTTCTCAAAACGAGACCAACAAAAATCAAATGACCATCAAATGAGCGTCAAATGAACACAAAAACTCAAGAAAGTTTATGAAAAGTTTTTAAGTAAAATCACTTTTAACAGCTCTCTTGTGATGACTTTTTAGAAAAAACCAGTGTAAAAGTGAAAATGAGTGTGCTTTTTTGTAAATAAACACGCTAAAAGTTAAAATCACTCTCACAGAAAAACACCAAGTTTCTTACAAAGTCAGCAGGTTATTGTGAAAATATAGTAATTGACAAAAAAGCAACAGATAAAAACAATAAAAATCAATGTATTAAAAATAAGTTTACAATACAGTTATTTTTCTCTTGATTTTCTAGAAAAATAGTGTATTTTATCTATAAATATATTAAGTATATAGTATATTATTAATGAATACATATAATATATGATAAATATATAAATAAATATAATAAATATATAAGTAAAATATATAGATAATATATATAAATAATAATAAATAAGTAAATAAAAGAAAAAGAAAAAGAAAAAGAAAAAAAAAGAAAAAGATTTTTTAGTTAAATTTCAACAAAAAGATTTTTAGCCAGCAAATAAAAGCACCAACAAAAAAAACCTTAAAATATCGATTAAAGCCTATTTTAAGCCGATAGTAGCGTTTTTGATGATGAATGAATGCCAAGATATATGACGAGTAAAAATAATTGCTCACAGGCTTTATTTTCGATTCAAGAGTAGAAAGACGACAAAATGGGTTATACAAAAAAACTTGCTTTAATTCTCTGAGACACGTATAATGCATTACATGTAATACGAGAGGAAAGTATTATTGTTATTAACTACGGAGAGTGTTTATGAACAAAGTATTAACCATAAGAATGCCTGAGTGGGAACTAGCTGAGCTTAAAGAATATGCTCAAGTCAACCAAATTGCTATAAGTGCATTGGTTCGCTCACTGATCTCAGACAAGTTAGAAGATGCTATGCAACTCACTCCCGAATTTAGACAAAAAATTGCCATTGCGAAAGAACAAGCAGATAGAGGCGAAGTGCTAACATTTGATGAGCTAGTTGCTGAGTTAAAGGATTAAACATGACAACTTACAAAACACTTTTTTCAAAAGCTTTTAGCAAAGACTTAAAAAAGTTAGATAAGTATAAGCAAGGAATCATTATCGACTGGATCTCAAGAAACCTACAAAGCGTAACAAACCCAAGAAGTATGGGCAAGCCACTTAAAGGATATTTAAACGGTCTTTGGCGATACAGAGTGGGCGAGTATAGGATTATCGCCGAGATAAAAGATGATGAGCTTGTGATATTAACGCTTTCTGTGGGACACCGAAAAGACGTTTACAAACCGAAAAAATAACACAACAGAACCTGCGAAAGCAGGTTTTTTTTAGCATTGATGTTATAATGCTTCGTTATGAAACAAGTGATTTTTTATT
>PDWI01001695.1_pt1 | contig 34325 bp, 28 predicted proteins | sample 1430891 | NCBI WGS metagenome assembly PDWI01 (sample SAMN01162508, study PRJNA174530) | Oral metagenome, whole genome shotgun sequencing project. | biome: Marine environment; feature: Marine mammal; material: Swab sample of the gingival sulcus; isolation source: swab sample of gingival sulcus... | reverse complement strand
AGATGCTGAAAAAAATCAAAACATATTTCAACAGTGGTGTAAAACCCAGAATGCCGGTAAGTAGAGAACCAGATGCACTGTCGTCTTTTTTTGCTGTTTCAACAAACGGCATGGACTGGACATTGATCTTGTCACCTCTTGCCGGAACCAGGCCGATTGCTGTCGCAACCAGATTTTTGATTGATTCGAGTTCCTCTTCAGTTCGTGGGATTGTGATTATCTCACCCGTTTCAGAATTAAGTTTGGTACGGTCTGCGACAAGAACTGAAACAGATATTCTGGTAACAGAGCCAACGGGGTTTACAGTATGAGATACAGTTTTGCTGATTTCGTAGTTGGTTGTTCGGGAGTTTTTGTTGTGGCTTGGACCAGAACCTGTGTTGCCTGCTGCATTACCCTGAAGGTTGGATTCGACACCGGGGATACCGCCATTGCTGGTACTGGTACTGGACTCGCTGTTAATCTGTTCGCTTCTGATCACAGGGTCGTTGCCATCATATAATTCTTCTGTCTTTTCAACTTTGGCAAAGTCAATGGTCGCGCTAACTCGAACAAGAGCACGATCTGGGCCCATGGTCTTTGCCAGAAGATCTTCTGCCCGCATTTGCATCCGGGTTTCAACATCTCTCTGAAAGGCAAGCATATCTGTAGAGAGAAGTCGTGAATCTTCCGCTCTTTTAAAGCCTTCGAGAACAACACCGTTTGAATCAATTACCTTAACATGTTCAGGAGTAAGGCCGGTAACTGAGCCTGCCACTAAATTGATTATTCCCTGTACCTGACCGGGTTCAAGGCTGCGTCCTGCAACAAGGGTTACAATAACAGAGGCTGTTGCCTCTTTTTGTTGATTTTTGAAAAGTCGTTTCTCTGGAATCGCGAGATGAACTCTTGTTGTTTCAACAGGTGCCAAAGAGCTGATGGTGCGGGCAAGTTCTCCTTGCAGAGCTCTTGTAAAGTTCACTTTTTGTACGTAATCGGTAAGAGCAAAACTCTGCTTGTCAAAAATTTCAAAGCCAACGCCACCGCCGCTTGGTAAGCCGTTAGCAGCCAGATCAAGCCTTGTTTGATAAATCTGCTCTGCTGGAATCCAGATGGCTTTGCCACCATTTTTTAAGCTGTAGGGGATTTTCTGCCCCTTTAACCATTCTGTTACCGAGGCAGCATCGGTGGCAGAAAGATTTGCATAGAGCAGCTGCTGGTTTGCCGTTCGTGCCTGAAATATCAGAATTGAAAAAAGAATAATTGAAACAGCCAGGACGCCGCCCAGAGCCAGTTGTCTCTGTAGTGGCCAATCACGCATAATCTGGAATGCATTCTTTTTTGGTGGAATATTAAGCTCTTCCTGAGCTGTTGTGGTCTGTTGTTCTGCCATCGTGGTTTTCCTGCTCAAAAATGTTTATAATTCTACTGACTATATTTGCATGCGCATGATTTCTTCATAGGCTGTCAGAGCCTTGTTTCTCATCTGCACCAGCATTCTCAGGGATATATCTGCTTCTTCAACCCTGAGCATTACCTCATGCAGGTGTTCGGCCCTTCCTGTTTCCAGTTCGTGAATAGCTTTGTTGCTCTGCTGGTCGGCGTTGTTTGTCTGATTAATTAATTTGGAAATAACGTCGCCAAAACCTTGTTCTGCTCTGGTAACATCACTTGCCCGATCAGGTAATCTGGAGCCTGAGAGCAGGTTTATTGATGGAATTGTATTATTCATAATTATTTACCTATTTCCAGTGCCTTGAGTGCCATTCTCTTGGCGGATTGGATGGTTGTGACATTAGCCTGGTAGGCTCGTGTTGTAGACATCATATCAACCATTTCTTCAATAATATTGATATTTGGCATAGAGACATAGCCGTCCTCTGATGCGTCGGGATGACTCGGATCATAAATCTTTTTGGGTTCGGAGTTATCCTCAATGATTTTAGTGACCTTCACACCCTGCATTTTGCTTGATATGTTGTCTTCCAGATGTTGCTGGAACGTTACAGGAGCAGACTGGAAATAGACCGATTTTTTTTTGTACGGTCCCCCTTCAGGTGTTGAGGTGGTTTCTATGTTGGCCATATTGGAGCTGATGGTATCCAGTCTGATTTTATTTGCCTTAAGTGCTGAGCCGCTTATTTTGAATGTGTTGAATATATCCATTGTCCTTATCTTTTGGTTCAGGTTGTTCTTTACTGACCACCACTTATTGCATATTTGATCATGCCAATTTTCTTTTTTATTATCTGCGCTGATGTTTCGTAAAGCAGTTGATTCTCTGATAATGCCAGCATTTCGTCGTCAACGTTTACCCCGTTCTCATCGCCAAGGGAGTGTTTGTCTGGTTCAATAGTGATTCTCCCCTTTACAGCGTCAAGATTTTGAGTTGTGAGAGGGATATGTCTTGGATTGGCGGGCTTCAGGGTATTTTTAGGAGCTTCAAGTGCCTGCTCAAGTTCTTTCTGGAAGGTGAAACGAGCAGGGGCATAGCCCGGTGTTTCAGCGTTTGCAATGTTTGCACTTATTATCTGCTGATTTTTAGCACGCAGATCAAGAACCTTGCTGAGAAGATTAATGTTATCGTCGAATGGCTGCAGGGGCGGCATAGTCTCTCCTTAAATTTCTTTTGCTGAATTCCATGCATAAAATATGCCGATATTGGATATGCTTTTCGTGTAGGTCTTTTTTTTGCAGCAATAAAAAGGTTTCTACCGGTTTAATTAATTGTTGAATTCTGGATAAATTTTATTTCCTGTTGCGCGAGTTTTACCCAATTGGAATTTTTCGAGTTTTTGATCAGCTCTTTCAGTATTTGAATAGCTTCATCATTCCTGTTTTGTGAACGAAGAAAATCAGCCTGTCGATACATTGCCTGAGACCAGTGCAGAGACTTTTTCGAAACAGTTTGAAACAGTTTGTAAGCCTCGTCCTTTTTATTTGTCTGGTAAAGACATTCTGCCTTTATAAATGTTATTTCAGTAGTTGTGCCCTGGTTTTCTGATAAGTATTTTTTTATCAGGCCGAGGGTTTCCTGGTATTTTTCATTGTAAAAATAAATGTCAATTGCCAGCCGTCGTATATGAGGGCTGACAGGGAAGGGGCTTGGAAGTATATTGAGGGCACGTTCATACTTATTCATATTAAAAAGAGCCATGGTCTGATAGAAAAGAATCTGGTCGTTGGCAGCATCTTCCGGAAAATTAAATTTATAACGGGTTGCATATGTATCAACCCGGTCATACATGCCGGCTTCGTAAGCTGATTTAATCAGGGGAAGAAAAGAATTTTGTCTGATTGGTTCAGGGCTGGTACTGGCAAGGTGGAGAAACAGCCTGTGTGCCTCTTTATAGAGTTTAAGGTTTAAATAAGCTTCAGCCAGGTGGCTGACTGAGACATTATCTATCCAGTTATTGCTAAAAAGATTGGCATTTTGTTGTGCAAGAATAACCAGTTCCCTGTTTTGTCCCTTTTGGGCCAAACGCTCTATTTCAAGGGGAAGTACCTGGAGTAACAAAGCCTGGGTTGTTTGTCGCAGGGTACCACTTTGAAATTCTCGAAGTAATTTCATGAGAATTTTGACTGATCTATCGGTTTCCTGAGCAAGGTAGTAGGCAAGAGCTCCCTTGAAATAGGCTTCTTCGCTGATGAAACGATCCAGACATGATCTCGCAGCCTTTATATATGAATCACCTATATGGGAATAGGTCTCCGGGGTGTTTGTGCGCATCATGTCTATATCATGGGTTTTCAGCCGACCTCGTATCCCGCCTTCAGAATTGGGTGCTGACATGGCAAGTTGTTCAAACCTGTTTTGAAGGTCTTCCTTTAAGGCCTTGCTTTGGGAGACAAGCTTCCTGTATCGCACGAGGCTGAGGGCATCAGAATCGAGAACAATTTTTTCAAGATCCTGATAACAGGCTGCAGCCTCGACGTATTTCTTTTGATGAAAGAGGCTTGAGCAGTAACCATTGAGGGAAAAGGGATATTGTTTAAGAAGTTTTTCGTTGTTCAGTAGTCTGTAAGCTGCGGCTGCTTTTATTGGTTGCTGCAGAGAAAACCAGTAGTCTGCCTGTCGCATACTTTTGATTGCTTCTGTAAATTTTGGAAAAGCGAGATCTTCGTTGAGCAGCAATTTGTTAAGTTGCTTTAGATTACTGGTGGCCAGAGCTGTTTCGATTCGGCTGATGAGGACATAAGGGAGCAACTTATTATTAGGTGGAAACTGTTCCTGTATTGTTTTTAGTTCAAAATTGGCGAGGTATGGATCAGTGTGTTCTGCCTGAATCAAAAGCATCAAGTATTCGGATATAGGCGCCAGAATCTCATTTTGATATTTTTCTTTTAACAAATAAAGTTGTTTGTAGCTGCCGACAAAGTCTCCCTGCCTGCCAAGTACCTCTCCATAGGTGAGAGCCAGCATTTTCTGCTTTTCTGGATCTTCAATGGCTTCGTTTATCAGCTTTGGTATGGCAAGATTGAGTTCACCCCAGGATCCATTTTGAGCCGCAGTAAGAAGTTCTGGTGGAAGCAGCTCTATGTTTTTCTCATAGTTTGGAGGAGCAAATTGCATAACCGGAAATGGCGGCCAGGTAAAATTTACCTGAATATTAATTGCGCTATTGGGTTCAAATCGTCTGTAAAAGGATTTCCAGTTATTCCGGTATTCCGAATCTGTCAACGGAGTCTTTGGAGGGAACTGTTCTTGTTGCTGGTTAATTGAGTCATCAAGCTGTCGTTCAAGATTCTTGACAGACTTGGTGTAAATGGAGCCGGGAATAAGTTCAAAAACCAGAGTGTTCACGTCAACCCTGGTGAGAGAAAAATTTTCTGGCAGGTATCTGAGAAATAGGGAAATGGTGAGAAGGTCTTTGCTTTTGCCTGTTGTGTAGCGTATGATAGTCGGATCCTCGGGGGGGAACTCCAGTGATTCCGCCGGAGAGCTGTTTTCCAGGTTGATATCGATTCTGCGTCCGGTTTGATCGATCGAGTATTTTGCCATGGTATCGAGTGTGAAAAAGAGCTGAATGGCAGAGAAACTTTCTACCTTGTCAATTCTTTCAAGAATTGAAGCAGGTACGCTGGAGGTAACGAAGAATATCAGGAACAGATTTATGTAAAGAATATTTTTTTTCATGTATGACCTTTTTTTTGCTAAAAATGTAAGCAAAATATATACCAACTTGTATCGGTTGAGGGAGAATGAAAATTTATGGTAATGATTTGAAAAAAATATTAAATAATTTGCGCCCAAAAAATGACATAAGTATACTTTTTTATATAACTAAATAGTTTTATTGTTCTTTTATGTACGTAATTGGAGGAGAAAATGGGTAAAAATGTATTATTGGTTGATGATTCCAGTACCATGAGGAAGATTATTGGCCGTTCCCTGAGACAGGCGGGAATCAACTTTGATGAAATTTTTGAAGCTGCGGATGGGCTTGAAGCCCTTGAAGTACTTGAGCGGGAGTCTGTGAATATTGTGCTGAGTGACATCAATATGCCAAACATGGATGGGATCACTTTTTTACGTGAAAAAGCCAGCCGTGAGGCGATAAAGGATATTCCAACCTTTATGATTTCTACAGAAACAGGCGATGATATCATTGGAGAAGCAAAGACGCTTGGAGCTCTTGGCGCAATCAAGAAGCCTTTTACTCCAGATATGGTGAATGAAATTCTGGGTCCATACCTGTAAAGCTTAGAAAATGTATTGTAACAGGAGTATCTGTGGAAATAAAAAAAAGAATATCTGCCTCAGTCGAAGAAATTTTTTCTACCATGGTCATGATGTCGATAGTTCCTTCTGCACAGGGCATGGACTTGAAGCCTTTAAAGAAGAGTATAACGGCTGTGATCGGTTTTAGTGGAGAGAAAAGAGGGCTTCTGGCGGTACACATGCCGCTCAAGGTTGCCTTTGCTGTTACCAGCAGCTTTTTGATGATGGATGTTGATGAACTTAATGAAGATGTTGAAGATGCTATTGGTGAGCTTGCCAATATGATTGGCGGAGAAGTCAAAAATATTCTTTCCAGTGGTGGTAAGGATATAGATCTTTCTGTACCTTCAACAATCTCTGGTGAAACCTATGATTTTCAGGCTGGTCGGGGCAATGATCGATACATCGTCAATTTTGAGGTGGCTGCAGGTGTTTTCTCCATAGACTGTCAGATTGAAAAATAGGTTGCACATTTTATAACATAAAAAAGTGCCAAACAACAAAAGGATGTGAAGCACTTTTTTTGTTTTGGACAAACTGTTCTATATTTATTGTCGAATTGGTCTGGATTTTTCATATATTTTTACCGAAGTTCTCTTTGTATAACTTTGGGTAAAGATTACCTGGGTTTTACCGATATGTAGCCTATGTCAGATTAGATCAGCTGTCTTTTGTTATAAAGGAACAAATGAGTCAAAAAAAGATTGATAAAATTCTCGAAGAGGCAAAAGAGAGGACGCAAACAGAGATTAGTGCTCTTATCGGTGTCCCTTTCTCTTTTACCAGTGTAGAGAATCTTCCGGTAACAAAGGAAAGGTGCTTTGAAGATTTGCTGGGCCTTCAGGTCTGTGCCCATATCGATATTGATGGTGAGGCATCAGGAAAAACCTGTATGATGGTTGCTGTCAAGGATGCTATTATGCTTGGCGGAACCCTTATCATGCTTCCGGAAAGCGAGCTTGAAGAGGTTGTTGCCCAGGAAAGTTATACCGAAGATATTGAAGATTCCTTTGGAGAAATCGCCAATATAATTTGCGGCTCCTATAGCAAGGTTTTTGAGGATAATTATCCGAAAAACTGTCGTCTCATCCGTAAGGAGCAGGAGCTTGTAAAGCCAGCCAAAATTGACACGGACAGCGATGAACTGATAGCAAATCAAATATATTATCGAGTAAAGGCAAAGATGGAATTAAACGGCAATGCGCTCGGTAATATAATTATCCTGTTGCCAGCAATAACTTTCGGTCTTTCCTGGGATGATATTCCTGAGCCTGGCTCTGTTACCAACAGATTAGAACCGGAAGCGGGTATTGAAGATTCGATGGCAGCTACAGAAGAACAGCCGTTGGCAGATGTTGAGCCTGTTGTCTCGGAACTTGTATCTCCTCGAGGTGGTGATCCGAAAAGAAATCTTAGAAGAATTGATGCGATCATTGATGATTTTTGTAATAAGGCTCCCGACGAGGTTGGAGCACTTCTTGGTTCTCCTCTTAAGTTTGTCGGTCTTGACAAGAAACTGGTGACCAAGGAAGAGTGTTTTGACGGACTTGTTGGTCAGCAGGTTTGTGCCCATGTTGATATTGATGGCGAGGTTAATGGTAAGGGATGTATGTTCCTCGGAATTAAAGGTGCTATCACCCTTGGCGGCACCCTTATTATGCTACCAGAGAGTGAACTTGAAGAGGTCGTTTCCCAGGAAAATTACTCAGAAGAACTGGAAGACTCTTACGGAGAGATAGCCAATATCCTGATGGGTGTTTATACCAAGGTCTTCGAGGATAATTATGATAAAAATTGTCGTCTCATAAGAAAGGAACAGGAGCTTGTCAAGCCCGCAAAAATTGATGTAGACAGTGATGAATTGATCGCCAGGCAGCTTTATTATCAGGTAACACATTCTCTTCAGTTACATGAGAAAAGCATCGGTGAATTGATAGTTTTGCTGCCGGCAGCAACCTTTGGTCTTTCCAGGGAAGAAACAGTCCAGGCTTCAGCTGAGTCTCATACTTCTCCTGCAAAACCGCAGCCAATGCAAAGTGGAGCCACAGCAGAGGAACAAGCTGTTGTTGCGCCTCTGCCAGCGTATGATCCTGAAAAAAATCGTCAAAGACTTGATACACTTCTGACTGCCAGTTTCGACAAGCTTTCACAGGAGCTGACAATGTTGCTTGGGTGTGATGTAAAAGTCTCTAGCCTGAAAAACGAGTTCGTTAAAAAAGAGGATTTCTTTTTTAACGAAGTTCAGGGGAAACAGGTTCTGACAAATCTTGAAATAACAGGTGGGATAGAGACGACAGGATTTCTTGTCTGTTCTGTTAAGGATGCCATTTATAGCGGTGGTGTTTTGGTAATGTTGCCTCCATCAGAGCTTGAACTTGTGGTACAGGCCGAAGAGTTTGATGCAGATGCGGAAGACGCTTATGGCGAGATTGCTAATATTATAACTGGTGTTTATAGCGGCATTTTTGAAGAAGAACATCAAAAGAAAGTTCGGTTAATTCGCAGGGAGATGACGGAGGTTGCGCCGGCTAAGGTGGATATTGAATCCGATGAGCCTATATCAGATATTTCCTATTATTGGTCAAGCTTTAATGTCTCCATTGGTGATACTGAACTTGGTCGTTTCCAGCTTTTGTTACCTGCTGAAAAATTTGAGGTTGTTTTGCCGTCAGAAGCTGTCACCATCGTCCAGGGTGAAGCCAGCCAGTCTTCAGAGTTCCCGGTGCAGCAGGCAGGAGCAATGCTGGGAGAGTCGTCGACAGCCTATGATGTGCTGATTGTCAGTAATTCACCCGGAGATAGTCTGGCACTGAGTGAGACATTGCAAGCCAAGGGCTATGCTGTTGGTGTGATTGGCTTTGGGGACAATGTGTACGATTATATTCCAGGTAAATTAAAGGCTATTTATCTTGTGATGAGCGAAGTCAATGAGCAGGCTTTCGGCGTTGCAATTAAGCTGACCAGCGGCTTTTCTATTCCCCTGGTGGCTGCGGGTCCGTCCTGGACAAGATCAAAGGTTATCAAGGCGGTAAAATATGGGGTGAGGGATATCCTGTTGACTCCTGCTCAACCTGCTGATATTGACGAAAATATTAACAGAAATATTGCTCTTGCCGCATAGTTTCTACATTTCTCTATTCTTCGCTGCTTTCAGTCTGCCAGGCGTCCTGAAGTCCTTTCTTTTTGATCTTTTCCAGTAGGGTTGTTCGTTTAAGAGTGAGTATTTCTGCTGCTTTTTTCTTGTTCCCCCGGGTAAGTTGCATTGCCTGGATGATTAACTGATCTTCAAAATTATCTACTAGTTCCTTGAAATTGACCACACCCTCTGACCAGAGGATGGTGGTGTTGTCAGTTAGAGGTTGCCTGTTGTGTTCTGTGAGCCTGTCTGCAAATTTTTCTGGAGATTTATGGGCTTGGGGCAGAGGATGTTCCTCCTCTTCAATAGCAGTAGGAGACGCTGAGGAGAGTGAATTGTCCGGCGAAGACATTGTATCTGAGAGCAGCATGCTTCGTTCATCCATGGCTGACGAAAATGCATTGGCAAGTTCTGCTGTCTCATGTGTAGACCATTTGTCTTGTTTTGGAACTGAAGGTGTTGCAGCTATTTCTCTTTGCATTTGAAATTTTATTGGTAGCTGGTGATGTTCAACAACATTTCCGGAATAAAGAACCGCCATGTGCTGGATAAGGTTTTCCAGTTCACGGACATTACCTTTCCAGTTATGCTCCATTAGGGCCTGGCAGGATTGAGCAGAAAAACTGAATGGTTCACGCCCTCTTTTTGTTGTGTATTGCTCAATAAATAGTTCAATGAGGGGTGCAATGTCTTCTTTTCTTTCACGAAGCGGTGGAATGGTCAGGGGGATGACGGAAAGACGGTAGTAAAGATCTTCCCTGAATTTTCCCTGTTCCACGAGTTGTTCAAGGTTGCAGTGAGTTGCTGCAAGTATACGGGTATTTACCGGCGTAGGTTTAAAACCACCCACTGGCTCAAACTCACGTTCCTGCAGGACACGGAGGAGCTTTGCCTGCAAGGATGGTTTCATGTCGCCAATTTCATCAAGAAAAAGGACTCCCTTGTCCGCATACTGTATGCGCCCCTGCTTGTTGGTTGTTGCGCCGGTAAAGGCTCCCCTGGTGTAGCCGAAAAGTTCACTTTCCAGCAGTTCATCTGGTATAGCTGCACAGTTTACGGGGACAAAATTATGTTTTTTTCTGGCACTTTGCTGGTGTATAGCCTTGGCAACCATCTCTTTACCTGTGCCAGATTCACCTCTTATAAGAACAGTGCTAAAGTCATCTTCTGCAACCCGGTCGATAATGTCGAAAAGTTGACTCATGACGACACTTGAACCAATCATTCCCTGAAAGTTACCTTTTTTCTGTTTGCTGGAAACTGGTTCGGATATTTGTTTTGTTGTACTGATGACTATTGATTCAAGAGCTCTTTTAAGGGTAATGGTAAGTTCTGCCCGGTCAAGTGGTTTTACAAGATAGAAGAAAAACTGCAGTCCAAGGAGTTCCCGAATCATTTCTGTGAGATTTTCAGGTACTAGTGGCAGGATAGTGATGTGTTGGAATTTTTCTTTTAATTGAGTTAGAGTAACAATGGCGTCGGTACTGACAGGGAATCTGAGATCGAAAAAAAGAACAGAGTTTTCTGGAGCTGCTGCTTTCTGTAATAAATCCTCTTCGTTGTGAACAAAATTGAGAGTACAGGAAAACTCTTTTTGAAGATAATTATTTTGGCAGAGAATGCCTTGTGGGTCATTATCTGCAACGAGAAAATTGAGTGCCATTAAGAATTGTTAGTCTGATTGTGGGTTGTTAATGTATAGTGTGTCAAATTTATGACTCATAATATCAACAGATTTCTAAAACATCAAATTTATTTTGTTTTTTATTAATGTATAAAGGATAAGAGGTCGTTTATTGATGGTGTATAAGGTCAGAATATATTTGAACTGTATCTTGCTGGTGGTTCTGCTTCCTGGCGTTTCAATCGGTATGGCGGCGACACTGCAAGGCTATGTTAAAAAGGTAATAGATGGGGATTCTCTTCTCATTAAAACCAGTGAAGGCAAGGTAAGAGAGGTGAGACTGTATGGTATAGACAGTCCTGAGTATGACCAGCCCTACGCGGATTTATCAAAAAAATATTTGAAGAAAAAAATTTTGAAAAAATCTGTATATATAAAAATAATGGATAGGGACAGGTATAGCAGAGATATTTGTCTGGTGCAAAAGGACAAGACAGTTATTAATAGTGAGCTTGTCAGGTTGGGCTATGCCTGGGTTTACCCTCGATATTGCAAGAAAGAATATTGTAAAACGTGGAAGAAATATCAGCAGGTTGCCCAAAGAAATAAAAAAGGACTATGGAAGAGCAAAAAAAATATCAGTCCCTGGGTCTGGAAACATAAATAATTGGGTTAAATCTATAAATTCTGGTAGAGTGGCTGACAGTAAAATGTGATTGGACTCAAGAGAAATTTAGCACTCTGTGGTGAATAATAAAAGATTATGAAATTGATTAATTATCGGAAAATAATTACAGCGTTTACTCTCTTCTGCATTGTCCTGTGCTCGCAGATTTCTTTTGCAGAAACAGATAGGCGGGAAGAGAATATGCAAAGGCTTAAAGAGGCTAATAGCTGTCAGAATTGTGATTTACGCAATAGTGATCTTATTCGGGCAAGCTTAGCCAATGCTGATCTGCAAGGTGCAGATTTATCCGGTTCAAAATTATTGCTGGCTGATTTGTCTGGTGCTAATCTCCGTAATTGTAATTTACGCGGGGCAAATTTTGGTGGTGCCGATCTTGGCGATGCTGATTTGACTGGTGCTGATGTTCGGGGAGCAATTCTTGCCGGAGCCTATACCGCCGGTGTTGCTTTTGATGGTAATCTTATGGCTGCCAGCCAGGAAGATTATACCTTGCAAGTAGAAACAGCTCAGACCAGGCCTCAAGAGGTTTATGAAAATTCGCAAGCTGAATCATCCTCCAGATCAGAAAATATTGATGAGGCCGCAGATGTTTCAAGCGCTTCGGCAGCGGGCGTTACGACCGTGACCAGTTCAGCGACATTGGCTGCTGAAGAAACTGATCTGGAGGCAAAAACAGCCACATCTGATGTTCCAAAGGTCGTAAAGACAAGTAGCAGTAAGCCGGCAGATGTTCCGGCAGAACCGGAATCTCTGGGATCCAGTGTTGCTGCCACTCCTGTGTCTGCGGAAAATATAAAGGAAAAAGATCTGCTTGATGGAGAAGATGGGCAAGAGGTCGAGGAAGAACTTGCCCAGGCCGAAGAGGAAGAGAGCCTCAGCGAAGAGGAAAAGCTTGAGGAGTTTATCGATGAATTGCTTGATACTGGTGAATGTTATCAATGTGATCTTTCTGGTATCGATTTATCTGGTAAAAATCTTAAGGGAGCAGATCTTGAGCAGGCTGATCTGACTGGCGCAAATCTTGCCGGTGCTAATTTACGTGGTGCTAACCTCAGAGGAGCAGATTTGACTAATGTGGATTTGCGTGATGCAGATTTACGTGAGGCAGATCTTTATAAAGCCGATCTTTCCGGTGCTGATTTTACTGATGCGGATCTTAAAGATACTCTTCTGGATGGAGCTTATACAGACGAAGCCATTGGTTTGAACCCACCTTCCCTGATGTTGCAGGAATAACAATAGCGCAGGGATTTCTGCCGAAATCAGGGGTGATTTTTAAGATTGATTCAGAATTGCTTCCCCAGCCAGGCGAATTTTGCGGATTTATCTTTTTTGATAGAAGATTGAGCGCAGATGCCGCTTGGGTATAAACTTGGTTGTTACGCCGGATAGCGATTCAGTGGAGCCAATAATAAGAAAGCCGTCATCTTCCAGGCAGTTGTAAATCTTGTCAAAAAGTTTTTTACGATCTTGCAGGGAAAAGTAAATAGCAACATTTCTGCAAAAGATAATATCAAATTTTCCTAATGTGGCAAAAGGCTGCATGAGATTAAACTTCTGAAATTTCACCATTGCCCGTATTTCGTCCTTGATTTTCCAGGAGTCCCCCTGATTGGTGAAATATTTTTTTAGCTCCATCTGGCCAAGACCACGATCAATTTCAAATTTGTTGTATTTTCCGTAGGATGCCTGGCTAATGGCTTTGTTGGAAATATCTGTGCCCAGCAGGTGAAAATTATATTTTGATTGAGATCCTATGAGTTCCTTGATGGTAATGGCGATTGAATATAATTCCTGTCCGGTTGAAGATGCGGCACTCCAGATACGAATTCGGGGAGCTAAGGTGGATTTTATTTCCCGGGCATCAATAATTTCAGGTAACAATTTATGTTTTAACAGCTCAAAGGGTGCCTTGTCCCTGAAAAAAAGAGTCTCATTGGTGGAGATGGCATCAATAATCTGTTTTTCCAGGTTCTTGGTGGGATCTCTTTTGGCTTTATTGATAAGCTCCAGATAGCTGGTGCAATTATTTTCCTTAATGATATTGGTGAGACGTGCTTCAAGGAGATACGATTTGGATTTATCCAGAAAGATTCCAGAAATCTCATGTATGTATTGAGTTACACTACTCAGTTCATTGGCCTGGATTGGAATCATTTTTATCCCTTAACACTCTTGATAATTTCGTTTGCAATTTGAGAAAGTGGACAAACTACATCCAGTACACCTGCATCCGCAGCTGCTTTTGGCATTCCGTAAACAACACAGCTGGCCTCGTCCTGACCGATTATATAGGCACCCTTGTTTTTTAAAACCTGAAGCCCCTTGGTTCCATCGCTTCCCATTCCTGTCATGATAACAGCTGTCGTGCGGCCAACAAAATAATCAGCAACAGATCTGAAAAGATAATCAGCAGCAGGTTTGCAAGAATTTTCTGGTGGATCATTAGTTATTTTGATCAGACGGTCAACACCATCGGCTGCTGCTTGCAGTTTCATCTGCTTGCCGCCAGGGGCAATGTAGACTGTATTTGCTCTTATTGGCTCACGATCTGCAGCTTCCTTTACAGTTAATTCGCACTTTTTATCTAAACTTGAGGCAAGTGAAGCTGTAAAGACAGGAGGCATGTGTTGAACAATTACAATTGGAACCCCTAAATCCTTTGGCAATTTAGGTAGCATTGCTGTCAGGGCGTTAGGACCGCCTGTGGATATGCCAATGGTAACAATTTCAGATCTTCTTCTTCGCTGGACGGGGACTCCTGCTCCAATTTTGTTCTCAGCACTAGCTGGCATTGTCTTTGAGGCAGGTTGTAGAACGGCTGGTCTTGTTGTTGTTATTGTGCTACCAGCCGTTCTTGAGAAGATGGGGCGTCTGATTTTAAAAGCTGAAACTATTGGCTTTAAGGCGTTTCTTAATTGATTTTTCCCTTCTACCGGATTGCTTGACTGTGGTTTCAAAATAAAGTCAAAAGCACCGAGTTCCAGAGCTCGCATGGTCATCTCGCTTCCTTCTGCCGTGAGGGTAGAAAGCATTACCACACCGGGGGGCGATGGCTGTTTTTGTAGGGATTCAAGGGCATCAATGCCGTTCATTACAGGCATTTCAATATCCATAGTGACAAGATCCGGTTGAAGAAGACGAACCTTATCAACCGCGATTTTGCCGTTGTGGGCAACACCTACAACTTCGACTCCCGGGAATTCATTTAAAATATCAGATACCACCTTTCTGTAGATGATGGTATCGTCCACGACTAAAACACGCAGGTTTTTCATATCTATGATGACTTATTCTTCCAGGCTGAGTACTTTGTCAACGTCAAGAATGCCGATGAGATTATTCTGGGTTTTATAGACCCCTGTAAAAAAATCTCCCTGAATCCCACTCATATTTGCCGGTGCTCTTTCAACAAGATCAATATTGGCTGAAACTACATCGCCAATGCTGTTTACCAGAAAACCGACATAGCCGCCAGGTGAGTTCACAATAATATTTCTTGAATCCTGGGATGTATCGGTTACGCCTAAACCAAGTTTTTTGCCAAGATCAATAATAGTGACAATTTGACCTCGAAGATTAAGAATTCCCAGGACATAATCAGGTGCCTTGGGAACTTTTGTCATCTGACTGAGCTTGTTGATCTCCTGAACTTTCAGGATATCCATGCCGCAAAGAGCGTTGCCAATATAAAAAGTGGCAAGTTCAACCATATCCTTGGATGTTTTTTCGGTATCGTTCATAAGGAATACTCTTCTCTGTTATTAGTGGATACGTTTCATGTAGTCGTGAACTGCGACCATGAGACGCTCTTTATCAAGTTTGATATGATATTGATCAATGCCGACAGCCTGACCCTTAGCCTTGTCTTCATCCGAGGCGAGGGTGGTCAGGGCAATGATTGGCAGCCCCTGGAACTTAGGATTATTACGAATTTTTTCAGTCAGGAGAAAGCCATCCATGTTAGGCATTTCAATGTCAGTTACCAAAAGAGATATATCTTCATGGTGTTGTTCAAGTTGTTGTAACGCTTCAACTCCATCTTCCGCTTCAATTACCTTGTAACCTGCTTCAAGCATGTAGCCTTTGACCTGATTTCTGAAAAATTTGGAGTCTTCTGCAATTAAGATCGTTGGAGGCTTTTCGGTCTGTTTCTCAACTTGAATTACGGGTCGTTCCTCATACCATTCAGGGAACAGGGTTTGAACCATTTCAAAAACGTTCACCAGCAATGTTGTGTGCTTGTTGATGATTGCAGAACCCATAATGCCTGGTTGCTGTAAGGTCATATCATCAATGTCAACAGCGAGTTCCAGTGCGTCAATTGGCCCTATGGCAAGGAGACCAACTGTGGTGTTGGCAACATTGAAGACAATAACCAGCAGGTCTTCCTGATCCGCTATTGGCTCAACCATTGCGACATCATCAACCCTGATAAGGCTCATGCTGCCCCCACGATATTGCATGGTTCTACGGTTGCCAACCTCTTCAATATCAGAGGATTTGATCTTTTCTATACGTTCCACCTGATTAAGTGGAATGGCGAACTGTTCGTGTTCGGCATTGCGGAAAATAAGCAGGGATTGCCTATCCTTTCTCGCCCGAATTTCATCTTCTGCAGCCTTGGCAACCTCTGCTGCTCTTTGAGAGCCGTCAAGGGATGTAAGATTTGCCATTCTGGCAATATTGGAGACATCAAGAATAAGGGCAATCCGACCATCACCCATGATTGTGGCACCAGCGTAGGCTTCACACTGTTGCAGATGACGACCGAGTGGTTTGATAACAATTTCTTCCGAATCTTGAAGCTTGTCAACAATAAGACCATATTTCATGGAACCTGTGGACACAACGACAATGTTCAGCGCACTCTGAGTGGTGTGTCTACGATCAAGAACAGATCTTGTCTGGCCACTATTCTGCCGTTGATTCTGTTCAGATTTGCCAAGTAGTGGAGATTGCGTTGATCTGCGATCGGAAATATTTTCTCTGCGGTCTTCCTGATAGGATTGAGTTTCATCATCCCAGTAACGACGTTCAAGACCTATAACATCGGCAAGGCGAATAAGTGGAAGGAGATTACCCCTGAGTCGTACAACCTCGGCATCTCCTACTCTCTCTACTCTGTCTTTTACCTGAGCGGCAGGTATTCGTAGTAATTCTTCCAGGTTTACTTGAGGTATCGCGTAACGTTCACTGGATACATCAATAATTTGGCATGGGATAATGGCAAGGGTCAGAGGAAGCTTAATGGATATGGTGGTACCCTTACCAACCTCTGAAATAATATCCACGTTACCGCCCAATTTATCCAGGTTGGTTTTAACAACATCCATCCCCACGCCACGACCAGAAACGTCTGTAATCTTTTTGGCTGTGGAGAAGCCGGGCATAAAGATGAGGTTTACCTTCTCCTTGTCGGACATGACCTGGGTCTGTTCAATGGTGAGTAGACCTTTCGTCACAGCACTTGCGGCAAGCGCGTCACCATCAAGACCTTTACCGTCGTCACTGATTTCGATACATACCTGACCAGCTTCGTGGTATGCCTTGAGAATAACGATACCTTCTTCACTTTTTCCGGCCTTTTTTCGTTCAGCTGGAGATTCTATGCCATGATCTACAGAATTTCGGACAAGATGGGTGAGAGGATCGTTGATCGATTCAATAATTGTTTTGTCCAGTTCAACTTCTTTGCCAATAATGGTAAGGTTGATGGTTTTACCAAGTTGTTTTGAAAGATCCCGGACAACTCTCGGGAATTTATTAAAAACATTCCCGATAGGCTGCATACGGGTGAGCATAATTGCTTCCTGGAGCTCAGAGGTAATGAGATCAATACGTTGTCCAACAGCTTCGACGTTTCTGAAATCTGTAGAGGAAATTGTCTGCAGCAGTTGGTTGCGGCTAAGAACGAGTTCACCCGCCAGGGTCATAAGTGAGTCGAGAAGGCTTACATGCACCCTCAGGGTTGTGTCCCCCTTGGTTACAGCAGGGGTAGTTGGTGAAGAGGGCTGCTGGCGTGCAGGTTGAGGTCTTGTTGGTGCAGCAGGAGTTTCTTCTACTGTTTCCTGGACTGGATCCTGTGCTGCATCAGACTCTGTTGCAAAATTATCTGTCGTTACAGGTTCAGCCTCTGTTGGCGGAGTTGGATCTGTCTGGTTGACTGATTCCGGCTCGGGGGCAGATGGGGATTCAGGAACCTTTTCCTCTGCAGGTTGAACCGCCGCCGGAGTATTTCCAACATTTTTATTATTGTCAGCAATGGCATTGAGTGCTTCAACGTGAGATGTTATATCCATGTCATTGCTGTTGTGAATATCTTCAATCATTGCCTGGAGCTGATCCATTGCAATAAGAAGAACATTAACAATTTCTGGATTGGGGATAATCGTTTTGCTGCGGATCATACCGAGGATGTTCTCTGCGGCGTGGGCAATTTCCTGTACAGCGGTCAGTCCCATGAAACCGGCACCGCCCTTGATGGAATGGGCCGCACGGAATACCTTGTTAACCAGGTTTTCATCAATGTCCGCTCCTCTTTCCTCGATGGCGAGAAGGTCGTTTTCAATGCTGGATAAATGTTCCAGAGATTCTTCTATAAATCCTTGTAAAATTTCATCATCATCAATATGCATAATCAACTCCTGGGAGAATAAGGAATAATCAACAGTGCTTATACAAATTCATTAATACATATAAAAAAGAGAATGTACATGTCTTTTGAAAAAATATAAAAGAGACAGCAGAAAATGTTTTTTACTTTGAGCTTTTTGAAAATGATAGATGAAAACTACAATAAACGGCTCTTATTAAACCAGGGGAATAAAAAGAGCCGGGGTAATAACAGTGAAAAGAAAAATTATTCTACTCCAAGAAGAGTAACCTCATAGGTCAGATGATGACCAGCCAGGGGATGATTATAATCAACAGTGACTACATCGTCGTTAACTTCCATGACCGTTGCCGGAACTGGTGTCTGTTTTCCGTCCTTTTCGGCATTAAGGGTGATTATCATTCCGGGTTTGGGATTTAGCCTTTCAATGAGTTCCTTGTTCTTTATCTCCTGGAGAAGTATTTTTTGACGTGGACCATAGCCTTCTTCTGGTGGAACACGGACCTTTACAGTGTCACCAATATTCATGGTTCTAATCTCGTTTTCAACGGTTGGGGGAAGATCATGATTACCCAGTTGCACCTTAAAAGGTTCGGTGGTTTCTTTTTCTGTGAATATTTCACCATTGTCCAGTTTACCTGTGAAGCTGATGGTAACCACGCTGTTTTCGCTGATAGATGCCATAATATATTCCTTTTTGGTATGTGAATTGTAAAAAACATTATTGTTGTAGATCTTTTAAATCGGACTAAAATATAATGTCGGCAGGAATAATTGCAAGTTTTTGGAAGCTAAAACCAAATTTTCATCATGTTTGCTTGACAAGAACAGAATAGCTCCGTAAACTACCGATTCTTTTACGCAGAGACATATTTGCTGTATTCTTTTGGTAAATTTCAAACCTGTAAAAAAAATCATGATTGAATTAAATTTTGGAAAATCTGCAGATGGGTTGATTCCCGCCATCGTCCAGGACTACAGTAGTGGTGATGTTCTTATGCTTGCCTATATTAACAGGCTTGCCTGGCAAAAAACACTTGAGACCGGTAAGGCTCATTACTGGAGTCGTTCACGCAATACATTGTGGCTTAAAGGGGAATCATCCGGGAATGTGCAGATTATTCGTGATATTTTTGTAGATTGTGATGACGATACAGTAGTGTATAAGGTCGAACAGCTAGGTGAAGCTGCCTGTCATACTGGTCATCGTTCCTGTTTTTACCGTCGTGTGGTTGATGGGGACTTGCAGGTTGAAGGCGTACCGTTGTTCAATCCAGATGAAGTATACGGAAAAAATAACTGATTATTCAGATAACGATGTGGGAGGAAAAGATGAGCCAGTTAAAATTGGGCTTACCTAAAGGAAGTCTTGAAAAGGCTACAATTAGTCTGTTTGAAAAGGCCGGTTGGTTGATTAAACCAGCTGCTCGAAATTACTTTCCAAAGATTGATGATGCGGAGCTGGATTGTTCTATCTGTCGGCCTCAGGAGATGTCTCGCTATGTTGAAAGCGGAATGCTTGATGCTGGGATCACCGGTAAGGATTGGACGATGGAAAACCAGTCCGATATTGTTGTTGTAAGTGATCTTGTTTACTCTAAAGTGAGTAATCGGCCAACAAGGTGGGTGGTGGCTGTAGCAGGTGACTCTGATATCAGGACTATTGAAGATCTTGATGGGAAAAAAATTGCTACTGAACTGGTAGGGGTCACCGAACGTTTTTTTAAAGAGCGTGGACTCAATGTTGAAATTGAATTTTCCTGGGGGGCAACCGAGGCTAAGGTTGTTTCTGGTCTTGCCGATGCAGTAGTCGAGGTGACTGAGACTGAAACAACTATTAGAGCCCATGGGCTGCGTATCATCTATGAACTCATGGAATCTAACACCCAATTTATTGCCAACAAGAAGGCTTGGGAGGATTTTTGGAAACGGGAAAAAATTGAAAATATATGTATGCTTCTCCAGGGTGCCTTGAAAGCTGATCGTATCGTTGGGCTTAAAATGAACGTTCCGTCTAACAGGCTTGAACAGGTGGTTGGCATACTGCCAAGTGTTAATGCTCCGACGGTTGCCGGGCTTTACAATCAGGACTGGTTTTCTGTAGAGACAGTTGTTTCCCAGGATGTTGTCCGTGATCTGATCCCCAAACTTACCAAGATTGGTGCAGAGGGTATTATTGAATATGCTCTTAACAAAATTATTTAGTTGTTTTTATAGCAGGGAAAATACTATATACCCCAAGAGACTTCTTTTGTCTCTTGGGGTTTTCTTTGCGGAGGATTTATGGATTTTTCTGATATTAAATTTCTATTAAGTGTGCATAATCCTGGACAGCTGCCGGAGACCGAACTGCCGGAATTTGCTTTTGCCGGGCGTTCAAATGTCGGAAAATCCAGCCTGCTGAATTGTCTCATTCAGCGTAAGGGGATGGTGAAGGTGAGTGGAAGACCTGGCAAGACTCAGGGGCTTAATTACTTTCAGGTTGGTTCTTCCTTTATGTTGGTTGACCTTCCTGGATACGGTTTTGCCAAGGTTTCAAAAATCATGCAGGATAGCTGGCAGCAGCTCATAACCTCATACCTTGAATCCCGTCAACAGCTCAAATGTGTCGTGGTAATTATTGATATCAGGCATGAACCCAAACAACTTGATCGTCAACTTATTGACTGGCTGCGACAAAATAGCATCAATGTCCTGCCTGTTTACACAAAATGCGATAAACTCTCAAGTAATAAACTCAATAAAAACGCATCGATGCTTGATGCTGGACATGGTTTTAATAAAAATGAGCGAATTCTTTTTTCTGCAAAAAATGGTAAAGGCAGGGAGCAGCTCATTGAAGCTTTAGGCCGCTATCTTTAAAAAACAATATGCCTCACTCTAAAAGCTTCTTTTTTATCGGTTAGTTATGTTACAATAACTGCAATAAGAAATTGAATAGAACGAGGAGATTGTCAATGCAGAATTTCTCTGAAGCACAAAAATCCCGTGGTGCTGTCGCCACCTTCAAGACCCTGGCTGATGCACTTGTCCTGCAAGGACTGTACAAGCCTAAATCTGCGGCTGGAAAGGCTCTTATGGAGTCTTTAAGGCAACTCAGTCCTGAAATTTATGGTTCAATGAACAATTCTCGGGTCGTGGAACTCAAGGGGTTGGAATATGTTTTTGATCGAATGCCTCGTGGTCTTGAAAGGTGCAGAAAACTGGTTTTGACTGCTCATGATGATTTCAAGGATGCCAGATTTGAAATGCGGATTCCTTTGAAACGCAGGAGAATCTCTTATGCTGTGTCTGAGGATGAGATATGTTTCATCATTACCCGTGGCGTTAGCGAGGTGTATGATCTCATGACCCATGTGGTTTTTCTGAATAATGAAGCGGAGAAAATATATAATCAGATTCACGATCTGGACGGAGAGGTGTGCGGCGATTGGCTGGAATTTGAATCCTTTATGCAGCTTGGTCGAGAGCCGGATGAGGTGGAGCTGGACAAGGCAATATGGAATGTCTCAAAGATTCTTGGTCGGAGTTATCAGGAAACCCGGGAAAGTTATTTGTATCTTGAAAAAAACCGGCAGGAGAAAAACGCCAATTCAGGGCTGTTTGAGATTGTTTATTCCATAGGCAGGAACGTTTTTTGTGAAAAAAGGGCCGGAAGTTGTTTTGAAGTTCATTTTACGCCTTCCCTCAATGATATGATAAGGCATCATGAATACGCAGTGGAGTGGGCTGTTAGCGTAAAAAAACAACTTCTGGAAAAAGGCTGGGAAAAACGTCCTCTTCATATCATCAGTGCCAATATGCATTCTTTCCGTAATCTTCTTTATGGTGCCGGTTATCTCTCACATCTAAAAAGGCGAGTACCAGCGGATATCTATGAAATGGTACGAGAAGTTCGTGGAGAATCGAAAGCTCTTACCGCCTACGCCGAAGAGCGTGGTTTTGTTGAGTTTAATGATACATCAGGTTCCAATATTGATGTCCACCTTATTGATACTGCGGGACTTGAAGTTCTTCACCCGGAGCTTGATTTCATAAAGACATCTGCTCTGAAACCGGTTCTCTTGGTGCATGACTATGCCTTTGGGACTCAGGCCTTTAAAATAATGGATGAGTTGCTTGGCAAGCAAGAGGTTTTAGACGATCTCATGCTCAACATTCAATCAATCTCGGTCATGGGCAAGGCTGGTATTCTGGACGGGCAGAAAGGAGATATTATGCTTGCAACGGCTCATGTGCTTGAGGGGACAGCGAATAATTATATTGTTCATAATGATTTTGAAAAAGAAGATTTTGATGAGGCAAAGAGTATAAAAATCGTCAGGGGAACCATGCTGACTGTGCTTGGAACTTCCTTGCAGAATTCAGCACTGTTGGGACGATTCCTCAAATCAGAATGGAAGGTTGTAGGACTTGAGATGGAGGGGGGGCATTACCAGCGCGCAATTAGTGCTGCTATAATCCAGGAGAGAATTCCTCAAGATTTAAAGGTGAGATATGCTTACTATGCCTCTGACAATCCACTCATCAGTGGTCAGACCCTTGCTTCGGGTCCCATGGGGGAGGAGGGACTGGTACCGACGTATCTTATTTCCAAGGTTATACTCCAGAAGATTTTTGTATAAAAACTATATGAAAAAGCAATTTTTCCATGTTTCCCCTCTCATCCTGGCTGCTACTTGTTTTCATTATAGGTGTTTTTTGCCGTAAGTAACTTTAAAGGTGAAAAATCCTTATGGACAAGCTATTGAGAGATTAAAACGTTTTACAGAAAAATTATTTTGCCGAGGTTCGTCTTCAGGATGTTGTCAGAAAAGCGGTGTCACTGGTTCAGCATGATACCGACGAGCTTGCTGTTACAATCTACCTGTGACAGTAAAAGAGATATTGCTGAAGATGTTGTTATTTTCGTGAGTTATAAAACTAGAGCTGCATATTATAAAGGGTTTCATATTCACCCTTGTGCTGCAATAACTGGTTGTGGGTACCGTCTTCTACAATTTTTCCGTCTTTAATCACAATAATCCTGTCTGCATTTTTGATGGTTGAAAGTCGGTGGGCTATAACAAAAGTTGTTCTGTTTTGCATCAGGTTTTCAAGGGCACGTTGTACCTCCCTCTCGGATTCTGTGTCCAGTGCGGATGTTGCTTCATCAAGGATCAGGATTGGTGCGTCTGCAAGCAAGGCTCGGGCAATAGACATCCTCTGCTGTTGGCCTCCTGAAAGTTTTGCGCCTCCCTCACCAATTACAGTATCTAATCCGTTCGGTAATTTTTCAATAAACTCAAGAGCATGAGCGGCCTTTGCTGCGTCCATAATCTCTTCATCAGTTGCATTAAGTTTGCCGTAGGCGATATTGTTGCGGACGGTATCATTAAAGAGAATGGTTTGTTGGGTAACCATGGCAATCTGGCTTCGCAGAGAGCTCAGTGTTACTTCGCGGATATCTGTTCCATCAATAGTTATGGAACCATGTTCAAGATCAAGAAATCTTGGAATGAGATTGGTGAGGGTTGTTTTGCCTCCACCACTTGGTCCAACTATGGCAAGAGCTTGTCCGGCAGGAACGGTGAGGTCGATTCCGTCTATAACCAGTTTTTCATCATCAGAATAATTAAATCTTATGTTATTAAAAACCACCTTATCTCTGAAGGGGGCAAGTTCTTTCGCTCCAGGGAGATCTATGATTTCTGGTTCAGTATCCAGCAGATGATAAACCCTTTGGGCTGCAGCAATACCTTGCTGGATATTCGAGTTGATCTTGCTGACTCGTTTAATGGGATCGTAAGCAAGAACCATTGCTGTCATGAATGCGAAGAATTCACCCGGAGTCATGGTACCGTCTATAACTTCTTTGCCACCAATCCAGATGATGGCTGCAAAGGCGAAACCACCGATAATTTCCATCATCGGATGTTGCATGACACGGTATTTAGCATCTTTGATGGTTACACTAAAGAGAGTATCAACCTGCTTGTTAAATCTTGTAATTTCGTATTTTTCCTGACAGAATGCCTTAACTATCTTGTTACCGGAAATTGTTTCATAGAGAATATTGGAGACGTGAGCCGTTTCTTCCTGGGACCTGCGGCTAAGTTTCCTGAAAATTTTACTGAACTTATAAATTGGAAAAGAAGCGATGGGCAGGATAAAAAGAGTAATAAGGGCAAGTTGCCAATTCATATAGAAGACAACACCCATCAGAAAAATAGCCTGGAAAAAATCTCTTGTTAACTGGACTATTACCGAGGACACAGCTCCCTGCATCTGCTGGACATCAGCAATCACTCGTGAGATCAGAGTGCCTGTTGGGGTGTTATGAAAAAAGGAAAGCGATTGACTGTGAATGTGGGAAAAAATCCTGTATCTGAAGTCACGGATTACAGATTGACCTACTCGCTCAAGAAGAAGGGAGTAAGTATAATAGAAAAAACCTTTAATGATGAACAGGAGAACTACAGCTCCAGGTAAAAGCTTTAAGAAAAAGGCATTTTTTTCCATAAAGATTTTATCAAGAAGATCCTTCATCAGATAGGCCTGCATACTGGTAAGACCAGCTACCATGACCATGCAGAACATCGAGGTAATCAGTAAGGATTTATATGGTAGTATTTCTTTGAGAAGTCTTTTGATGAGTTGTCTGGTGGTCATCTTGCTTTTATATAAAATAGGGATTGTTATTTATATTGCCAAAACTAACTAAAATACACTAGTGTTGATTTTAGCCAAAGTAAAAACGACACAAGAGAAAAAACAGCTGATGATTGGCTCTTGAGCGATATTTTTTTCTTGCAATCAATAATCTTGAAATTTTCCTGCATTTATCTTGCACTAGTTTCTGTAGCTGTTTAGAATTACCAATTCTGTTGATTGCCTTTTTTGTATTATTGGTGCAGGAGGGTAATCCTCTTATTGTCTTTAAAGTATTGCGGATTTTTATATGGCGTTCCCTGATTATCCATTTCCATCAAACTATTATCAGCTGAAAGGTTCAAGCCGTCTTCACTACCTCGATGAAGGGAAAGGACCGGTTATTGTCATGGTGCATGGTAATCCCAGCTGGTCTTACTATTTTCGAAAATGTATTGCACTTCTTGCAAAAAAATACAGGGTGATTGCTGTTGACCATATCGGTTGCGGCTTATCCGATAAACCTGTTGATTATAATTATTCCCTGGAACAACATAGGGATAATCTCTATGAATTATTGGGAAATCTTGGCGTAGATAAGTATTCATTGATGATGCATGATTGGGGTGGAGCGATTGGTGTTGGTTGTGCGACTCTGGATATTAAACGAATCGAGAAGATGGTTGTTTTGAATACAGCGGCATTCAGGTCAAAAAGAATTCCTTTAAGGATCAGTCTTTGTCGTGTGCCTTTGCTGGGAGAGTTTATTGTTCGAGGCCTGAACGGTTTTGCCTTTCCCGCGACGTTTATGGCTGTCAGCAAAAAAATGAATAGAGATGTGAAAAAAGCTTTTCTGGCACCCTACAATAATTGGCAAAACAGAATTGCGATTCATCGTTTTGTACAAGATATTCCTCTTGAGAAGAATCATCCCAGCTATGGTATGCTGTGTGAGGTTGAAGAAGGGCTGAACGAGTTAGCTAGGAGACAATTACCGACCCTTATTCTTTGGGGGGGGAAGGATTTTTGTTTTAATGATCATTTTTATGAAGAGTGGTGTGAACGTTTTCCTCATGCAGAAAAAGTTTATTATAAAGATGGTAATCATTACATTCTGGAAGATGAATTTGAGGATATAAAGAATAAACTGAGAAATTTTTTTGAACTTTAACCATGAATATCGGGCTGACTCTACAACATGTAACAGAAACGCGGCAGGACAGTAATGGTTTAATCGAAGCTGCTACAGGAAGAACCCTCAGTTTTAATGAACTGAACCGTTTGTCCGATAGCTACAGCCATTATCTTGTGGCAAGAGGAGTAAAAGCAGGTGACAGAGTTATGCTTATGGTTCGTCCAGGAGCCGATTTTATCTGTCTTACCTTTGCTCTTTTTAAAATTGGCGCACCGGTTATCCTCATTGATCCTGGAATGGGGTATAAAAATCTTTTGAGATGTATTGCCGGTGTGAAACCATCGGTTTTAATTGGTATCCCTCAGGCTGTACTTTTTTCAAAGGTGTACAGAAATGTTTTTTCAACAGTCAAGCTGTGCATTTGCTGTGGCAATTCTTTTGGTTTATTTGGGGAGGATATACGTAAAGCAGGAACTGCTGAATCGAGACCGTTTGATGTCTATATGCCTAATAAGGATGATCTTGCTGCAATTATCTTTACCACCGGTTCGACTGGCCCTCCCAAGGGTGTTCGTTATGAGCACGATCTTTTTGCAGCTCAGAGAGAGCATGTAAAATCCTATTATGGCATAGAACCTCATGATGTTGACCAACCGGCATTTCCTCTTTTCGCGCTGTTTTCAACATCGCTTGGCGCCTGTGCTGTCATCCCCGATATGAATCCAGCTAAACCCGCAGAGGTTGACCCCGTAAAGTTTATAAATTCAATTAACAAATACAAGGTAACTTACTCCTTTGGTTCTCCCGCGATATGGAATGTGGTTAGCCAGTATTGTATCAAGCAGGGAATTATTCTGGATTCTGTCAACAAGGTTCTTATGGCTGGAGCGCCTGTACCGGGTGAACTGCTTCATCGGGTACAGCAGATTCTGCCCAAAGATGCAACTATCCATACACCGTATGGTGCGACTGAGAGCTTGCCTGTTGTTTCTATTACAGGTGATGAGATTTTACAGTCAACTTGGAATAAAAGCAGGAGAGGTGAGGGAACCTGTGTCGGCAGACCACTACCAGGGATAAGTATCAGGGTAATTGAAATTTCCGATAGTCCGCTCGAATCCTGGGAGCAGGTAAAAGAGCTTGGTACCAATGAGATTGGTGAGATTATTGTTTCAGGTAATGTTGTTACCAGAGCCTACGATAATAACGAGGATGAAACCCGATTGGCAAAGCTTTACGAGAAAGTGGAAGATGATGTCAGACTGTGGCACCGCATGGGCGACACAGGGTATCTTGATGATGATGGACGGCTCTGGTTCTGCGGTAGACGGGCACATAGGGTTATTACGGCCCAGGGGACTTTGTTTACCATTCCTTGTGAGTCAATAATCAACGAACATGAGGAGTTGTTTCGTTCGGCTCTGGTTGGTATTCCTGATATGTATGAACCGGACAAGCAACTACCTGTATTTATTCTTGAAAAGAAAAAGAAATCAAGGATCAGTGATCATCAGCTGCTGACCGAGGTTCGGGAGTTGGCAGCCAGAAGCGAATTGATTTGCGGGATTGAACATTATCTGCTGCACCCGGCATTTCCGGTGGATATTCGTCATAATGCCAAAATATTCAGAGAAAAATTATCCATATGGGCAGAAGATCAACTATTAAGAAACATCTGAGGCTAGCTCTCGTTACCGGTGGTAACGGTTTTGTTGGCAGGGCGATTGTCAATCAGCTCCTTGAGGCGGGTGTTCGCTGTCGGGTTATTGGGAGAAATCGTTACCCGGAACTGGAAAAGGCAGGAGTCGAATGCCTGGTCGGCTCGATTTGTGATCAACAGCTTATGCGAGAAGCTGTGCGGGGTGTTGATACTGTTTTTCATGTTGCGGCTCTGGCCGGAATCTGGGGCAGGTGGGATCAGTATTACACCACCAATGTACTGGGAACCGAGTCTGTTATTAACGCTTGTGAGGGAGGAGTGAAAAACCTTGTATATACTTCGACCCCGTCTGTTGTCTTTGCTGGAAATTCTATTGAAAATGGAGACGAAACTCTGCCATATCCAGGGAAGTTTCTCTGCAATTACGCGAAAAGCAAGGTCGCAGCTGAAAAGATGGTGCTTGCGGCAAATAGTGAAAAATTATGTACTTGTGCCATTAGACCACATCTGGTTTGGGGACCGGGGGATCCTCATCTTATTCCCAGACTTGTCGAGGCTCGTCGTAAAGGACGGCTTAAGATCGTGGGGAATAGGGATAATCTGGTGGACATTTCCTATATTGATAATGTTGCTCACGCCCATCTGCTGGCAGCAGAAAATCTTGCTACAACTGCTACCGCCGCAGGTAAATCATATTTTATAGGTCAGGAAGAACCTGTAAATCTTTGGCAGTGGCTTGACGATTTGTTTGAAAGGCTTGATGTGCCAAGGCTCGATGCCCAGATCTCTTTTAAGACAGCCTATGCGGCTGGGGCTGTCCTTGAAGGTGTATATACGATCCTGGGAAAAAAAGAAGAACCGCCTATGACAAGGTTTGTGGCGGAGCAACTGGCGAAGTCCCATTATTTTTCCCATGAAAATGCTCAAAAAGAATTAGGCTATGAGCCTGTTGTTTCAACAGAAGAGGGGGTTGAACGTCTTGTTTCCTGGTTTAAGGGCAATCATCATTAGATTAAAAACAGTTATTGCTGTTTTTAGTGTTATGATTCTTTTTTTTACTTCTCCCGATTGTTGCAGTTCCTTTACTGTTCAGGAAGAGCAGGAGCTGGGAGATAAATTGTTGTACTCTGTGCGTAAATCTTTCCCGCTGCTGGATACCCCCGACATTCATCAATATATTAATGGTCTTGGTAAAGAAGTTTTGGATGTGGCTGGAATTCAGTATTTTACCTATCATTTTTTTGTCATAAACAGCAAACAGTTTAATGCCTTTGCTGCTCCATCGGGCTTGATCTTCTTTTATTCCGGTCTGATTTCGGCGATGAATTCGGAGGATGAACTGGTTTCTGTGTTGGCTCATGAGATTGCTCATGTCAGCAGACGGCATATTGCCCAGCAGGCGGAAAAGGGCAAGGTGAGTACCCTGGCTACGACTACTCTGGCTTTGGCAGGGTTCCTGGTTGGTGGACCTCTTGTACCAGCTCTTCTGACTGGGGCGCTTGCGGCAGGACAGTCTATTCGTCTGAGTTATTCGAGAGCCCATGAGGAGGAAGCTGACCTGTTGGCCTATGATTGGCTGAAAGCTCTGAATCGTGACCCTTCCGGGCAATTAAGGATGCTGAATACTATGCGCAGGATTGCGCGCTATAGAAGCGAAAAACCTCCACAGTATTTGCTTACTCATCCCAACCCTGAAGCCCGTATAGATTATGTTGAATCACTTCTCTATATGGATAGACAGAAGAATGAACTTGATATTAAGAAGCGGGATGATTTTGATTTTTTCAGGTTCAAGTACAGAGTTCTTTCCGAAGTAAAGGATATAAGTTCTTTTAAAAATGATATGGCAAACCAGTTTGCTTCAAGGCGTTCGAGTGAAGACAGAAAAAAGCTTGCACAGTATGGTCTTGCCTTAATTTCCATGCGCGAAAATGATTTCCGGCGTAGCCTTGAGCTCATTAACAAGGTCATTGATAATTTTCCCGATAAACTAGTTCTTATTGGTGATAGAGGCTATATTCATCTTGAAGCAGGTAATTTGATAGAGGCTGAAAAGGATTTGAAGCAAGTGCTGAAAACAAATCGCAATGATCTGTTTGCGACCTTTAATCTCGGTCGGCTTATGGCACGGAAGGGCAGGTATATAGAGGCAGAAAATTATTTTAAAACAGTCTCGTATGCTATACCTGAATATTCCAGGGTCTATTATGAACTCGGAAGAATTGCTGCTGTCAATGGAAAACATGGAACAGCATCCTACTATCTTGGAAAATACAATCTCTATCGTGGCAGACTCAAACTTGCTGACTTTAATTTTAGAAATGCTCTCAAATCAGAAAGCCTGTCACTGACTCATAAAAAAGAGTGTGAGGAATTTCTCGAAACCATAGAAAACATTCAGGATTAGATCATATTGTCCTGAATTCCCTGTTTGGTAAAGTTCGGTATGTGTCGGAAAATAAGCTTTGCATAAAATTGTTGACAGTGGCAAAAACTTTCTCTATCTTGGCTATGTCTGACTATGCTCTGCTTGAACATATTTCAGGATTCTGTAGTGCGTTGTGAGACGTTAACAGACTTGAGACTGTCGCATTTTTGCGAAATTTGTTGTGAAGTTCTGAATTCCTCTCAACTTACAAGGAGTAAGGTACCATGAAGACATTAGGTTCTAAACATTTTTCCCTTGCCAGGCGTTCAATGAAGTTTGCCGCAGTTGCTGTGCTTGCCAGTTTTTCCTTGGTTGCTTTTGATGCTGGAGCTGGTATGAAAGCCCCTCCTCCCAAAAAGATTGATGCTATTATTGTGGGAGACAGGGTAGTCGATATTGCTTACAATCTGGGTGTTATGCCACAGGCCATGTCTGTTCGTGGCTCTCAGTGGGAGATGGCTAAAAAACTTAAGTTGAGCAGTCAGATTCTGGGTTGCCCGAGGTTTACCACTGTAAAGAAAAAGGAAACTATTCCTAATGCCTTGAAAAAATTTGGTCTCAATCGGATTATTGCAGAAAAAAAGGCAGATTTCTGTCTGTACAAGCCTAAAGTCAATCCCGCAAGTGTTGCAGAAATAGTTAAAGGTTCGGGAGCCACTGTTGAATATGTCGATTTTAAAGATGGACTTGAGTCCGCTGTTCGACAAGTTGCCAAGCTGACAAATCGTGAAGACAAGGTTGACGCTTTACTTGAGAAGTACAATAAAGCTCTTGCCAAGGCTCAGAAAAAGATGCCAAAAAATCTTGGCAAAAAGGTTTTGGTTTTCAACGGTACTTATCAAAAGACTACGGGTAAGTCATCTCTGCGCGTGGAAGCTCCTGGCCTTTACTCGGATCGTTTTTTTCTGAAGCCTATGGGCTGTACCAATGTGGGAGATGCCTTTAAGCCAGAAAATGGCAAAGCGGCAAAAGGATATTATCCCGTTAGAAAGAAAAAGGGCGGCATGAACCTGCAACCCTTACTGAAAGCAAATCCTGATGTTATCGTCGTGACAGGCAGCAGTTATGCGGCACAAAAAGCCTTAGCAGACTATATGCGAGTTAATCCAGAGGTTGCAAAAATCCCGGCTATAAAAAATCAGGCGATTTATCACCTGCCTCTCTATGTTGATTCAAGTGTTATAGAATTTCCCCATATTCTGTTGCAGTGGGCAATGGCCTTTCGGAATTAAACTTATGTGCTGAGTTAATTCTGATAAGGATCTCCTGAATTCTGGTTACACTGATAATTGGACAAGGAGAAGCATAAAATCCAGGCAGGAAGATGAGTCCTGTCTGGATTTTTTTATTTTTACGGAATATATTAACCAATCAAAATTAAAAACTCTTTATTTCCTTTAGGGCCGAGAATGGGGGATGGGGTTATACCTGCTGTCTGTAATCCTTGTTGTTTCAAAAAGAGTTTGATCTTTTCTATCGCCTGGGTGTGCAAACCGGGATCTCGTACCACACCACCATCAACCAGATGTTTCGGTAGTTCAAACTGGGGTTTTATAAGACAAATTATCCTTGCTTCTTTTTCGAATAGCGGAATAAGTGGCGGAATGAGTTTGGTTATTGAAATAAAGGAAGCGTCCATTACGGCAAGATCAATGGGATCATCAAGATCATCAGGAGTTAGCTTACGGGCATTGAATCGCTCGAGTACTGTTACTCGTTTATCTTGTCGTATTTTCCAGGCAAGTTGACCATAGGCGACATCTATGGCATAGACTTTTTTTGCTCCATGCTGCAAAAGGCAATCAGTAAAACCACCGGTTGAAGCTCCTATGTCTGCGCAGATGTTATTTGCAAGATTGATTTTAAAATAGTTGAGAGCCTGTTCAAGTTTCAAGCCGCCCCGTGAAACGTAAGGGCATTTTTTTCTTAATCTTACGGCGCTGTCAGGAGGATAACTGACACCTGCCTTATCGGCAGGTTCATCATTTACCAGCACCTGTCCCGCAAGAATTAACCCCCTCGCTTTTTCAAGAGAGGGGGCAAGTTGCAAATCAATGAGAAGTTGATCAAGACGAATTTTTTTCATCCTGTCATCTTAATTCGTTATTTTCTGCTTGGCCTGGCTAGCTTCAGGGGAAGTTGAATATTTTTCAATCACCTTCTTGTAGAGCATCTGGGCTGTTTCCTTTTCCTTGAGATAGTCAAAGGACAGAGCCTGTTTGTAAAGTGAGGATGCAGCCAGGGAATGAGAGGGATATTTACGTATAACATCCTGATATCTTACCACAGCAGAATCGTAATCCTTTTGCTGGAAACGGGATTCACCCATCATATAAAGGCTGTTAATAGTGGTTTCCTGATCATATCTGGCTTTGGAGAGCTTTTCATAAATCGCGTACGACTTGTTATACTCTTTTGCCGTAAAGGCTGTTTTTGCCTGACGAAGCAATTCATCTTTTGTCGCAGCCTGTGAGTTTGTTTTCGTTTGAGTTGTTGCCTGGGCTGGTTTTTTTATCGTTTTTGTTGGTGGGTTGGCAGCAGGAGATTTACCTCTGGTTGATTTCTTTATAGAAGTGCTGCCTGCTTTTTTTACTTTTAGTTTTTTTGCCTTGATAAGAGTCATTTTTCCGTGAGCAAGATTTTGTGATCGTTGTTTGGCAGCCCTGGCAGCAGCTTTTGCTTCCTTTGCCTTGCGCTCTGCATCCCTTAAACGAGCCTGTTGGATTGCCGCAACCTTTTCTTCCTGAATCGCCAGTTGTTTGTTAAGTCTGGCTTCTTTGGCTGCCTGCTCTTCTTTTAGCTGGCGAATTGCTTTCTCTCTTTTGATAGCCTCCTGTCGGGCTACTGTCGAAATGTTATTGGAAAGGCTCTGATTTTGCTCTCGTAATCTGCGATTGGCTTCATTGGTCTCTTCCAGCTGGTTTTTTAAGACCATTATTTCCTGTTCAAGTTGATCTTTTCTCAGTTCAGCTTGAGCGTCTCGCTGCTGCATCTGTTGATTGGTGTCAGCTTTCATCTTGCTGAGCTGGCTGTTCATTACCCTGAGTTGATAACGCAGGTTTGTTACCTCCTCCTGAGTCGCACAGTTGGTGAGAAAAGGAGAAACGGAAAGTATAAGCACAAAGGATAATAGTCTTTTCTTCATAATGATAACAAAGGATAAAATGGTTTATTTTTTGTTGTTAACGTGTCCACCGTGGAGAAGATTGATTTCCTGGGAAAGTGAAGACCCTTCTCATATAGGAGCCATTTTTCATTATGGCGTATATCTGTTGCTTTTTGCCATCACGTTTGGTGAATATGATCTGATTACCATCCGGCGACCAGACTGGGGACTCATGTCTGGATAATCCCCTGGTTATTTGTTCAGGAGGCTCATTACTGAATGGATCAAGGGTAAAAATTTGATACACTCCATCCCTGAGACTTGAATATGCAATTTTGTTTTCGGTTGGAGACCAGTTTGGTTCTGCGTTTTCAGAACCTTCATAGGTTAAGCGACGTTGTTTACCTGTGTTCATATCCATCAGATAAACCTGCGGACGACCACTTCTGTCTGATACAAAGGCAATATATTTACCATCGGGTGAAAAGGATGGGGATACATTAATTCCTGCTTTAGAGGTGAGCTGTTGAATGATTGCTCCATCCCTGTCCATTAAGTACAGATCAGGAGAACCACTTGTCGACAGTGTGAGCACACAGGTCTCTCCGTCTGGTGCCCAGGTTGGGGCAAGATTCATCCCTTTTCTTCGTGAAATTGCTCTGGTTGTTTTATTTTGCCTGAGGTCGGTAATATAGAGATTCTGGTTTCCCGTATGATAGGATGAATAACTTAAATAGTTGCCGTCAGGGGTAAACCGGGGAGAGACGGCAAGGTTATTGTGGCGTGTTACCTGGCGAACCTTACGACCAAGAATGTCTGTCATATAAATGTCCTTGGTGTTTTTTTCGTAGGAGACAAAGGCGATGCGGGTAGAGGCGATACCCTCCGTTCCTGTAAGGGTTTTCATTACTTTATCACAGAATTTGAACAACATCAGATCTTTCTGATGCATTGAACCATTATAAGCCTTGCCAAGAATAACTTCATTGCCGCTCACATCAAGCAAGCGCATTTCCAGCTTTATTTTTTTTGCCCCTACATCGTAGCTGCCAAGTATAACAAAATCAGCATTAAGACCAGTCCAGTCAGCTACCTGACTGCCCTGGTACTTGTTTGTTGGAATAATTGAGATGACACCATGAAACTTTAAGGCCTTGGCAAGTGTATCGGCAATATTACGTCCAAAGCTCTGCTTTTGATTACTCTTTCCCTTGTTTACAAACCAGGGTACCGCTATGTGGATTTTTCTGGCCTCAGGAGCTGTAATATCAAGATATACCCTGTCTTTGGCTGTGCCTTGTTGGGGCAGACTCAAAACAAGGGTCACCAGGACTAAAAGCAGAAATAAACGACTCTTTTTATTATCGGTAAGTTTTTTCATAATGTGTGTATGCTGCTGTGTTGAATTTATTGTATGGAACCGGGTTTAAAGTTAAGCCCCAATTCAATTCTATGTTTTTTCATGGCTGCCGGCATTTCAGGAAAAGGGCTGGAATCCTGTAAAGCTTTTTTAACAAATTGATCAAAGACCTTGTCGCCGGAATTGGTCTCGAAATATTCATTGATTATCCTACCATTTTTATCAATTGTGACAACTACTG
>PDWI01002523.1_pt1 | contig 34332 bp, 24 predicted proteins | sample 1430891 | NCBI WGS metagenome assembly PDWI01 (sample SAMN01162508, study PRJNA174530) | Oral metagenome, whole genome shotgun sequencing project. | biome: Marine environment; feature: Marine mammal; material: Swab sample of the gingival sulcus; isolation source: swab sample of gingival sulcus... | reverse complement strand
GATCAACAGAAGACCTAGAGAAAAACTTAATTTCAAAACGCCTAAAAACCTTTTTTATAAATTAGTGGCCTAATGTTGCACTTGTAACTTGAACCTACGTGTTTGTTTAAATAGCTTCCATTTAAATGGTTATCCAGATATATTTTATATTTTTACAATTTGGTTTACAATCTTATTGAATAAAAATTTTTATACAGGGCCGAACTATTTTTTGGTGGTGGATAGAAGAGTAAAGAATGCAGCTTTCTCAAACCATAAGATTTTTACAACAACCAGTTTCATATAAAATGGTTAGTCGGTTCTATTATGGGCCGAAAGCAATTGCTATATTCTCATTCATTCTCTTTTTCTTATTTTCTCAGTATGTTTTGTCGGGAAAAACTACTAACATCACTGCAAATAATACATCTCATTTTTACCGTGATGTTATTATTTTGGCTGGAGATGTCATTAATGGTAATAATAATGATGCATTGGGTTTGGGTGTTAACGGAGGTGCCGGTGATAATGGTGGAGGTAATGGTGCCGAAGGTAAAGTGTTGATAACATCGAATGTGTGTGAAAACCCGGTGGCAAAAGGTAAAGACATTTCTGTACAACTTAATGTTTTAGGAAATGCAGGTATATCTGCATCTGATGTTGACGATGGCAGTACGGCCGATTGTGGTATTCAAACAATGTCTGTAAATCCAAATACCTTCACTATTTCAGGTGTTGGTGCCAATACAGTTAAACTAACTACAGGTAATTCCGGGCAAACATCGAGCTGCGATGCAACCGTAACTGTTATTGCTGCGGATGAATCAGACTGGAAGTGCGACTGTGAAAACAGAAAACTAATTGAACTGGATTATTCTTCGGGTTCTTCAAATTTAAGCAACTATCAGGTAAAGTTAAATATTGCATATGAACCGGGCATGAATGCCGACTTTTCTGATTTGCGTTTTACTAGTGATGATGGCCTTACTGATTTGAGTTACTGGATTGAAACTTACCAAGCCTCAACATCGGCTGTCGTTTGGGTGAAGGTACCGTCAATTGCAGCTGTTGCAGGCGCTGCCATTTTTATGTACTACAATGGTTGTGGTGCTGTAACTACAGGTGATCCCAACAACGTATTTGTTTTTTTTGACGATATGGAAAATCTTTCAGGATGGACCAGTATTGGCAATAATTCTATTGGCAGCGGGACTTTTGATGGAGCTACCGTACTTATTAGACAAAATCTTTGCGACCCTAGTGGGGGATGGAAATCAATAGGCACAACAATTAATAGTTTCAGACTTATTACCCGTGAACAACGAAATAGCGCAACATCAAATAATTCGTGCCCACTTAATAGATACGGTATAGAAAATTCTAGTTTTGATGGCTATACAATTAGTAGAAATGCTATTTCTACCGGAAATGCTACCTTTGGTTTTGAACGTAGAAACAATGGTAGTGGTGGAAATGCTGTTCAGGTAAATTTATTTCAACCCGTTAATAACTGGTACAGAACTGAACTTATCCGTTGTTCTACAACAGATGAAACACAGGCTTTTTTGTTTGCCGATGACCGTTCATTGATTGGAAATACCCTTGTGGCATCAATACCCGGGCATAATTATTCAGGATTAGACAGGGTTACTATTCGTGGAGGAGAAGTATATTATATTGATTTTATGGCTCTTGCCCAATATGCTTGTAACGAGCCACTTCTAACAGTCGGGCCCGAAGAAACTTACGACCTTTCTGTAAGCATATCAGGCAATAATAGTCCTATCTGTTCCGGAGAAGATGCTGAATTCAACCTCGTTGGAACAGAAGGGGCAACAGTTACTTACAATATTAACGGGGGAGCTGCTACAACGGTTTCCCTGAACGGAGTTGGAGGATCGGCAACAGTTTCTGTGACAGGGGCAACTGTAGATCAGGTATTAAACCTTGTTTCAATAACCGATGGGAATTGTACTAAATCACTAATGGGTGAATCGTCAACTGTAACGGTTAACGCTCTACCTACAGCTGCTATCAGCTATGCGGACAACCCTTATTGTACTACGGGCACGGCTACGGTAACCCAAACTGGCCAAGCAGGTGGCACGTATAGTTCAACTACCGGCCTGAGCATCAACAGTACAACTGGTGATGTCAATCTGGCGGCAACTACCCCCGGAACTTATACGGTAACCTATAAATTTAGTGATGTAAATTCTTGTTCTGATTCTACACAAACGACTATTACAATTAATCCCCTTCCAAATAATACCACAAATGGTTTTATCGGAAATACAATTTGTGCCGGTGAAACGGGAATAATAACTTTTAATGCCATTAATACAACTTACAGCACTCCATATACAATTGTTTATACAGATGGCACTACAAACTGGACTCAGGCCATCGGTACTGCCGCCCCAACATCTTTTAATGTGGCGGTTAATCCATCTGTAACAACAACTTATTCGTTAGTGTCGATTGCCAATGGGAATAATTGTACACGTACTTCTGGTTTTGGCGATGCTACAGCACAAATAACCGTAAATCAGTTACCTACAATAACTCTTGAAAATACTTCAGATGAAATTTGTTTTGGCGATGAGCTTGTTTCATTCTTTTACAGTTCCACAACCAATAACCCAAACCAATATAGTGTCGATTTCGATGCAGCTGCTGAAGGGCAGGGTTTTACGGATATTTCGGGTGCGACGCTCTCAGGGGGTGTAATTGAGCTTAACAGCCCGGCAACCGCAGTTCCCGGAACGTACAATGCGACATTACAAGTAACAAATACCACCACCGGTTGTAACAGTGGTGAATATAATATCGAGATAATAATTCATCCTTTACCGGATACAAGCATTATAACAACAGATTAAATGTAAATAAAAATAATTATTTGTAAATACTTTAAATTTTATCATTATGAGAAAGGTTTTTATTCTTTTGACAGCGGTAGTTTTAACTGCTGTAAGTGCAAATGTGTTTGCACAGGGGTCTCAACAAACGGCCTTGATCAATTCTACTCGAAACTATTGGGTTAACAGTGCTAGTTATGGTGGTGGGGATTCCCATACCGGAAGTACTTACACATGGGCTGTTTACCAATGGGATGGAACAACGGACTATACTGCCAGCAGCTGGACCGGAACGGCTGCAACCGGTTCCTATTCAGGTGCTACTGACACTGATTACAACACACAGATTACCTGGCTTGCTACGGGTTTTTACGTTGTTGAGGTTGTTGAAGAGAATAGTGATGGTTGTACTACTGTCCGTCGTTTTGGTGTTACTATTATCGATCTTGACCTTTTGGTTGTAACGAAAGACCACTTGGGAGCGACTTTATCTGCTGCAGGCGATTATTGTAATACCGATGAAGGAAATGTTTATGGTGATGCTGATGACGACGACCTTAATTCTACAACCGGTGTTGACCCAGCTCTCCAAACTATGACCATGACATATGAGATTACGCTTTATACTGAGAAAGGTGGTGCTGCAGGAACCGAAATCGGAGCGATTATGCCAAATGCAGACTGGACATTTACCATTGCTGATAATAGCACCATACCTGCAAGTCCCGGAGAAGTAACCTGGACAGTATCAGATGCAAATGAAACAACATATACTGTAAATACTAATAATGTATTTACGGTGCCAGCTGGAACATCTACAGTTACCATTACTGCTGAAATCCAGAACATTGCTACTGATGTGGCTACAGATTATGTTCTTGGCTTCTCAATTTTACCATCGACTGTTAAAGTTGACTCACAACCTGATGGTGTATTTGCCGAAGGTACAGAGCCGGCAACTTACGATGGTGTACAGGATACAGACTCACATCTTAATGCTGCTCAGGTTATTACGGTACACTCTATTCCGAATACTACCAAAATTAAATTTGACTAGGATAAACGTTGCTTAGAAAAACTTTCATAATGATATTGGCCCTCCTGGCTGCCCTGATTGGGGCAGCTCAGGAGCGCTATGCTTTTATGGAAGGGGCAACACATATTTATCATGTAGAGAATCATCCCGGCAATTCATACAGGTGGTTTGTTGTTGAAGGAGTTAATGCTGTAGATTATACTTTCATCTCAAGCCCCGATTTCAATGAAGTAAATATAAAATGGAATGTCCCGGGAGATTATACATTAAGGGTTGTTGAATCAGACGAAAATGGTTGTACTACTATTAGGGAAATGCTTATTAATGTATTCCCCAACAACCGCAGTATTTCATTCAATACAACAAACTCCGCTGAGAATTTTAATGCAGGAAATAATGGTTTTTGGCTTCCTTTAAACATATTAGACAATGGTGGAGGAGGACTGGATGAACCCAATTTCCCTGTGGAAGTAGAGCTGGAAATAGGAGGTGAACAATATACATTTACGGTAAGCTATGCAGACCAACGCATATTTATTCCGGATAGCCTGGTAAATGCCAGTCCGGAAGTGGATATGCAAACTGAAATTACACTTGTTGCAGCCCGGGATGCAAAAGGGCAATCTATTCAACCTCTTGATACAAATTACCAGCATGTGCATACAGTGTATGCAGTTCCTCAAATTGAATTTACACAAACCGACGATTTAGTTTATCAGCTTGATACTGGTAGCTATACAGTTGAGATGATTACCGGCCTGGCACAGGGTGCCACTTATTCCTGGTGGATTGAAACAGAAGATGGTACGAGTACCAATATGGACATATTCAACGCAGAAGATGCTCAAATACTTTGGGACGGCCCAACGGGGACCTATACCATTTATGTGACTGCAATTGATGGAAGGGGTGTCCATACCGATACTATCAGTACCACCGTTGAGGTCAGGAAGTATGTTCCTGCCGACATTGTGTTGGATGTTGGCAACGATACCCTCATTGGCGGATGTTATCCATTTCAGCTGCATTCACGGGTAATACAACTTGAAGGCGTAAGCTACACCTATTTATGGGAACCGGCTGAACACCTTGATGATGCTACAAGTGCGAACCCCGTTTTTACGCCGGGAAATACCACTACTTACATACTTACGGTAAGCAACTCGCAGGGTGCAACAGCACGCGATACCATCACCGTTGGTGTATCAGATATTTTGGCAAATGCCGGAGACGATGTACTAATGGAGGCTGGAAATACACTGATTTTAGATGGTTCGGCGAGTATTGGCGACAGCCTTATTTATAGATGGACAAGCCAAAACGGCCATATTGTTCATGGAGATACTACAGCATACCCCGAAATTTCATCTCCCGGATGGTACTATCTGAGAGTAACTGACCGCTATGGATGTTACGATACGGATTCTGTACTGGTAAGCCTTTATGCCAATGCACCCGTAGCACAGGACGATTACGACACTACTGCCTATAAAAGGATTGTTTCGATTGACGTGCTCTCTAATGATTGGGACGCTGATGGCAACCTGGATCCGGGTTCATTAACTATACTGGATTATCCGCATAATGGTACGGTAAAGATAAACCCATCAGACCATACTATTCAGTACACACCTAATGAGAACTTCAGTGGGACGGATATGTTTGAATACCAGGTTTGCGACTTAACCCAGTTATGCGATAATGCAAGAGTTTATGTATTGGTAACTGCCCTCAATTTTTTCATACCCGATGCCTTTACACCCAATGGTGATAATATAAATGATTTCTTCCAGATTTTGGGCATTGAGTATTATCCGAATAATAAACTGATTGTAATTAACCGATGGGGTAAAAAAGTATATGAAGCGCGGGCATATGGTATTGAAACCAATCCGATTTTTTGGGATGGAAAATCCAATGTGGGTGACAAGCACGGTGACTTGCCCACAGGAACGTATTTTTATGTGCTCGACTTAGGAAATGGAGACAAACCAATAGCCGGCTCGGTATATATTGACAGGTAAATGTTAAGGTTAAAAAAAATAATTAGATTGGTCGTTACGATAGCAGCCTTGTTGGCAAGCGTGAAACATAGCTCTGCCCAGCAAGATCCTTTGTACACGCAATACATGGATAATTTGCTGATAGTTAATCCTGGGTATGCAGGTTCAAAAGCCGACGGCGTAGCGCTTTTGGTAGCGCGCAACCAATGGGTGGCATTCAAAGGTGCACCGGAAACCCGTTCTTTTTCGTATAATGCTCCAACCAAATCAGGCAAAATTGGCCTTGGATTTTCGCTTTTGTCTGATAAAATAGGCCCTTTAAAGCAAACGGGTGTCTATTTCGATTATTCTTATTTTTTAAGGCTTTCTGATAAATACAGGATTGGGCTGGGATTAAAAGCCGGAGTAAGTTTTTACAGAGCCAACCTTACAGATTTGATTACTATTACCCCTGATCCGATATTCGACAGAGATATTTTTAAAAATTTCTTGCCCAACGTAGGCGTTGGTTTTTATATGTTTTCTGATGATACATATTTTGGATTATCGGTTCCGCGTATCATTGAAAATGAGATCACCCGGGAATCTGTTAACACTCAGTACATTGACAAACAAAAAATACACGTATATTCTGTTGCCGGGCATAAGTTTAATCCAAGCGAGAATTTTCAGTTAAAAACATATGGAATGATGAAATGGGTGAAACATGCCCCTATCTCGTTTGATATTACAGCATTGGCAGGATTTAAAGAGCGGTTTTGGGTGGGAGGTATGTACCGTTTTGGTGCAGCTTATGGCTTCATAGCCCAATTTAAACCCTTCGATAAATTGGTTGTCGGCTATTCTTACGACATAACCATTAATGAGTTGGGTGGTTATCAAAGTGGTTCGCATGAAATAATGCTGGCCTACAATTTCAACTTATTCAAATAGCATTTTCACACGGTTTTTTCTTCTCTTTTTCTCAACCTTTTGCCTTATACTTAATTTCACTTTTTTTATCAATTAGAAAATCGGGCATAAGTTGCTTTTACATAACGTTTGTCTTTATATAGTTAGTTTTTATACATTTACGTTATATAAACAAAGTTGGCAATAATTTTGCTACATCCGATCCCAATTAATTCCTGAACTGACTAGAGAGAAAAGGCTAAAAAAGAAAAATAACAATCATGCGGGAAAAAGATAAAAAAAGAACTTACTTTTTTAACATTTAATATATGGCAGGAAGGTACTTCTGTTCCTAATGGATTGAATAAGATTCGTGATGTCATACTGGAAACAAACCCCGATGTTGTTTGTTTTGTAGAGGTGCGCAATTATCAAAATGAAGATTGGACTACTAAAATAGTAAATGCGCTGGCAGAAGCAGAAAAAAAATACTATCATGGGTATGTTGGAGGAGATGTATCATTCATTAGTAAGTATCCTTTAGAGAATGGTAAACAAATATTTGATAATAAAGGAACAGTGGTGAATTTTAATCTAAATGTTGATGGTAATATTATCATAGTGTCCGGGGTACATTTAGATTACACTTATTATGCTTCTAATTTGCCAAGAGGCTATAATGGCGGTTATCCAGACTGGAAAATAATTGATGATGGTAACGGTAAACCTGCTCCTTATACCATTTTGGATTCGGTTCAGGCCTATAACTTAAAATCTACAAGAGACGAAGCCATTTCTTCTTTTATAAAATCCGTAGAATCAGAATCGAAACCAATAGTTTTAATGGGCGATTTTAATGAACCCTCTTTTTTTGATTGGACTGAGGATACTAAAAACATGTTTGACCACAATGGATTAGCTATTCCCTGGTATAATACTGTACAAATGAACGAAGCCGGATTTATCGATGCATTTAGAGACTTCTTTCCGGATGAAGTAGCCAATCCTGGTTTTACCTGGCCTTCTTTTACTCACGAGAAGGGTAGTACGAGCTGGACTCCTCTGGCCGATGAGAGAGATAGAATAGATTATATCTTTTTTAAAGGAGATGGAATAAAAATAGAAGATGTTTTTATTGTTGGGCCCAAAGAACTATATGTTTATGATGAATCAGAAGCTAGCAATACAGATAAAGAAAAATTTTTGGCAAAAGAATTACCCTGGCCCAGCGATCATAAGGCAGTATATGCAAAACTTCAGTTTACATTCAAACCAATTAACTAATTAATTCCCCCAATAACTGTTACCGTATATAAAATAGCGGTTTTAAGCCCTTAATTGAAATGAATTTTTAAAAATCAAGCCTGAAATTAAACTTAAAAATTATTTTGTAAAACACACAACTTTCAGTGAAAACACAATGAATTTGGTTTTCTTCATTGGGCTATTTTATATTAAATTTCTTTCATGTTAGTTGTCAGGCCAGGCACCGTTGACAATGGGTTTTGTTTTTAACTTTTCAGGATCGACCACCACGTGTTTTATCAGTTTTCGGTTCCATGTGTAGGTGATGTGTATCATGCTGTCATCAGTCTGAATAACAGCGGGGTAAGAGTATTCTCCATCATGGTCGGGATCGTTTTCAAGTAGTACTGCTGCTTGCCAGATGGTGCCATTAGCTGAAACAGCCAGGTTCAGTATATTGCGGTTGCCCCAGTTTTCTGAAGGATCGATATGATTGTAAATGAGCAGATGTCTTCCATCTTTTAATGTTACCGCATCTATTCCGGAATTAGGATTGGGCAGATCAAGGGGCGTTAATTTAGTCCAGGTCCTTCCATTATCTGTCGACCAGGCTGACAAAATCTTTTTGTTTCGGCTCCTGCAAAGCATCTGCAATTTCCCCTTAGGATATTTTAATAGTGTGGGTTGAATGGCACCCAATGTTTTACCATCATTAAGTGCTTCGGTGCGTTCCCATGTTTTTCCTCTGTTTGCTGTAAACTCCATATGTACACGCCAACCGTTAGATTCGGTGCTCGACGGGCAGATCAATTCGCCATTGTCCAACAATTCGGGTTTGTCTTTTATAGGCCCCAAGATTTCATCAGGTAGTCGCACCGGGCGGCTCCACGATTTGCCATTGTTGTTTGAAGTTATATATTTCCCCCACCAATCGCGTGGGTTGGGACCTTCTTTGTAAAAAAGAAAAAGTTCGTCGTCAAAATTGAACAAAACGGGATTCCACGTCGGGTAACGCAGTGTTTTGTGCTGAATACCGTTGGCCACCTCAACCGGTTTTGTCCATTTGCCATTTTCAAAACGGCTTATCCAAATACCTACATCAGGGTTTTTTTCAGCTGTGCCGCCAAACCATGCTGCTATCAACCCATCGTTTATTTCGGCAATGGTAGAGGCGTGGCAACTGGGAAAGTTAACATCATTCGTCTGATACACAAACTCTGATTTTACAATAGCATTTTTTCCTGAATACGGATTCTGTGCCGGACAAAGAACTGTTGAAAGAAAAAGTATGAGAACAATATATGCACTTTTCATAATAAACTAATTTAATTTTTTAATGTGTATAACTGTATCAATATCTGCAAACTATACGGTACTTTTTAATAAATTTTTTACAGAAGCCACAGGTATTTCTAAAACTTTCTCTATAATGTAATATCTGTGTCAACCTATGCTTTTGTCATATAAATTTTTATTTATTTTTTAATTCTGTTCTTTTTGCCGGAAAAGAATTTTGTTCCGATAAATCCAACCATAAATATAACCAATGTCCCGAATACAATCGTCAGGTTGCTATGCAGGTTGCTTTTAAATGCCAGTAAACCATCATCAGTAAAATACAAAGGAGAGAGGCTCATCCAGATGATAACTAACACACCTATAATTACACCAATTACTGCGTCTATATTTCTCACTTTTTTAGATAAAAAAGCAAGCAGGAAAAGCCCCAGCATGCCACCGCTGAAAATCGATGCCAGTGACCACCAGGCATCGAGAACACTTTCTACACCCACAAGGGAGAGTGAGATAATAATACCCAGAGCCCCGAAAATAATGGAAGAAAGGTGTAAAACTTTCATCGAAGATTTTTCAGCAGCATTTTTGTTGAAATATCTTTTATAATAATCTGTTAAAATGATGGTAGCCGTACTGTTGATACTTGTGGAAACAGTGCTCATACCGGCAGCGAGAATAGCAGCGATCAGTAAGCCTGTAATACCCTGTGGCAAGCCATTTACAATAAAATACGGAAAAACCTTATCGCCTGTTCCCGGAACTTTAAGCTCATCGGGCAACAATGTGGGTTGTGCGGTATAGTAAGAAAAAAGAGCGGTTCCAATATAAAAAAACACAACCGATACAGGCACATAAAGCAATGCGCCAAACAGTGCCGACGACTTTGCTTTTTTCTCTGAACTGGTTGTCATATAACGTTGAACAAAATTCTGGTCGATTCCATAGTTTTGCAGGTTGATAAATAATGCATAAATCAATACGACCCAAAAAGTGGATTCGGAAAGGCTGGCACTAAAACTACCCAAGCTGAACTTACGGTTGGCAGAAGCAATTTCAAAAAGCTGACCGGGCCCTTCGGGCATGGAAAATGTAAGAATAGATGCACATACCAGCGCACCCACAATAAGTATAATGGCCTGTATGGCATCTGTCCAAACCACGGCCTGAATACCTCCCATCATGGAATAAACGGCAACCGCAATGCCGGTAATGATAATTATTGCCCTGATGTTCCAGCCAAACAATGCATTAAGCGGCAACGCGAGCAATAACAATATTGCCCCTGTGCGTATTATTTGCGTTAGTAGATAGCATAAAGAGGCATAAATACGCGCCCAGGCGCCAAACCGTACTTCAAGGTAGTTGTAGGCAGAAATGCTCCCTAGATTACGGTATAGCGGCACAAAGAATTTTGCCGCCAGTATAGCTGCAATGGGTATAGATAAGCTGAAAACCAGCGCATTCCAGTCTGACATGTATGCTTTGCCTGGTAAAGCTAAAAAGCTGATGCTACTTACAAATGTGGCAAATATCGACATACTTACCACCCAGACTGGTAATTTACCACTTCCCGAAGTAAACTGTTCGGAAGTACGGCTCCTGAAATAAAAGCTGATCCCGAAAAGCACATTTCCAATGGTAATTATGAAAAATACAATAAGATCGACTAACGGCAGGTTCATTTTCTGTTGTTTTTCTTCCTCACAAATGCTGAGTTATCAGTTCATCTTCAGTAAAATTTCTTAAATTAATCATTTTAAGGTTAGCTTCAATATTTTTGCATTCGTCTTTTCCAAATTTGCGGAAAGGCATGGCCACATGGTCATCGCAGATTTCCATCACCGAAAGTGCACTTTTAATACTTTGGATATATTTTGCTGACGTTTTACCGATATTATAAATATTGTTCTCTATCAATTTCAGTTTTTTGCCTATCAGATCTATTTTTGCTGTTTCACCTTTTAAAGATGCTTCATAAAAGGCAACAAACAATTTAGGGAAGAGGTTTGCCCCACCGGGAACCGCTCCGTGGCCACCATTCTCAATCGTAATGGGAATAAAACTTTCGGTGCCGGAGATAACAGAAAAATGAGGATCGTTTTTAAATGCTACAATCAGGTCAATAAGATAATTAATGTCGCCTGAACTATCTTTTATGCCCATTGCGCCAAGGTCGCGTGCCCTCTTAACAGTATCAATTGACAGATGGAGCTTTGTACACGATGGGATGTTGTACATTATAAATGGCAAGGGTAGTTTTGGAACCAGATTTTTCAGGTAAACTACCATCTCATTTTGTGTCATTGGCAAATAATAGGGCGCTGAAACTACCAGTGCATCCGCACCGCAATCTTTTGAAAACTGTGCCATTTGTATCGACATGGGCACTATTGTATCAGTTATTCCCACTACAACAGGTACCCTTCCGTTAACTAAGCTGCATACTTTTTTTACAAAAGCTTTTCGAAGTTTATAGTCGAGGTTTACAGCTTCACCGGTAGTGCCCAATAAAAATATTCCATGAACACCACCCGAAATAACGTGTTCAATCAATTTTTCTACTCCTGCAATATCAAGCTCTATATCGCTTTTAAGTGGTGTAATAATTGGAGGTATTATTCCTCTCAATGGTAAATTCATAACTAGTTTTGATTACAAAGGATTATAACGATTTTCTGTGGATGTGGTATGAAAACAACAAAGAAAAGATAATGTATCTGCATATGCCTATTGTATATTGTTTTTTTTACATAGAATTTTGACTTGAATAAGTATTTGTTTTTATATATTTGCTTATTACGGTTAAAATATTGTGCAATGGAGTTTGTATATGAAGAAATATTTGTTCCGAATAAGCACTCGTTTATAACAAGAAAGCTTAAAATGGAAACGGATTCTGAAAAAATTCATTCGCACAGGAACTACGAGTTGAATTATATAGCTTCGGGGTCGGGCAGAAGGATTGTGGGAAATCATATTTCAAGTTATACCCCGGGTGATCTGGTGTTACTTGGGCCCAATATTTCTCATTGCTGGGAAGTGCTCGATGTAGAAGAAGGCAACGACCCGGAGTGTATTGTCACCCACTTTTACGAGAACATTATCAATTCCGATTTTTTTAATATTCCGGAGCTTGAAGAGGTGATCGAACTGCTTAAGATGGCCGACAGTGGCATTCTTTTTAAAGGGCCACAAACAGAAAATGTGGCGATAGCTTTGGAAAAAATGGTAGATTTACGTGGGCTTGAAAGGTATATCGAGCTTTTGAAAGTTCTTAATCTATTATTGAAAATAGAAGAACGTGAGTATCTTGCACTACCATCAACACTGCCAAATACTTACGATAAAGACCGCGAGCAGATCGATAGAATTTACGAATACGTTTTTCAGCATATTCAGGAAGGCATAAAACTAAAAGATGTTGCTAAACTGGTTTACATGGAACCAAGTTCTTTTTGTCGGTATTTTAAAAAGAAAACCAACCAGACTTTTATGGAATATGTTAAAAGTGTCAGGATTGGTATAGCCGCAAAGCTTTTAGCTGAAACGGAAAAACCGGTGACGCATATTTGTTACGAGTCAGGCTATAATAACCTGGCTAATTTTAACTACTATTTTAAAGTGATGATGAAAAAAACACCTTCGGAATATCGCAAGGATTTTAAGTGAAATAGGTTACTGTTTTGGGTGGGAGGTATATCCCGCTTTGGTGCAGCTTATGGCTTCATAGCCCAATTTAAACCCTTCGATAAATTGGTTGTCGGCTATTTCTAAGACATAACTATTAATGAAATGTGTAGCATTCGTCTGCGGCGACCTAAATCCTTTCATTTGCTACGCAAATTCTCAGTCTTTAGGAAAATGCTACACATTAATCGCTATATGTAATTGATTGCTATTTTTTTGTTCCCAATAAACCAAAAGAAAGATTTTGATTATCTTCAAAAAAAATAGACAACTACGCATAGCAAACCGTTATACTTCATACTATTAAAGCAGGAAAGCATACACTATAATGCAATAAATAACTAATAAAAAAACAGGAAAAATGATGAAAAGATTTTTAGCATTGGTTCTAACACTGGGTACCATTTTTACAGGTTATACTCAAACGCATGAACTATTTAATTTGAATACTCAGTTAGAGTCTCGTTCAATTTCTTTTGAAAATACAACAGGTGAAGCTGGTGCCGGAGGAAAAGCGGTTAACGAACAACTTGGCCCTGAGCGCAAAGGAGCACCTTTCAAGAATATTCAACCGGGCGAAACAGTGGTCTTATGCGATATTCAGCAAGCCGGAACAATCAGGCACATCTGGATGACAGGTGAGTTTTTAAACCACGAATGGATGAAAGACCCCAAGCTGGAGCGTTTACAATTATTACGAAGCACAATTATTCGCGCATATTGGGACGGGCAGGAACATCCGAGTATAGAGTGTCCATTAGGTGACTTTATGGGATTTGCGCATTCAAAAGTAAGGTCATACCAATCAGCAGTGCATTCCATTGGAGAAAAAGCAGCATTAAATATCTGGTTGCAGATGCCTTTTACAAAAAGAGCCAAAATCACCCTTACCAACGAGTCATCAATGACGCTTCCACTATATTACCAGATTGATTATACGATAAATGATAATCATAGTGAAGATGTTGGGCGTTTACATGTGCTATTCAGAAGAGAAAACCCAACCATTGAAAAAAAGGATTTCGAATTGCTACCCAAAAGAACCGGCAAAGGTGTTTTTGTAGGTGCAGTTATAGGAGTTCGCACTTTACGATCCGGCTGGTGGGGAGAAGGAGAAATTAAGTTTTATATGGATGGCGATACTGATTACCCAACGATATGTGGAACCGGTTCTGAAGATTGGGCAGGTTTATCCTACGGTATTCAGGAAACTACTTTTCAATATCATGGATGTAGCCTAAATCTTAAATCAGAGAAAACTTCAGAATTTGAAAATAAAGCAGGCAAAATAAAAGAATTCAACACTGAATATATCTCAATGTATCGTTGGTATTTACTCGATCCAGTGTATTGGAAAAAAGATTGTAGAATTACCATGCAACAGATTGGATGTTGCTATTATGAGCGTTCTGACGATTGGTCAACAGCTACTTTTTGGTATGAACCAATTCCAAGTGCACCACTACCCCAAATACCAAATAAAGAGGAAAGGATAGAAAACCTGGAGGAACTTCTTGAGATTAACGATTAATACGAAAGCACAATATCTTGTATAAGGGAAAGTGCTAAATAGCAAGAGTTATAGCACTATTTTTTGTATCTTTATGGCTACTGCAAACTTATACAAGAAAAACTCGCAAGCACTTATACAACAGGCGTTACCTTATTAAAATGAAACCTGTAATTATAATATATTTTTTACTTCAAATTGGACAATTAACTTTTGCGAACAGCCGATGGGCAAATAATTGACACCAAAAGAATGATTTTAACAGATTAAAGAATGCATCATGAAAAAAAATTAAATATTTCCCATTTTATTTCAATTGTTTTAATCCTCACGGTGTTCATTGCAAGTAACGCTAATGGTCAAATTCAACGTCCTATAGGAACTAATCTTGCGGGTATAGTAGATTGGAGCAGTGAATTTGTTTTTGTTGATGTTATGAAGCAAAGCAGAAGTTGGATACCGCATGATCTTGGCCCTAATGCAGATTGGGATAGTGGTATCGATATCCCCCTGCGTAATGATGGTTACCCATTGTCGATACCTTATAACAATGGCGTTGATCCACCTCAGGGAGTAAGAACAATCATGTTTGCAGATTTGGAAAATGTTTTTCCTGAGGGCGGATATCGATTTATCGCACACGGTGTTGGAAAAATTCAATTATGGGGAGCAGCATCAGTTATTTTTCAATGTCCTATTGATACCATTATTAATCTTGATAATAGTATTGGGCTGCTTGTATTAGAAATACTGGAAAGCAATGTTAACGATCCAATACATGATATTCATATAATAATGCCAGGCTATCACGATACATTTGAAGATAACCTTTTTCATCCAGAACTCTTAAGCTTTATTGAAGATTTTCAGGTAATCAGATTCATGGATTGGATGAGTACAAATGGGTCGGAAGTTCAAGAATGGTCTGATAGGAACAACCCCGGTTATTACACTCAAACGTTGCCCAACGGAGTGGCCTATGAATACTTAATTGGCCTTAGTAATTTAACGCAAAAGGATATATGGGTTAATATCCCTCACAAAGCATCTGATGATTTTATTACGCAATTTGCAGAAATGCTAAGAGATCAGGCAGATCCAAATCTTAAAATCTATTTAGAGTATAGCAATGAAGTTTGGAACAACATCTTCCCTCAAAACAGTTATGCTGCAGAAGCAGCGACAGCATTAGGTTACACAGGAGAGCCCTGGGCGCTTTCATGGAAGTTTACGGCAAAACGATCTGCTGATGTATTTCAAATTTTTGAAGACGTATTTGTTAATGATGACCGATTGGTTAAGGTGATTCCGGGAATGGCTGCAAACCCCTGGATAAACAACTTCATCTTAAGTAGATTTAATGAAAGTTTATACAATCCAACTGGAGTTTCCGCAGATGCATTGGCTATTGCGCCTTATTTCGGATCCGTAGCCAATGCAATTGGTGATGCCGGCTTAGAAAATACGATTACGGTTGAAGCCATCTTGGACTCTATGGAACTCTCGATACCTGAAAGCTTCCGTTGGATGGATGAAAACAAGCAATTAGCAGACGATTACAACTTAGACCTCATTGCTTATGAAGGAGGTCAGCACTTGGTAGCTTACTACCCCTATAGCGAAAATGAGAATTTTGTAAATAAACTATTAGATGCGAACAGGCATCCCAGAATGGAAGATTTATACTGTACATATTTTGATTACTGGTATGACACCGTAGAAGGTGGAGTGTTTGCCAATTTCTCTTCACATGGAGGTTACAGTAAATATGGTGCTTGGGGAGTTAAAGAAAATTATGAAGACGTCAATGCTCCAAAATATCTTGGGCTAAAAAATTGCGTTTTCAGCTATAATTCAGTATTAAATTCAGATGATATCCTGATAAAAAATAATGAAGTGAGAGTATATCCAAGCATTGTTATTGATCAATTTAATATAGCATCAAATTTGAATAACTACACTGTAAAAATTTATGATATTAGCGGTGTTTTACATCAGTGTGTTCCCGTTAACAATACTTCTGTGACGCTTTCCACAAAGCAATTGCCGGCAGGTGTTTATTTTGTCCACATTTCTAATAAAACAAACCAAATTATCAGTGTGTCTAAAATTGTAAAACAATAAAAACCAGCTGCCTGGCTATAAATAATTGCTTTTGTTCATCTATTTCTGAAAAATCCTGCTCCCGATAGTTGTTGGAGATTCAATTTAGAGTGGTATTTGCAAAGTTGAGTATTAACAGACGCAACTACCCATACACGAGGCATTGTGTGCAATTCCCATAGTTCTCACAAACTTTAGTCAGAATATCGAAAGACAGCTAAAAAACGTTAGAAATACATATCTTTACCATATGAAGTTAGAATTTTTCAGAAGGTAAAAAGCAAAGGATTTTTGTGAAGCAACTGAAAATGATGTTTTAGACCATTTTATTGGCGCCAACAAAATAGTTAAACCTTGTAGCTTTATTTTAAGACAAGACAGTTTTTTATAGAACAGGATAAACAAACATATAAACAATGACAGAATTAAAAGCAATTATTTTCGACATGGACGGTGTTTTAGTTAACAGCGAACCTTACCATATAAAAGTTGAAAAAAGTGTTTTTAATAAACTTGGAATAGATGTTTCTGAACAGGAACATGCCGGCTATATGGGTGTTGCTACTGATATGATGTGGCAACAGTTAATTGAAAACAGAAAACTTAACAGTCAACCGGAAGCTCTTACCAGATTGACGGTAGATGAGGGTATTTCAGTGTTTAAAAAAATGAAAAAAATAGAACCCATGCCCGGCATTATTCCACTTCTCGAAACTATAAAACGGCATAATCTGCCCATGGGTGTTGCATCGTCTTCAGATGCTGTAATTATCGATATTATCCTCAAAAAATCGGGGCTGAAAGATTACTTCATGTATGCCGTTAGTAGTAGTGATGTGGGAAAGAGCAAACCTGCCCCGGATGTGTTTTTGCATACGGCAAAATTATTAGATGCAAATCCAATTAACTGTATGGTAATAGAAGACTCCGGAAATGGGATAAAAGCCGCTAAATCTGCCGGAATGTTTTGCGTGGCATACAATGGTGGATGTTCTGAAAATCAAGATCATAGCGAGGCTGATATGGTTGTTGGAGATTTCAGTTACCTTGAGAAATTTCTTATTGAATCTGAATGGAAACTGTAATACTAAAAAATTCTAATAGATGAAAACAGGTGATGTTCTGAATGAGTTACTTAGAAAGTATAACCGGCTTGTACCATTGAAAGATAATATAACCGGAGCGTTTTCTGCTATAACAAATTGTTATAAAAACAACGGGAAAATTATAATCGCCGGAAACGGAGGCAGCAGTGCCGATGCAGACCATATAGTTAGTGAGTTAATGAAGGGTTTTGAAGCAATGCGGCCTCTGGAGGATGCACTTAAAAGTAACCTGAAAAAAACCTCTCACGAACAGGGAAAATTGTTGGCAGAAAAGCTTCAACAGGGTTTGCCTGCTATCTCACTCTCGGCACATACAGCTCTGGTAACTGCTATTTCCAACGACCTGGGGGGTGATTATGTTTTTGCACAGCAGGTGGTTGGGTTCGGACAAAAAGGCGATGTTCTGATTGCTTTAAGCACCTCAGGAAATTCTAAAAATGTCGTCAACGCTTTATTGGTGGCAAAAGAAAAAGGTTTAACAACCATTGGATTTTCAGGCCAATCGGGCGGCGAAATGAAACAGTGGTGCGACATCCTGATCAATGTTCCGGAGCATCGTACAGCCTATGTGCAGGAACTGCATTTGCCGATTTATCACACCATTTGTATGATGGTGGAGATTGAACTTTTTGGATAAGCTGAAAAATAGGTGATACGTAAATTTCCTAAGCATTAAACGCACATGGTTAAAGAATTTCTTCGCTGTTGGTTTTGTGCGATTTGCCAGTAATTGTAAATGCAATAATTTGCCAACCAGATATTTTGGGATCGGTTGCCATAGGAATAGAAATTATCGAAAGAGTTGATACGATTTTTAGATACAGATTTGGTAATCAGAAAGAATCTGTCGTAATTTGATTTAAAGTTATGTAAACAAAAATGTTTTGGCGAAGAAAAATTATCATAAAGATTTGATTGTAAGTGCAATGTGTTGTTTTTCGGTCGGAAGGTATTGGGGTAATGCCTTTTATGGGCAGACTGAAAGTGGTTCCCGAATCAAAAGAGTATCCCGGAGAAGGGTGCCGCTTATATTTTTCCCATAATGATGAATGCGCTTCGCCGGAATGCTATTCGGTTTTGTTGAAGGAAAATATTAAAGCAGAAATAACCGTAAAAGAATACGATTAAGTTCATTTGATAATAAACAAATTTAAAGAATGACAAAAGAGCAGTTATCAAAACTACTAAAAGATATTTCGAAAGTCAGAATAGCCGTTTTGGGAGATTTTTGCCTCGATGCTTATTGGTTTATCGACGAGTCGAAAAGTGAGTTATCCATCGAAACGGGGCAGATGACACAACCGGTTTGCGAACAGTGCTATTACCTGGGAGGGGCAGGAAATGTTACTGCTAACCTTACTGCAATGGGCGTGCAGGATGTGCGTGCTTTGGGCGTAATTGGCTCCGATCCGTTCGGCAACGAAATGGTGGAAATAATGCGCCAAAAAGGGATAAATACCGATAATCTTCTGGTACAGGAAAACAGTTGGTCAACCCACGTATATACAAAACCATATGTTGTTGATGTTGAAAAGAGCCGTATCGATTTTGGCATCTTTAACCAACTTTCGGAGAATACGGCTGATGAGTTAATAAACAACCTTCGGCAGGTTGTTCCGGAGGTTGACCTGGTGATTATAAACCAACAGGTACTTTCAGGGATACATACGTCCTATTTCAGAGAACAACTCGTTAATGTTATACAAAGTTTCCCGAACAAAATATTTATTGCTGATAGCAGGAATTTTAGCGATGCTTACGATGGTGCTTATCGTAAAATGAATGCTACTGAGGCTGCCAGGCTACACGGCTTACAGAAGGCACCGGATGATATGGTTTTGTATTCGGAGGTGGTAGAAGCTGGGCGGCAACTCTTTACGAGATTTAAAAAGCCTTTATTTATAACACGTGGTGAAAGAGGTTCTATTGTTATTGATAGTGAGGGAGTTACTGATGTTTCTGGGCTAATGATTATTGCAAAAACAGATGTCGTAGGTGCCGGTGATAGTTACTTGGCAGGCGTTGCCGCCGCTATGGGTGCCGGTTACGATATATGCGAAGCTGCAAAATTTGGTTCTTATGTTGCCGGAGTTACGGTTCAGAAGTTATTCCAAACAGGAACAGCATCACCTGAAGAAATATTGCAAATTGGTACCGATCCGGATTTTATTTACAATCCTGAACTGGCTGAGGATACACGCCATGCAAACTATATCGATAATTCTGAAATAGAAATCATTACGAAATGGGAGAACAAACCTGAAATAAGCCATGTCATTTTTGACCACGATGGTACAATATCAACACTTCGAGAGGGTTGGGAAAAAATAATGATTCCCATGATGATTAAAGCCATTTTAGGCGACCATTTTCAGGATGCGGGCGAAACATTATACCAAAAAGTACATAAGCGGGTAGAAGATTTTGTGGATAAAACTACTGGTATCCAAACCCTTGTGCAGATGAAAGAACTTGTGGGCCTTGTAAAAGAGTTTAACCTTGTTCCCGAAGATAAAATACTTGATGAGTTTGGTTACAAGGCCATTTACAACGATGCTTTGCTTAAAATGGTAAAAGAACGCGAGGGCAAGCTCCTTAAAGGTGAACTTGCATTGGAAGATTTTACGATGAAAAATGCTGTGCTTCTGCTTGAAAAACTTTATCAGGCAGGTGTAAAACTTTATCTTGCAAGTGGTACTGACGAGGAAGATGTGAAGAATGAAGCCCGGATATTGGGTTACGGCCATCTTTTTGAGGGTGGCATTTATGGCGCTGTTGGCGATGTAAACAAAGAAGCAAAAAAAATGGTGCTCGATCGTATCCTAAACGATATTGGTGAATCAAAAAAAGGGAAAGTCTTAACCTTTGGTGATGGCCCTGTGGAAATACGGGAAACCAGGAAAAGGGGCGGCATGACTATTGGCATAGCCAGTAACGAACAGAAAAGGCACGGGCTAAACGAAGGAAAACGGTCACGGCTTATCAAAGCCGGGGCAGATGTTATTATCCCCGATTTTTCGCAGTTACCACTGCTGTTGAAGCTATTGAATATTCCGGACAACAAAAGTTAATGGATGTGGTAAACAATAATATTAAAGGTTTTATTGTGATACTATTTTCCGGAGATGAATGAGTTGAGGTGATGCATTTAAAATTGAATAAACTACATTTCTAAGCCTAAAAAACTAAAATTTTTAAGTATGCCTTATCCTAAATTCGATAGAAATAAATTAGAAATAAAAAAACTCAGCAACCGTAAGAACAAGGTTTTCATTGAAAAAGACCATGTTCCGGTAAACCATAAGCCACATGATTTTTCAGTGCATGGCTGGCAATTAATTGAAGAAGCAGCCCGGCGACTATGCAAAGCTAAGGAGTTGGGCCGCTCGCGGATGCTGGCTTTTGGCGCCCATACCATAAAAAATGGTATGGCTCCAACACTTATCAGTCTGATGCAGAACCACTGGCTCACGCACCTGGCTACCAACGGGGCAGGCATTATTCACGACTGGGAATTTGCCTATCAGGGTGAATCGTCGGAAGATGTACGCGAAAACGTTGATCTGGGGCAGTTTGGGATATGGGAAGATACAGGCTTTTTTATTAACCTTGCTCTGGTGGTAGGTGCTTATGAAGGGTTGGGCTACGGCGAATCAGTAGGAAAAATGATTCATCGGGAAGGACTTGACATTCCGGAGAGGCAGTTCTTGTTCGACCTGGCCAGAGAAAAAATGGAAGAAGAGCCTCAAAAAGCTGCTGCTGCCATCGACTTTGCCGGGGTTATCGAGAAATTCCATTTGCCTTCGGGTTGGATGCATATTCCCCATCCGTTTAAAAAGTATTCTGTGCAGGGAAACGCTTATGCAATGGGAATTCCGTTTACCGGCCATCCCATGTTCGGGCACGATATTATTTACAACCATCCCATGAACCACGGCGCTGCCATTGGGCGTACGGCTGAAAGCGATTTTCTTTGTTATGCTGAAAGTGTTTCCAATCTCGAAGATGGCGTTTACCTCTCCATTGGTTCAGCAGTGATGTCGCCCATGATTTTTGAGAAATCACTTTCAATGTCACAAAATATTGAAATTCAGAATGGTAGTCATATCGATCGTCATTTTATACTGGTCGTTGACCTAGCAGAAGCAGAGTGGGACTGGGCAAAAGATGGCGAACCACCTATGGATAACCCTGCTTACTACCTCCGTTATTGCAAAACCTTTAATCGCATGGGTGGCGAAATGCACTATCTTACTGCCGATAACCGCGATTTTCTGCTGGCACTTAATCAAAAATTACTGAGTTTATAATAAAACTTTCTTTTGTAAAATTTTATGGCTAAAAGCCATACTTGGTTCAGCCCAATGCAATGGGGTATGGCAACAACCAAATGAAGAATGCACCGAGGGTGGGTTAACCTATTTTTATGAGGTAAAAAAGGAAAATCATTGTATATTTAAGTTCCTGGTTATAAAATAGTTGTTAAATTATCACTTCAAAAGTATTTTAAACCTGAATTTTTAAAAAATATATGTTTTCTTCGTATAAAACTATTATCAAAAGCGATGAGAAAATACCTCTGGATACTATTATTTTTGGCAATAAAAACGCCATTATTTGCACAGACAGAAATTGCTGATTCAATTTTAATTGATGAAGTTGTGGTGACTACGCAACGTATTCCGCGCATACAGTTGCTTGTACCTTACAGCATCAATCTTATTAATAGCAGCGAAGCAAGACATTTTGAGAAACGTACTTTGCCAGAGATGCTGATGAACACCGGCGGAGTGTTTATGCAGAAAACTAATCACGGCGGCGGCTCGCCATTTATTCGTGGCCTTACCGGAAACCAGACCCTTTTGTTGATTGATGGTATAAGGATGAACAACTCGATATACCGTTACGGCCCCAATCAATACCTCAACACCGTGGATGTTTTTTCCATAAATCGCGTTGAAGTGGCACGTGGCACGGGTGCTGTTCAGTATGGTTCCGATGCGTTGGGAGGCGCAATTCAGCTTTTCAGTAATTCACCGGAACTGTCGGCAACACCTTTTTTGCATGGAGAGATAACCGGTAAAGCCGTAACTTCGGGAATGGAAAAAACCGGCCATGCACGCATAGAAACCGGCAGTAATAGGGTGGCGTTCCTGGCCGAAGGTACCTATCGAGATTTTGGCGACCTGATTGGGGGTAAAAAATTAGGAGTGCAAAGCCCTTCTGGTTATACTGAATATGCTTACGATGCTAAAATGCTGGCAAAACTGCAAAAAAATATGACTTTGACATTGGCGAGCCAGATGCTGAAGCAAATACATGTGCCCATTTACCATAAAATTGTACTGGAAGATTATGCCGAAAACGAATTTCACCCGCAGCAGCGGTGGTTAAATTATGCCCGGCTTGATATCGCCGGTGTAAATAAAATCTTTAATGATGTGCATTTTATTGCTTCGTGGCAGCAAAATACAGAAAATACCATTATCAGAAAAAATGACTCCATAATAACTCAATTTGATGATAATAAGGTAAATACAGTTGGTTTTGTTACGGATGTTACTTCGCGGTTTAGCCAACGGTGGTCAGCCAATTCGGGAATAGAGTATTATGTCGATAAGGTTTCTAGCAGCCGGCTTTTGTTGAGTGCAGCAAATGTTCCTACTTCTTTATTGGAAAGAGGGTTGTATCCTAATGATTCAAAATACGAAAGTTTTTCACTATTCTCATTACATCATTTTTCGTTGGGAAAATGGGAGATTGACGGCGGTGCCCGTTGGAGCACTTTCAGTATTAAAATAAGTGATAAAGACCTTGGCGATGTTAAAATAAAGCCCTCTGCATTGGTTTTTAACTTTGGGGCAATGTACCAACTTAATACTCAAAACCATGTTTATGCCAATGTGAGTAATGGGTTTCGTGCGCCAAACATCAACGATATGGGAACGCTTGGCATTGTTGACTTTAGATACGAAGTACCAGCTTATGACCTGAAGCCTGAGAAATCTGTAAATTTTGAAACGGGTTACAAATTTGGTGCCTCCGTGTTCCAGGGTGGTGTTACTGCATACTATATGCGATTAAATAACCTTATCACAAGGGTGAAAACCGAAGGTGAAATGATCGATGGTTATCCTGTATATAAAAAGGAAAATATTGAAAAAGCGTACATAACCGGTGGAGAAGCTTCGTTTTCTTGGAAACCCTTGAGGACGATATCACTCAATGGTAATGTGGCCTACACTTACGGCCAGAGCATAACTAAAAATGAACCCTTGCGCCGTATTCCCCCGTTTTTTGGGAAACTGACGGCGCTGTATGCAAAACACAGCTATTTCTTTTCGGGTGAACTAATTTTTGCCGGAAAACAAGATCGGCTTTCCAGTGGCGACGTTAGCGATAACCGCATTCCCGATGGCGGTACTCCTGGTTGGTCAGTATTCAATCTTTACGCAGGTTATGATTTTTCATTCATGAAAATAAAAACCGGATTTGAAAATCTGTTTAACGAAAATTACCGTACCCATGGCTCGGGTATTAATGGTGTTGGTAGAAGCGCTTGGTTGTCATTAAGTTTTTGTTTTTGAAATGTTTAGGTATTCCTTTTTTTGACAAATAGAGAGTTTTTGATGTTGAAGTCGGATTTTGCCATGCACTGAAAAAATAAATTGGATCACAACAAAATGCTTCTAAAGATGTGAAAAAATGTTTACCCTTAATTGGTTCTGCTTACAGCAGTGTGCAACAAAAGGAATTGTGTTACTCAATTGAAATGACAATAGGGAGTGAATGTGGTAAAAACACGATTTTTTAATTAAATTAGCCAAAAAACATTGACTTTACTATAGATGAACATATTTAAGAATTTTATATTACCGGGGCTGATTGGTCTATTTTTGGTGCTTAAAGGTTATTCTCAAACCGGTTCAGATGAAATGCTTGCTGCTGCTGATCTTTCTTTTTTGGTGGGAGAGGATTTTAAAACAGATTCGCTTCCGTTTCCTCAGTCAGAAGTCAGTAAAAGTCCGGCAGGATTTAGAAACAGCAACTATTATTTCGGCGGCTATATCAACGTTAATGTTGGCCGATATACAGTAGTTGGCGCCGAGCCTTTAATCGGCTACAAATTTTCGCCAAAGTTTTCGGTTGGTGGCAAATTATCTTATGAATATATTCGCGATAAGAGGTACGATTCTGTTTTCGAAACCTCGAATTTTGGTGCCGGATTGTTCAGCAGATACCGTATAATTCCTGCATTATATACTCATGCCGAGTTTTCGCTGATGAATTACAAACTTAGTTACACCAATGGTGAAAGCCAACGTGAGTGGGTGCCATTTCTGTTTTTAGGAGGCGGTTACAGTCAGCCTGTGTCGCAAAATGTTTGGTTTAATGCACAAATTTTGTTTGATGTGCTTCAGCATAAAAATTCACCTTACAAAGAATGGGAGCCGTTTTACTCCGTGGGTTTTGGTGTAGGATTTTAGTGCTATGCCATAACAAATAGATGCATCAACTAAAAACCGTATAACTCTGGGTTTTTATTAACATAAAAATTACATAACTTTTTATCATAGTTAAGTTTGTTCTTTTTGTATAACTTCAGATCATTGTTGATTGGTATTTATGTGTGTTTTAATTGTCAGTAAATCAGTATTTTATGTTTTATGTGCTGTGCCTTTCTCCAATCGCTAAACCAGTCTTTAAAGGTTTCGTTTTTTATGGATTCATCTACAAAAAAGCATACTTTCTTTCATTGCCGGCTGTTTCATTTTTTTTGGTTACAGGGAGGCAGAGAGCGGAAATATTAAATAGTTTAGGCTCTGGCTTACACTTGCCTGATTCTTTTTTTTGAATTAAAAATCAGGTATTTACTATCCCAATATCAACTCTTAGCATCATCTATTTCTTCTGTATAAAGTATTCTGTTTATCCGGTTTCAGCCCTTGTTTTGCAGGATAGTAGTCTGATGACCTGGAAAATTTATTATGTATATTTGTAGATAGTAGAATCTAAATTATAATTAAACTTCAGTATTTATGAGAACAGAAACAGTATTAAATGATTTAAAAAGAAGATTTCCAAATGAACCAGAATATTATCAAGCTGTACATGAGGTATTAGAATCTATAGAGGAGGTTTATAATAAGCATCCTGAATTTGAGCGTCAAAATTTAATAGAAAGACTTTGTATTCCCGACAGAATTTTTTCTTTCCGTGTTACCTGGGTTGATGACAAAGGCAATGTGCAAACTAATATGGGATATCGTGTACAACACAATAACTCCATAGGCCCTTACAAAGGTGGTTTGAGATTTCACTCATCAGTATCGCCATCTATTCTTAAATTCTTAGCTTTTGAGCAAGTGTTTAAAAATGCACTAACTACGTTACCTATGGGCGGTGGAAAAGGAGGATCTGACTTTAACCCAAAAGGAAAATCCAATGCAGAAGTTATGCGTTTTTGTCAAGCCTTTATGAGTGAACTCTGGAATCATATTGGTCCTGAAACAGATGTTCCGGCAGGAGACATAGGTGTTGGAGGACGTGAAATAGGATATATGTACGGTATGTACAGAAAACTTTCTCGTACGAATACAGGAACATTAACAGGAAAAGGATTGGAATTTGGTGGTTCGCTCATCCGTCCCGAAGCAACAGGGTATGGAAATATCTACTTTTTAATGAATATGTTGGCTACAAAAGGAATAAAAGACCTGAAAGGCCAAGAAGTACTGATTTCAGGTTCGGGCAATGTGGCTACTTATACAGCAGAAAAAGTGTTGGAGTTGGGCGGAAAAGTATTAACGCTTTCTGATAGTAATGGATATATTTATGACCCCGACGGTATTGATAAAAAGAAACTGGAGTATGTTTTTGAATTGAAAAATATCTATCGTGGTAGAATCCGTGAATATGCCGAAGAATATGGTTGTAAGTATGTAGAAGGTGCTCGCCCTTGGGGAGAAAAGGGTACCATTGCACTTCCTTCAGCTACACAAAACGAACTTACAGGTGATGATGCAGAAACATTGGTTAAAAACGGTTGTATTGCTGTATCAGAAGGTGCAAATATGCCATCTACTCCTGAAGCGATAGAAGTATTCTTGAAGAATAAAATCTTGTATGCTCCCGGAAAAGCAGCCAATGCAGGTGGAGTTTCAGTGTCAGGATTGGAAATGACACAAAACTCAATGAAGATAAGTTGGTCGAAAGAGGAAGTTGACCAAAAACTAAAAGACATAATGGCAAATATCCATAGTGCTTGTGTTAAATATGGTACAGAAGAAGACGGATATGTGAATTATGTAAAAGGAGCAAACATTGCCGGATTTATGAAAGTAGCTAAAGCTGTTATGGCACAAGGCATAATATAAATTCTACAATAAATAAAAGAAAAAGTTATTATTATAAGTAGGAGATAAAGTTCCTGAACTGCCGGGTGTAAATGAAAAGGGAAAGAGATACGTCTTTCTGATTTCAAAAAACAAATGGTAAGCAGTGTGCAGGCAAAAAATATATCTGTAAAAGACAGATATATCTTGCCAATAGATTTTAAATTAAATAAGGGAAGTTTAAAGAGCTTCCCTTATTTATTAGGACACTGTAATATTATCAGAAAAACGATAAGATTAAATATTTATAATTAAGGGAGAGTTTAATAATAGTCAATATTAGTTATTGATTGTTAGTGAATTAGATAGCATTCTATTGTTGTGTTGTTGAATAAAAGCTTTTATATGTTTTTTCATTTTTTTTGTAATATCTGTTTTATTTTCTGATAAATTATTCTTTAAGAATACATCGTTTTTATAATTATAAAGAGCAAATTGATTATCTGAATGATATATCAAAATATATTCTCCTGATATATACTGCCATGTATTAAGATGGTTTATGAATGCTCCACTTTGTGTTATAGTATCAAAACAACTTGTGCCAAATGAAAAATAAGGCTCATCGTATTGTAAATAATCTAATATAGAAGGCATTACATCAAGATGCTGTATCACTTTATTATTAAAACCGGTTAACCCACTATCTGAAGGACAATAGAATATAATAGGAATTGCGTATGAATTTACATTTGTATTATAAAGTTTATTTTCTGAACGTACCGAATGATCAGCTGTTATAACAAATAAAGTGCTGTCAAACCATTCATATTTCGATATCTTATGAAATAATTTTTGTAAAGAATAGTCTGCATATAGGTATGTTTTTTTTCTATCGCTTTCTACATTTTTAAACTTATCTGCAAATTCATCGGGTATTACATAAGGATTATGAGATGATAAAGAAAATAAAACTGTATGAAAAGGTTGTTTAAATTTATTTATTTCATCAGCAAAAAAATTAAAAAACTTATCATCGAAAATTCCCCAACTTCCATCGTAATCTGCTCTTTTTCCATATTCATTCATCCCATAATAGTAACTATAATCGACATAATTCATAAATGCCCCCAACCCTAAACTACCATTTTGGGCACCATGAAAAAAAGATGTATGATATCCTTTTTTAGTTAGCATTTTACCCAAGCTACATAGTTTATTTGATGCGTATGGAGATGCTACAAACGATTGTTTAGCATATGGTATAGAAGATGTTATAGCCGGCAATGCCGATATAGATTGCCGACCATTGGCAAATGCATTGGGAAAAGATAATGATTTATGTATAAGAGAGTCTAAAAATGGTGTATAGGTATCTGTTGATTTTAAATTTGGATTTAAAGCACTTATTACTTCCCGGCTAAAACTTTCTAAAACGATAATAACTACATTGCGTGCTTTAAATTTGTTGTTTTTATCAGGGGTATGTATAGGATTTAAAATTTCATTAACTTCTTTTTCATCAAAATAATTTTTTTCCTCTAAAGCTTGAGTTTCAATAGTTTTTATTAAAGTAAACGGGGTGTTTAAGACCAGGGCCATATCTTGCACCTTTGTTGTATATTGTCCGGCATCACCAAGTGTTATGGGAAATGTTTTATTAACAAAGCTACTTCGCATCCCTACAATAGCCAAAGCAGATACCAATAGCAAACATATAATGCCGACACTAGTAAAAATGTACTTATTGTACACTTTAAATTGCTTTAAGAATAATCTTCTATATAAAATGTACATAAGGTATATACAAGAAAATAAAATCAGAAAACCATACCAATAATTTTTAATAAACGATATAAAAAGTGTACCGATATTCGATTCACCCATTAACATAAAAACATCGGCTGTGGAACGTTTTAATGTAAAGTCGTAATAAAAAATATCTCCGGTGTTTACAGCTATTGCAATTGCATTGGTTACTAGAAATATAAAAGACAATATCTTTTTAAAACTTTTACTATTGGTAAAAGAGAAAGGCAACATAAATAGAACGATGTATAAAGCATTTATAAACATAATTGCCGATAAATCGAAACGCAAACCTCCCTGAACGATTAACATAAACCGATTAAATGTCATTTCGGGGTAATATTCTGTATTAAATGCAAAAAAAAGAACTCGTTGCAACATATATATTACCATAAGCAATAACATTTGCTTTGCGAGTGTAAGTATCTTTATTAAATTCGATTTTATATCGTTCATATATCTATTGTTTCAAAAGAAAATACTTTATGGTAACCATAAATTTTATATGTTATTGTATCTGGTTTTAATCAACATTAATTTATCATTACTCAACTTTATATTTAAACCGTTTTCGTAAGTTTTAGGCTCTCCGTCTATATGTAATTGTTTGAACGTTGTTTTAACATTTATATTAGCATCTGTTTTAATAAACCTTATGTATTTATTTTGTTTTAATTTCCCGGTCATCATTTTAAAAGCAAAAGTTGGATATAAAACTGATGGCATTTTTTTTACTAAAACCATATTAACATTATCATCATTCGGCTTTGCTTCGGGAGCAATAATAGCATTGTTTCCAAATTGACGGGTATTGGCAAATGATATAAGCATAAAATCACCTGCTATTTTTTTCTCATTATAAGCTATTTCGGCATAAAACGATTTAAATAAAAATACAGATTGCAAAATATTTTTCACGTAGGTAATCAGTCCTCGCGTACTTTCTCTATCGAACATATGGGCAATATGCGCATCAAAACCAATTCCTGATACATTAGCACATATATCTCCATTTACCGAAATAAGGTCTATTTTAATAGTATTTCCGCTTAAAATATCTTGAAATAGTTTTATCAGATCATATTTAAAACCCAGCTCACGAGCAAAACCATTTCCAGAACCTGTTGGATAAATAGCTAAACATACATCCATTTTACCTGCAAGCAACTTAGCTGCTCTATTTACTGTTCCGTCTCCCCCCGATACTACAATAACCTTATATTGAGTTGAATATTTTTTAATAAAGTTATCCATCTCTTCTGCCGATTGGGTTATAACAGTAAAGCATGCCGGATAATACTTTTTTACCGTTGCCAATATTTTATTAGCTTTTCGTTTACCTGAGTTAGGATTTATTATAAAAGCAATATCTTTTATTCTTATTCCCAATATTTTAAAATTATTATTGCAATCCTTATTTTAGGAGGGCGAAGTTATTCAAAAAAAATCAGTGCCGATTTAAACAAATCCAATTTTAACTTTTCTTTCACTTGAGCCGGCTATTCAAAACAGGGTTTATTTATTTTTCTAAAGCAATTTCTTAAATCAAATAATTCTCCTTGCGCATAGGGGGTATTGGAATAGGTTTTGGTGGTTGTTCAAGCAGATTTAGCTTAAGTGTAAAAGTTAGCATTAAGTTGTTCCAGAAGCAGTTCGTCAGAACAGCACGCGTAATGTTTGTTTCAGGAACATCAAAGCCAGTTTGTCCCTACATTTTTAAGAAACAACCTGTACTTCTTTCATAAATTCTTTTCGCAATATAGATTGCTTCAATTTATAGGGGATTAATTTTTGCATAAACAACAATTGTTTATTTGCAAATTTAGGAACAATAACCATTTTCCCTTTAAACATTTGCTTGATTGTGATTTTAGCCAAATCATCTGCCGAAATTGAAACTATTCTACCAATAATTCCATGCGATTCTATACGTGCAAAAGTATCCTCATTAGTGTAAACACCGTTAGGATTTACCACGCTCAAACTTACCGAAGAACCATGCAATTCTTCCTTTATGGCTTTTGAAAAATTAAGAACAAACGCCTTTGATGCAGCATAAACACTTTTGTAAGGAATTGAATAGTAGGCGGATAAACTGCCTGTGTTTAATATGTATGCTTTGGGTAATTTCTTTAAATCGGGAATAAACAATCGGCATAATAATACCAATGCTCTAATGTTTACCTGTATTCGCATATCGCTGTATTCAATTGATGATTCATCAAAAATAGCCGTACCTGCCATACCTGCATTATTCACTAATATATCAACAGTGTATTTTTTGGTTTTGCACCAATCATATATTTTTTGAGGAGCATCGCTTTCGGATAAGTCTATTGGTAAACTGTCTACCTTTACATTGAATTTTTCCTGTATTTCTTTATGTGTTTCTTCTAACTTGGGTTCAGGAAGTGCTACCAATAAAATATTATGCCCGCGCTTGGCAAACTCTAAAGCATAAGCCTTTCCTATCCCTTGTGAACTTCCTGTAATAAGTGTGTAGTAGTCTGTCATTTGTTTAGCTTTTAGAGTTTATGTTTAATGTTTTTATCCAATCAACGGTTCTCTTGGCTCCTTTGGCAAAACTAATGGGTTGATAACCTAATTCTTTCACAGCTTTTGCTGATGATACATTCCAATTATAATTAAATTTACGAACCAATGCAGGAGTTATTAACGGCTTTAGCTTTATTGTAAAATTTAAAAACATCATAATATTGGCAACTGCCAACATTACAAATAAAGGCATTTTAAGCATCATATATTTTTTATTGCAAATATTGCTTACTGTTTCAAAGAATTGATTGTAACTAATATTGTCGCCACCCAAAATATATTGCTCTCCTTTTTTGCCTTTTTGCATGGCAAGTATATGTCCTTGAACTACATTATCTATAAAAACATAATTACCCACGCTTTTGCCATTACCGGGCATTATTCTCCATTTGCCCTCTGTATACGATTTTATCATTAGTGTGCTGCCATTGCTTTTATTTAGCAATCCGGGTCCGTAAACCCTTGTTGGATTAACAATTACCGCATCAAGTCCTTTTTGTACATATTCTCTTAAGCATTGTTCCGCCAAGTCTTTGGTGCGCTCATATTCTAAGAAATAATCCGTTGAACGTTTTGTTTGCTCATTGATTTGTCCATTTACAGATGGTCCGAAAATACCTGCTGACGAAGTAAATACAACTCGCTTAATATTGTTTTCTAAAGCTAACTTAAAAATGTTTTCACTTGCTTTTACGTTTATATCGTAAATAATCTGCTTGTTTTTTGTCCACACTTCGGTAAATGCCGCAATATGATATATTTGCTCACATTTTTGTACCACTTCCCTCATATTTTCGACATCAAGTATGTTTGCTTTTACAGGGATAATATTTTTGTGATTAATTCTGCTTAATTTTTTCTCGTTTCTGTAAATTGCATATACATTATTACCCGCCTTGGCAAGCGTAAGAGCTAGTTCTGTTCCTATAAATCCTGTTGCACCTGTTACTAAAATATTCATTGCTTTTATAATTTATTAATATTTGATTATAAGACTGTTAGCTCCCAGTCTGGCATTTTGTTTTGGTTTAGTTAAAGATGAGTGTTTATAAAAAGTTATTATCCGTTGCTATTTATACTTAAATTATTAAAGCTAAACAACCAAAGGCTAATTACCTTAGTTGAAAACTCCGTCATTATCAAAAACAGCAAAAGTTTACACTATTTCAATACAAAAAGCCAAATAGCCATAGCGGAATTTGATTGAGAACACCCAATTCAATCATATCCTTTACAACAAAAGCATTATCTAATGTTTTAATTTGTTTATTAGCTTTATTTTTTCCGCCTATTTCAAAAATATATTCTTTATCAATCAAAAAATCACCTTGTTTTGGCAGACTTATTTCATGTAGATCAGATACTTGTGATAAAAAAAAGCTCTCTCGCAAATTACCTGTATCCGGTTTGTTATTTGCCAAAGCATAGGCAATATTAGTATTATGTAACCAAACTTTATCTGGCTTGTTAAGACTGCTGACACTCTTACCCGCATTGTAATAAATGTGAATAAGTTGTGCTTTTGAAAGCCAATGCAACACTTTAACTAAGGTATTTCTCGGCAAATTAGTCTGCTTGCTTAACTTGCTTATGTTAGGAGTAAAAGGTACAGATAAAGACAATATATAAAGCAAACGTTTTATTTTTACAATATTCTGATAATCAATATTTTGAATGCTAGGCAAATCTACTTCTAAAACAACATTTATTGTTTGAATAATTTGCTGATAATATTCATCTTTGTAGCCGATATAGTAAGGATAAGCACCTGTTTGTACAAAAGTTTGAAATTGAGCTAATGGCTTTATTTTTTGAATTATGCTTATGGCTATGTCCTGATGGTTTTGTGTAATTTCTTTTAAATTATATGCAGGAAAACTTACATCTTGAAATAGAGCCAAGTATTCTCTAAATGACAGTGATTTTAGCTCGTAAGTCACAGCTCGCCTGCTTAAATCCGACTCGCCTTTGTAAATATCTAATATAGAAGAAGATGTAAAAATAGTCTTTAAATTTGGAAAATCATCGTAGATTAATTTTATTTCTCTTGACCAATCAGGATATTTATGCACCTCATCTAAAAGCAACAAATTACCTCCAAGTTGATAAAAACGTTCAGCCAAACCGTACAAAGTGTTAGAACTAAAAAATAAGTCATCTAAGGAAACATACAAAACTTTTTTATTTTTAAACCTGTTCGCAATTTGCAAAAGCAAAGTTGTTTTGCCTACACCTCTTGCTCCTTTTATGCCAATTAAAGTTTGTTGATAATTAATTTTGTCAAATAAATATCTCTTAAACTTTTTAGGGCTGTTAGCCACTTTCAATCTTGATTTTCTTAGTAGTGTTTCCATAGTTTTGCTTTTGTTAAAAGCAATTATAGTATTTTTTTGCTTTCAGTAAAAGCAATATTGGCATTTTTTTGCTTTTATGAAGAGCAATGCAAGGTTTTTCGACTTATGATAACTATTTTGTTACTACTAATTTAATATTCGGGTGTGCTTTTAACGAGAACCATTCGTTGCTTAGTGCAAGAACAATATGAACAACGAATGCTACTAATATGTTTGATGTTTGTACTGTTATTATTCCCAGAACAATGCCCAATGGTAATGCTCCCACTGCTTCTTTTATACCTTTTGGCACGTGAACTAATGAATATATAGCCACATTTAGAGCTATTGCCGACCACACACCCAAGTACTGTAAAGATATAAACAGTAGAAAACCCCTAAACATAAACTCATAAGCAAGGAGATATAAAATCCAAGTTAAAGCACTAAATATCAAGGTGCTGACACCCCATACTTCAGTTTTGACTTGTGGATATAATTTTAAGTTATCGGCTTTTTTGCTGTTAAAAAAATTCATTATTACGAGCAGTGGCGAAAGTCCGAGTATCCAATATAAGGAAG
>PDWI01001692.1_pt1 | contig 34336 bp, 31 predicted proteins | sample 1430891 | NCBI WGS metagenome assembly PDWI01 (sample SAMN01162508, study PRJNA174530) | Oral metagenome, whole genome shotgun sequencing project. | biome: Marine environment; feature: Marine mammal; material: Swab sample of the gingival sulcus; isolation source: swab sample of gingival sulcus... | reverse complement strand
AACTTTCTTACTATCTCTCAACAAACAAAACCAAAAATGTGTTTCATTTGCTGATTTGAGAGCAATGGAGAAAAAATTTCTATATTCTCTACGCGTCACCGCACCTTTTGTTTCCACAACATTAGCCATGATACTCGTACCAGACCGAAACAACTGATCAGCTGTGCGTCGTCCCACAACATCATGTGGCAATGTGTCCACAAATGCAACAAGTTTCAATGTAAATTCATACAATCTTTTCTTGAATGCATCATCCATACAAAACTTTTGAATTATTATTTATCATTTTTAACTTAACACCGTACCAGGGGTGAGAATTGAACTCACGACCTTGGGCTTATGAGTCCCACGCTCTAACCAACTGAGCTACCCTGGCTAATTGTATATCAAAACACAAAAATAAAAAATATTTTTGATATGAAATTTTTTATTTTGCATTTTGCATTGTTGCGGGGGATGGATTTGAACCACCGACCTCCTGGTTATGAGCCAGACGAGCTGCCAGACTGCTCTACCCCGCTACACTGTACATAATATAATCCACCAATAATAAATATTGAGACTACAAAAACATACACAACTCGTGTACAAAAAATACTATACCACCCACAAAAAATACTGTCAACCTTTATAAATTTGATATTTTATTATACACTCCTTCAATCTATAATCACAACTATTTTTCAATCTCATTTACAGATAATCGATATTTTTTAAAAACTTTTCATACACACCAAGTGCATTTTTTGCCTGCTCTTGTGTCACAGAAACATTTGTATTTTGCACAATCTTATTACTCAACGTATGCACATCACGCACAAAACCGATACTTGTGAAACTACCTGCCGGCAACTGCGCTAAACGCTCTGCAAAATTGTCTCCGCTATATCCTTGTATTTCAAGTGCTTTGAACACAAATTGATCAGCTTCCAAAATTGCCACTTTATACTGATCTTCATCATCCGAATTCAATCTCTCTATAATCGCATTCCAGATTCGAATATCCTGACGTTTTGTAGTTTTTACCGATGAATCACCCTTATGCATTGCACGCAATTGATTACGTACATTTCCAAGATGTATCAAAAGAATCACATCCACAATTAAAACCGCAGAGTAAATTGCTAAAAAAAATTTTATCATGAGAAAAAATGTACTATCAGCAAATGCAAAAAACCATTCACTGATTATTGTCAAAAATGTCATCATTACTTCCTCCATATTGAAATTTTTACGAATTTATTTCAAAAGTATATCCCGCATTAAGAATTCCTTCTTCATCAAACCATTTTCCCATTAACTGACCGCCAACAGGCAAATCTATACCATCTTCTATCACCGAACCAATTGGAATAGAAAGCGCTGGCACACCTGCAAGATTTGCCGTAATTGTGTAAATATCAGACAGATACATTGTGAGTGGATCATCCACTTTTGCACCAAACTTGAATGCAACTTCTGGAGCTGTTGGTGTAAAAAGATAATCAACTTTTTCCAATGCATCCTTGAAATCTTTTTTTATAAGTGCACGCACTTTTTGTGCCTTTTTGTAATATGCATCATAATATCCCGCTGACAATGTATACGTACCAAGCATCACACGACGTTTAATCTCAGGGCCAAATCCTTTACCACGTGTTTCTAGATACTGATCAAGAATTGTCTCTGGTTTTACATTCTCCACGCCACCAAAACGAATACCATCAAACCGTGCAAGATTTGAACTAAGCTCTGATGGCATGATGATGTAATATGTTGCCAATGCATATTCTGTATGTGGCAAACTCACTTCTTCAATCTCTGCACCAAGATCTTTATATTTTTCAATCGCTGTCATATACACTTCTTTTACGCGATCATCCAAACCATCACCTAAGTATTCCTTTGGAATACCAATCTTTGCACCAGCCAACTCTCCAACACAATAATCTTCATATGGCTTATCTCCACTCTGTGCACTTGTTGCATCATTTTCATCACGACCAGAAATACGACTCAGCACAATCGCTACGTCTTCTACAGTTTGTGCAATTGGACCAACCTGATCAAGACTTGATCCCATCGCAATCACACCATACCGTGACACACGACCGTATGTCGGCTTGAGGCCCACTACACCACAAAAACTCGCTGGTTGACGAATTGATCCGCCTGTGTCGGTACCAAGTGCCCACACAACTTCATCACCAGCCACAGCTACTGCACTACCACCACTAGATCCACCTGGAACACGCGATGTGTCAATAGGATTTTTACTCGGACCGTATGCAGAGTTTTCTGTACTGCTCCCACACGCAAACTCATCCATATTTACCTTTCCCATGATTACAGCATCAACGTCCTTTACACGCGCAACAACCGTCGCATCATATGGCGCAATATAGTTATCAAGCATTTTAGACGCTGCAGTCGTCCGCACACCTGTAACACAAATATTATCTTTAAGTGCACATGGAATTCCTGCTAGTAAATCGATTTTTTCTGCTGCAGAAATCTTTTTATCCACTTCTTCAGCAGACTTCAGTGCGAGCTCTTCTGTCACAGTGAGAAAGGCTGCAAAATCGTCATCTTTTTCTGCGATTTTTTTCAGATATTCCTCCGTGAGATTGACTGCACTTATCTCTCCACTTACCAATTTTTCATGTAATTCCCTGATCATATATTAGACTACTAAATTGTTAAATTTATAGACTAGCAACTGCTTTTTATTGTCTTTTCATCTATCAAATTTTAACAATTTTTTAATTATATTTATAAACCCACCAGATATCTTAAACAACCTACATATATTTTATCGAAATTTTAGATATCTAGTTATTTGATTTCCAATGCTCTAAAGCACATTTTTTACCTTGATATATCCATCATGCACATCTGACACATTGTCCATGATTTTCTCTTTCTCCGTTTCATCCACTGCATCCACAACATCTCTACGGTATACATTTGTCACACCTGTTATATGCCCAATTTCTTCCACATCATTTGTATCTAACTCTTGCAGTTTTTCAAAATAGTGCAAAACAGAAGAAATGTCTTTTTGATATTCATCAATTTCAGCATCTGTCACACCAATCCGCGCAAGCATTGCAATGTCCTTTATTTTATTTTGTGTTAATTCCATAAAACTATATAAAAATATTATCAAAACAAAAGTCACGTATATTCTCACTATACGTGATATTCGCTCTAAGAGCAACGGCTTTAAGAACTTTTTTATAATTGATTGATTAAACAATCATTTGGAAGGTTAAATTTCGTGTCACCTAATATTTCATATTTATCGTATCGTTCACCTTCTTGATACTGACTTGTTTCATTCATAAAAATCCATCCAAAAAATAGAATAATAACTCCAAAAATTATCAATAAAAAAGTTACAATAAAAGCATATACACCATACACTACCCACACGGCAATTCTATTTGGACCATTTTGCATATCAGTATACACGACAACTGACTGTGCAATCATATCATGCAATCCTCGTTTTTTTCTCGTAAATCCTGCCATAAAATAACCAACATACAACGTAATTCCTGAAAGAAATTTTCCCAAAATCTCACGAAGAAAAACTTCTTTGAGAGTGAGTTTTTTTCCATTTTCTGCAATAACCTTTGCACCAACTGCCATTTTTCCAATCGTTGCTTGAAATTTATATGTCATCAAAACAAAATACCCCCATCCGATGATAAGACTAATGAGATAACTTAGAAATTGTACAAATATTTCCACAAATAATACATCAACAATTTCTGCCATAAACCCCAAACCAAAACCAATTGGAAAACCAATTGTGGCTATAAGTATTCCAATTATAAATCCATCAATAATCGATGCTGCACCACGAACCCAAAAACCACTATACCAGTATTCCTTCATAGAATTTTCTTGCACAATCTCAGCATCATGTACCACCTCTTTTTCTTCCTTCATATTATATAGAAAATTATTATTTCCTCTAGTATCGCACAAACACACTAATTCATCAATTGTATAAATGTTGACTCATCCAATATTTTCACACCGAGATCTTGTGCTTTTTTTAACTTTGATCCGGCATTTTCCCCCGCAAGAACATAATCCGTTTTCGCACTTACACTCGATGCTGTTTTGCCTCCAGCTGCACGAATCTTCTCTTTTGCCTCGTCACGTGTCATAGACGCCAACGTCCCTGTAAGCACAAACACTTTACCACTCATCCCATTATTTTTATCCGACACTTCGGTAATTTTTATATGCACACCAGACACATTCATACGCTCTAACATGTGTGCATTTTTATCATTTGTAAACCACTCCACCAAACTCTCCGCCGCTCGCTCACCAATCCCATCAATACTTTGCCATCTCTCACAATCTACATGTGAAAATACTGTAACAAGACTTCTCAGATCAGTGATTTCTTTTGAAGAAATTTTCATGAGGTTTTGTGTAATGAGTACCGCAGTTTCTTCTCCAACATATCGAATGCCCAGTGCAAAAAGAAATTTTTCTAACTGTACTTCTTTTGCCGCATCAATCGCATCAATTAAATTTTCCGCTGATTTATCTGCAAAACGATCAAGGTGATCGATGTCGCCAATTTTAAGCTCAAAGAGGTCTGCCGCATCTGACACAAGTCCCTCACCCATCAATTGTTCAATGATTTTTTCTCCCAATCCATCGATATTCATGCCTTTTTTTGAAACAAAATGCCGTAATTGCTCTTTTTGAATAGCAAATGAATTTTTATCTTTACAATAATACGCTACACTTTTTTCATTTCCCTTTGTACCAATCACATCACGCACAATTTCACCACCACACACCTTTTTACATTCTGTCACCATATCAAAATCCACTTCTTTACCTGTACGCATATTTACAAGAACTTCCACGACCTCTGGAATAATATCTCCAGCTTTTTGGATTACAACCGTATCTCCAATCTTCAGTCCAAGTCGAATAATCTCGTCTTCATTATGTAATGTGGCACGACTCACAGTCGTACCAGCCACATGTACAGAAGCAAGATGTGCCACTGGCGTAAGTACACCAGTTCTTCCCACTTGTACAGTAATATCCTCTACAACAGTTGTCGTTCGCTCTGCTGGAAACTTGTATGCAATCGCAAATCGTGGTGCCTTACCAGTATACCCAAGCACTTCTTGAATTACTTTATCATTAACCTTAATTACTACACCATCAATTGCAAATTCCTGATCATTACGTTTATCAACCCACGATGCATACATCTCTTCAATCTCTTCCACATTTTTGCATTGTAATGAGATTGGATTTACTTTAAAACCAAGTTTTTGCAATCTCTGTAGCTCTTCTGTTTGTGTTTGCGGCATTGCAAAATACTGTTCATAATTCTCCAAAAAATCAATATCATAAATGAACATCTCCAATTTCCTACTTGCTGCGATTTTTGGATCTAATTGACGAATTGACCCTGCTGCTGCATTTCGTGCATTCGCAAATGGCACTTCATTACGCTGTGCACGCTCCTGATTAATTCTTTGCAACTCCTTTTCTGGTAACCACACCTCTCCCACAACAACAATATCAATTGGATATTTGAGTTCAAGTGGTATACTGTGAATTGTTTTGATATTATGTGTCACATCCTCACCAATGACGCCATCACCACGTGTTGCTGCTGTAATCAGTTTTCCTTGCTCATATGTAAGAATAATCTTCAGTCCATCAATTTTAATTTCACAACAGTATTCCAACTTTCTATCACTTACAGAAGTTTTTTGCATCATACGCTTTACTTTTTCCTCCCACGCAATCAATTCCTCATAATTAAACAAATCATCAAATGACCATTGTCGCACTTTATGCTTTGTTTTTTTAAACGTATCAAGTGGATTTCCACCAATACGTCCCGTCGGTGATGTATCACTTTTACATTCTGGATACATCGATTCGAGAGACCGTAATTCATCCATCAATGATGAGTAAACTACATCATCAATCGCAGGATCATCTTTAACATGATAAAGTACACGCAATCGATCAATTTCACTCATCAACTTCCCCATTCGTTCCTTCGCTTGTTCTTTTGTCAATTTTATCACCATATTTTTTACACATTTCCTTAAATATATTTCTCCGTTCATTTTACACGAGAGACTGCAGAAAAACAAAAAGAGCTCTCCACAAGAGCTCTCCAATTTCAGAGTTTGTTCACCCTTCTCTCTTTCATCATGTGAAAATTACAATCGAATATGGAGGCATGAACAGGCTCCTATAAATTTTATGGATCCGGTAATGTTTCAGCTTCCTGTGGACACCCTCCTGGATGACTCGTTGTTACATGATTAGATCCATCATTACTTTCTGCTTCGGTACATAAACGCCAGATTTCAGCATTTGTCACTGCACGATCCCATATATAAAGATCGTCTATCGCACCTGTGAAATTTTGCACACCCTCATGATCCGATCCTACAAACAATGTCCCTGATGGCGCAGTAAACGCACCACCTTCACCATTTTCTTCATTTACACCATCAACCCAAATTTGCATATGACCACTTTTTTTATGCCATCGCGCAACAACATGATACCATTTTATATTATTCTCAGCTATCACATCATTTGTTGTCACTTCCTCTTCACCTAAACGAAATGCAATTTTTCGATCTTGCAAACAAATATTAAATCTTTCCGCATCACTTTCACCTCTCGACAAAAGACATTGATTAGTTCCTACCACATCAGGTTTAATCCACATTGATATACTCAAACCTTTTGTGAAATTTTGCAATTGATCTTCTTTTTTATTTTCTCCTTTTTCCACACAATTTGTATAATCATCATCACACCCATCTTCCACATACATTGCAAGATGTGTAGTGCCATCAAAATAAATTGCTTCGCTATATGAATTGCTACCGATGTCAGATGATGCTCCAGTTTGTTCCTCTACGATACCATCTACCCATGCACCACTTGGACGCTCCTCCCCATCATCATCTGAATCCTCATTTCTCTTGTATGGGCTCATACCAGACTCTTCATTTACAGAACCACAATCAGCAAAATTAACAATTTTATAATCAATAGCTTGCCCACCACCAAGATCTGCATTTATCTCTACAAAATCTGGATCTTCATCCGCCTTATCTTCAATGCGCATCGGACATAAAGTCAATGTATGGTCTTGCTTTGAAATATCCTGCACAATAAAAGACCGCCTTTCATTTTCTCGAGGAACAATACGTCCCATTTTTGCTCGATCCTCAAATGACCATCGTGCTACAAGACCCCGCACAAGACTATCTCGCAACTTCAAAAAAATTGCACGTGATGCATTGCTGTAATTTCCCACCACCTTGAACCGTGCAACACTTGCCAATGAATCCGTACATTCATCCAACGCAATCAATTCATTGTTGTTCCATCCAGCGTTTCCATTATCAGAATCACTTTTTTCTCCAAATGCCGTGATAATAAATTCTGTTTTTTCTTCACCATTAGAGCCATCACTGCCGATACGTGCTGGAATACTTTCATTGCCACTTGGAATACATGTATATTGACCTGCACCTTCATATATTTCATTCAGTACTTGTGCGAGATCATCCAATGTATTACTTTGATCGAGATCTTTATACACAGATTGCAAAAACTCTTCCATGCCTTTATCGGAATTTTGAAATGCCGTTGCCGAATTCACAGACACATTAGCACTTCTGCGTTCCATTAATGTTACTGCCGCTACAGAAAATGCTGCAATTAAGATAAATGAAAGCGTAATAAGTGCAAAGACAATAATCGAACCTTTTTGTTTTTTCATAATATTTTAATTTTGATCACAGATTAAAAACTCAAATCAGATGGATAATCTCGCAGAGATGTGGTTGTTTGCATATACACTGGTTCCATATCATTTTCATCAAGATTTTTTGGCAAAATTTTCATTGCAATTGTTACACGACCAATTGCATCAGTAAGTCTCTCATTTGTTGCAAAATTATCTTTAAAACGTGTCGGAGAGGCAAAAAATGACCCATCAACATTTCCTGTCGTTAAACGTCGCTGCTCTACATATACATCATTATCTAAACATCGATCAATTTCATTAAAATTTACAAAATGTGCTGGATCAACAGTGAAGTCAGCTGCACTTCTTTCCATAATAAGTGCTCCTCCAGAATATCCATCAGGAGAAGTGCCTTTACCATAAAATGTTAATTTAAGACATCTATCTTGAGAAAAATCATAAATTACAAGACTTTGATTAACATTTGTAATTAATGCTCCATGAAAATCATTACCTTCTTGACCTGTTTCGTGATTTGTGCCATCCTGATCTATAAAATTATTACGATCCCATCCTACAGACCCACCTGTCACTTCTCCCAGAACCGTTGATGTACGAAGTGTTTTAGCAAGATAATTCATGGTAAACTGTGCATTTTCCATATCCTCTTGCATATTTTGTGCACGCTGATATACATGAATTTGTTGTACAAATATTTGTACAATCGCAGTCATAACAATGAGAAATATAAAAATCGAGACCATCATCTCCACGAGTGTAAAACCTTTTTGGACCTTTTTTCTAAAAATGTTCATATAATTTTAATCACCATAATTGATCCACGACGTCAGACGTGTCTGTGCATACGCACAATTTTTTGACTTGAGACATCTTTTTTCAATATTCTCTGGCGCATTCTCTGGAAATTCCCCACCTGCATACACCACCACACTTGTCACATCTACATATTTTTCATCAACATCATTTGCGTGACCGTCTCCATCACTATCAGCACCCTCATCACTATCTGTATATCCATACTCAAGATATACTCGTCGCCTAAATCCTTTATACCATTCTCCTCCACCATCATGTGACCAAAAAAGATTTCCACTCTTATTTAATAACAAATTTTCTCTCTGCTCACCACATTGCAAAACATCTGATTGTGGATGATTTGCCATAGGATCCCCAAGATACATATCAGGCGTACACCAATTACTACCCGTCTGACTAGCACTCGGAAAACCAAATTCTTCAGAAAAAGCTGTACATCGCTCTTCATTAGAGGAGCCACACATATTTGAAGTTACTGTATTATCTCGTACATTACGTACAAGCTCTGTTCCTTCCTGTGCCAACAACGAAGCAACAATTGCACTACGACTATTGCCAAGATCACCTATGCTTCGCACAGTCAGAAACATTGCATCTATCATTCCGATGAGCAATATAAACATTGCAATCAACACTTCTCCAATGGAAAACCCTCTTTGTATATTATTTTTTTTCATAAATACAATTTTTCTTTAAAATTTGCATGCCGTAGACACAATTTCATCTTCATTACTATCCTTCCTTTTCACAAAACCAATTGTCTCAATAAGTCCTGTATCATGCACACAAATATGATACTCATTTTCCTTGTCACCCATCTTTCTTACAACAAACTCTGTACCGATGCTCGGTGGCGTGTTAACTGATTCTTGATCAAAAAATTTTCCATATGGCACGCCAAATGCTATAAAATCTGTCTGGTGTGCTCCACTGCCTTCTGTAATTCGTAAACTCGTAAATCCAAAAATTTCAATACGTGTATCTGAAAAATCTTTTTCCAAAAACAATCGCCCTCTATGTGCATCGGTATATGTAGATCTTATATTCTCAGCACCACATGCACCATCAATCAGACGATACGAACCACGCACTTCAATCCGTGAACTACCAGTATCCACATTATCAATATTCAGCTCTGGTAGAAAAAAACCAAAAGAGCATGGCAATCCTGCACCTTGTTGCTTACCAGTTAATGCATAATTTTGCGCTTCACGAATTGCAGCCGTTATCTCACGTCCTGCAGCCTCAATCTCTTTTGTATCTTTTTCACTCAATGTGACCACCAACATCACACTTGTCATAATCGACACAATCGCCATGATAATCACCATTTCAAGAAGTGAAAAACCCTTCTTATTCTTTCTATATCTTTTTATTTTTTTCATATCATCATTATACCACAATCTTGATTGAATTTTCAATTTTTATACATTAATCACTCTCTACAAAATATATTTTTCTAATTGATTAAATAAAGTATTCCACAAAATCAGGGAAGATGTTTCTTATAACAAAAATAAAATACATACCAAAAATAAGAAACGGACCAAATGGAATCTCTGTCTTCATCGTCCGACCTTTTGCAAATATAAGAAAAATACCCCACAATGCGCCAACACAAAATGCCACAAGTAACGCTAAAAATGTCCCAATCGGACCAAGTAATAACCCGATAGCAATTGCAATAAATGCATCCCCATACCCCATCCATGACTCATCAGAAAAATAACTCAATCCAAAGAAAAAACAAAATGCCACAAGTGCACTAAAACCATTTACAAATGTCACACTATTCCAAATCCCATCAATTACTCCCAGCGAAAAATCTAAAGAGATATTTGCGAAAATAAAAAATCCAATTACACTCCACATTATGCCCATCGGAATTTCCATATATTTAAAATCATAAACAAATATCACTATCAGCCCTGCAAATGCTAATGCATAGAACACACCAGCTAACAATGATTCCAAAGACCCTATACTACAAAAATACCCCACACTTGCAAATACGCATCCTGTAAAAAACTCCACAACAGGATACTGTAAAGAAATTTTTTTATGACAATTACGACATTTTCCATGTAAAAAAAGATACCCCAACACCGGCACATTATCTCGCCACTTAATTAGTGTTTTACAATGCGGACAATGCGATTGTTTAGACACAACATTCTCACCTGTACGCAATCGATAGATTACTACATTGCAAAAACTGCCGATAACAAGTCCATAAACAAAAAAAAGTATTATAAAAATCACTATTTTTTCTTCATTAATTCTTAAATACCCCCACTTCACCAGTTCTATATTCTAAATTCACTCACATCCAATCAAAGAAATCTCACCCGTCTCATCATATGTTACACTCTCGCAACCTCCCGCATTTAATAATCCTGGTGTTACAACAACCTCAAACCGACCTTCCACACATTGCTCATTTACTACCACAGTACCGATACTATCATCTCCTGGATATAAACCATCAAAAACTCCAGAATCACTACACACACCCACATCACTGCCAGATCCAGATACCTTTTCTTGGATAAAAGCATCTCCAATACAACACGCCTTCATTGCAGAATACGCACTTTTTGCACTTGACTTAAAAGAAGCATCTTTTGCTTTATCACGAGCTATGTCTAAAACAGAAAGAATAATTCCAGCCAAGATACCAATAATCGCCATTATAATGAGAAGTTCTATCAGCGTAAATGCATTTTGTTTTCGCATAACAAAGCACTCTTAAAAACAAGTTTCCCCTATATAAAGAATAATACCACACTTTTGCAAAACTGCCCCAATTTATAAAAATTATTACAATGCTATTCTGTACAAATTCTCATTTTGACAAATATATTAATGATTATTTATAATTTTTTTTAATTCATTTCTCATATTTAGCAACGCACCAAATTGCCATATCTCTCCCTTAAAATAATGATCATTATTTTTATCATCAAGTAGCTTGATTAATTCATCCGAATTTGAAACAATTTTTGCATATCCATTCTTGCAAAGATCTTCCATATATTCACTTCCATATGTTTTGTAAATAAAAGTTTTTAAGTAAAAGCCAAATCCTTCAAAAATAGCTGTTGAAAAACAACCTATTTGATATTCAGCGTTTTTTAGAAAAAAATATATATCTTTCTCATTATTATCAATCACTTTTATTGTATCAGTGTTAAGCCACGGATACATCTCTCTCCAATTTTCATACTCAGATGGGTGCAGTTTATAAATAATTCTATATTTATTGCAATCAATTTTCTCAGAAACATCACGTGCAAATTTACTCAAACTTGAACCGATAACTAATTGTGATATAAAAACAATATTCTTTTTTTCGTCTATATGGCTAGACTTATAAGTATCATTAATTCTTTTTTCAAAATAAGGAAATCCTACAACCTTAATATCATCTTCTTTAATTGGCAATCTTGTTGTTTTTTTCCAAAAATTACCAAAAACAAAAAGGTAGTCAGGAAATGCCAATAAGTCAACTTTTTTATAAAAATTATACGCTACATGATATTTTCCCATTGTCCCGTGTTGCAATTCTATAATTGGTATATTTCGTTTTTTTGCAATTTCATTAAAAATCATGTTTTCCATATCATATGAGACAAGTTCCAAAATAACCTTAGGATTCACAATATTTATAATTTTTTCATAATATTTATAAGTTGCTTTATAATTTAGAATTGCGTATTGTATTTTATTCAAAATATATTTTTCAGAAATATTTACATCAAATATTTTATTAATCTCTTTTACTAAATAAGTAATATATTTTGCTTCATCTTCATCAATTTTATAAATATTAAAAAAAGAAAATAAACCTCTCCTCAAAACCCTTAGCACAAAAAGAGCATCTGTATAATATAAATTTTTTGTTCGTGTTGGAATTAAGTGCACACCATTATAAGAATTTTCAATCACACAATATGATAAGTCAATATTTCTCAACAAATCATCTGTATACATACAATCATAAAATTTACCATTCTTAATACGCCGTGCATGATTCAAAACTAAAATATCACTTTGTTTCACGTTTAAAAATGTATTTTTTTTAAAAATGAGAAATGCATATTTTAATAAAAGAAAGATTTTTTTCAAAAGCCCTTTTTTTATATCTGCACTTGCATAAACATCTGAAATATCCTCTTTTTGTTTGAGAACATCAAAATATATAGTAAAACGCACATATTGCCAAAAATAAACTCCCTGAATTTTTTTTTCAAAAAGATGTTGCTTGTTTTCAAATTTTAAAAATTTATCTATGAAATGCATTTATTTTTTTAAATTTTAAAAAAGAAAACCAGGGCATTGGATATATTTTTTGAACATATATCCATACAAAAATATACAAAATCATGTATGAAATAAGTGTTGATTGTGCAGCACCAATTGCACCATTATTTCTAATAAAATAGTAATTTAATAACAAATTCAACACTGCAGTTACTGTCGTCATAATTCCTAAAAAGTATGTTTTTTTTACATGAACTAAATATGGAAAAATAATCGTATACATACCCCAAAAGGCATAACTCAAAGAAATCCATATCACAAAAATTGAACCAGAATAATATTCTTTTGCAATTATATACTTTATTAAAAAGGAAGATGCGAATGCGATAAAAACTGCAAGAAAAATTACAAAAATATTATATAAATATGTAAAAATGACTATCTTTTTTTTCTTTTTTAGATTTATATTAGCAAATTGTTCATATATCCATGGACCCCACACATTATTAAAAGCTGTAATAATTAAAAGCATAATCATACCAAATTGATATCCTACAGTATATAAACCCACTGCATCTTTTCCAATCATTTTATCTAAAAAAAATCTATCACTTAACATAATGATAGTGATACTCATAGTATGAAAAATAAGAGGCACTGAAACTGTTAAGATCTCTCTCATTATTTTTTTATCTATATTAAAAATAATATAACCTTCTCTAAATAAAACAACAATACCAATTACACCTATAAAAATCTCTGCAAACAATATTCCATATAAACGACCTTCCCATCCGTAAAGATAAATAACTACAAGTAAAATACTTATCATCAATCCAAAAAAAGTTTTCAAAATTTCCAAAAATCCATATTGAAAAGATTTTTTATTATTACGTAAAATCGTCAAATTAAATTGGCTAAGCATATTCATAAATGCAATAATCGGCAAAAAAATCATCCAACGAAACGGCATACCAAATGGCGATCCTAAAAAATATGAATATAAAAAAATTCCAAAAGACAAGATACACGTCATTATCAAAAGAATCACAACTAAATTTGAAATAAGTACAGCAATATCTTTTTTATCCTTATTAAAAAAATTTCTTGTAATATTTGATGACATTCCCATGCCAACAAATGCAATAGAAAATGAAAGTAATACCTGAAAAATACCAATAAAACCATATTCAAATGGTGTCAGATATACAGTAAGCACCGGCAAAAGAAAAAAAGGCAATGCCTGACTAATAACTGATGTTATGGTATAAACACCAAAATTTTTTACAATATTATTTTTAAAAATATAATTAAATATCATCATTCATCATTTTTTATGAGCAACTAAAAAGATAGAGTTGTCACCAACATATTTTGAATATTCTACATGAAAAAAATGTGACACAAACAAATCTATTGGAACAAAATTATTTTTTACTTCATTCACTTTTTTTTGACTACTCAAAAAAAAGGTATGCACATGTGATGAATCTCCTTTTTCATCTTTGTACTTATGAATTCCAGAATTCCACCTTTTGCATGTATATGAAGGAACATGACACAAAAAAACACCTCTTTTCTTTAACTTTTTTTCCATTTCTAAAAAAATTTCATCAATATTTTTTATATGTTCTAAAGTGTGACTTGTCCAAATATAATCCAATGATTCATTCTCTATTTCTGACAAATTATTATACAAAACTTTTCTACCAAAAATATCATATTCGAGCCAATCACAAATATCTGCAAATAAACTTATTGGACCCCTTGCTCCGCCGAAATCAATTCCTTTTTTACTTTCATCAAAAACAAAGTTCTTTATCAATTCTCTATTTTCATACACTCCAAGCCAACGCCATGCGCCTAATATATGATTTTTTTTAAAATGTCTATATTTAAAATTTTTAGTATTTAAATTAGCGCTATTTATTCCATCACAGGACTTATCATACATTACACGTATAATTTTATTATATTCAGAAGAATTTATGAATTCTAAATTCAATTTCGCTTTTGCTTTTTGATACCAAAAAAAATCTATTATCCTACTTATTTGATTTTTTCCCATACTAAAATATCATCACTTTTTATATCTCTTATTGCTCTTTTGCCTACAATTTTATCTATATCAATTGGACTAATGCCGGTGCCTGGACGTTTACAAATTAAATCACTATATTCAATTTTTTTCCCTCTTTGTATATTATTGCATGCAAAGAGACTTCTCCGCGCTTGTTTTCGTGGTATTTCTTCACATGCAAGATATTCTTTCTCTTTTATTGATAAAATGTCATATAGCAAATCTAAATTTGCACGCATTTTTTGTAAATCTTCTACATCCATAGCATGATAATGATCATTACCCTTAAGGGTTTTATCAAGAGTAAAGTGTTTTTCAATTACAATAGCTCCAAGTACAAATGCAGATGTTGTAATAACCATGCATTTATCTGGCACAGTATGGTCAGAATACCCTATCTCACAATCAGGAAATTCACTTTTAAGTATATTAATTCTATTTAAATTAGCATTAATATTTTTCGTCGGGTATGATAAAATGCAGTGCAATAATACGACTGTCTCGTCATAATTATTTTTCCTCATTTCATTTAATGCTCTCTGTATTTCTTCAATTGTGGATGCACCTGTAGATAATAATATTGGTTTATTTTTTTTTGCAACAGCACGAATTAATGGAAAATTTGTAATGTCTGCTGATGCAATTTTAAAATATTTCATATATTCATCAAGAAATTCAACTGCATCCAAATCAAATGGTGTGGATAAAAAATCAATTTTTTTTTCAACACAAAATTGTGCAAGTTCTTTATATTCTTTTGCACCAAAATGATCAAATTTCTTGAAAAGTTCAAACTGACTTTCTGTAGGTTCCTCGTTTTTATCCCAATACGCTGGAGAATTTACAGAAACCAATTTTTCTGCCTTATACGACTGAAATTTTACAGCATCAGCTCCTCCACGTGCAGCCTCTGTAATCATTAGTTTTGCAGATTCCATTGGCGTAGTGTCATTTTTTCTTGCAATATCATAATAATTTACCCCAATCTCTGCAATGATATAAGGCTTTGTAAATTTTTTTTTACTTTTTGAATTCATTATACTCATTTAATATTTTATTAATAACAAGATGAATACCATTTTGTAAATTCAATTTAAGCATTCTCTTGTTAATATCTTTTCTTTTTTGTGGACTCTGAACAAGATTATAAAAAGATTGTAAAAACATATTTTTATCAACTTTTTGACATAAACCTAAATTTATAATCGTTCCCGTGACATCTCCAAATAAATGTTTCATTTCTCTTTCATTTTGTGCAATTGCAATCGATGGCACACCAAGACTTGCCGCCTCAAAAGTCGTTCTGCCATTACTTGTTATAATAATGTCCGCATTCAACATATAATCAGACATTCTCTCAACTGATTGATGTACACTGGCTCGTTTTCCTATATATCCTTTTAATTTTTTAAACTCTGAATATCCAGGTCCTACAATAATATCTATTTCATAATTCGTATCCTTCAAGCAATCAAAAATAAACTTACTTAAATTATTTTGATCTGTTCCGCCAAATGTTATAAGTATTTTTTTGACTTCATTAGAGACAATTTTTTTCTGTGCAAATACAAATTCATCTCTTAAACAAAAATATCTATACCCGAAATATTTGTTTTTTCTTTTATGAGAACTTTCATACAAAGCATTAAATACTAAATGTGCATTTTCTACACCCTCTCCAAAATCCTCAAAAGATACAACAAAACGATTATTGTTTTTTAGAAGATTGATATAATGAACACTAGTATCCAATGTATCATTTATAATAAGATTGATATCATCTTTAAAAAGCAAATTATCTAATTCCTCATCTGAATGAAATTCTCTCACTTCATAAAAAGACTCTTTTACTTTTTTAGCAGCAATTTTTTCAGATTTTCTTATATAAAAAATTGGCCGCACATTGAAATGTTGTGCGATAGTAAGTGCTCTATAAACATGCCCCAATCCTTTTGAGCGACTACCTATAACAATAAAAGCAATTTTTGGCATTTTTAATATCTGCTCCGCTAACATCCAGTCATTAAAATGATCCACATCAATTGATTCTTTTTGTGGCAATTCCATAAGTTCTATTTTTTTTCCAATTCTGCTACCAGACAATAATGTTTCTCTTGAACAAGCAATAATTGCACCAGTTTCTTTATATACTGGCTCTAGATCCTGTCTATTTTTTCTTTCTTTAAAAAGCATTACAGGATTATCGCAAGTTCCACTCCACCGCAAATGCCTATCATCTACAACAGATAGCAAAGAATCATTTTTACTATTAATTAATTTTTGAATACTTTTTTTTATACTAGAAACTGATATTAATGGTGATGTTGGTTGAAATGTGAATATAAAATCAAATTCTTCTTTTTTTGCTAATTTTTTATATGCATCTATGATTACAGGATCCAATGTAACATTATCATTGGATAATTTTTTTGTTCGATTAATAATTTCCACATTTGGCACTTTTTGAGAAATCCACGCAATTTGATCATCATCAGTAGTAACAACGATTTTATCAATAAAATGCACTTTAGAAAGCGTATGAAGAACATGAAGTATCAACGGCTTCCCGCACAACATCCTTACATTTTTTTTTGGTATTCCTTTACTTCCACCTCTTGCTGGCACAACTGCTAAAATTTTTTTATTTTTATAACTCATGTCTTTAAAAAACTTTACATACAAAATCTGAACTCAAAAACCCTCTAAATTGAAAAATGATATTCACCATACAACTATCAAAGATGAAATATATTTATCCAAACTTTTTTCCATACACAGCAGACAAAAAAAGACTAATAATGCCCCCTATATATCCATGTCGCTTTACATGAAATAGGTACAACATTTTCCATTGATTTGTTCTTACTGTAAGGTTTTTTCCATGAAAACGTGCAAAAAAAAGCGGTTTGGCTATTCTTTTTGCTTTTTTACCACCATCCAATAACGTGAGCCATGCGTCCCAATCTTGATATCTTTGCATACTCTCATCAAATCCTTCAAACTTATCTCGCCTAATCAACGACGTAATTGATATAAAATTCAAATATTTAAGAATATTATAATTATAATCTAAAGACTTTTCTTCATTTGATAGACCGCATTTTTTCATAATGTTTTTGTTTCCCACATTATACCGACCAGAATACACGATGTACAATTCTTCATCTTTTTCCATCTCCTCCTGCATTTCCTCTATACAATCTTCACGCAAATAATCATCCGCATCGAGAAAAAGAATATATTTACCACATGCTTTTTGCAAACCAAAATTTCGTGTTTTTTGTCCATTACAGAAATCTACTGCAAAATACTGAATTTTATCTCCAAAACTTTTTGCAACACTTTCAGAATCATCATCACTTGCATCATTTATTACAATAATCTCTTTTACAGGATATGTTTGTGCCAGCGTTGAATTAATACACTCGCCCAAAAATCTCCCATAATTATGACATGTAATAACAATTGATGAAAGTTCTTTTTTTTGGCTCATTTTTAATTTATTCATTATTTACTGAATCTTATCTAAAAATAACTCATTTTTTCGACTCAAAAAAGCCCACGCCAAAATCATTGATCCACGCCTTTACATCCACTTCTTTTTTTCTCTTTTGTATGTATCGTCTCTTTTTATAAAATTTTGGTAAATTTATAAAAACATCCTTCCAACCACAAATTGTAACTACAAAAAGATCTACAAAAGAAGTATTTTCATTAAATTTATTCACGACACCTTTCCCATTTATATTACACCATGTTAAATAAGGATACTTAAAAAATGCAAGAAAAAATGCTTTACATGCATGAGTTAATGGATAATTTTTTATAATATTATAAAAATTATTCCTATTTGAATAAAACGCCACAAATTTTGATCGCGCACCTGCTGTAGCATTTTTGTGATGATATACAATTGACAATGGTGTGTAGAAACACTTCCATCCCCTAAGTCGTGCACGCCACCCCATATCCACGTCTTCGAGATAATATGCAAAATCTTCATCAAAATACATGCCATTTTGCTTTATGTCTTCCAGTAGTCTCACACTATATAACGCTGCAGCACCAGTTGGACAAAATACTTCTTTCATATCACGAGCACAAACACAATCACTCCTTTTATCCACGCAACGATTGAGTGCCATGCCATCAGGCGTGATAATTATCCCAGTTGAATCAATAATACTTTTATCAGAATGCATGAGAATTTTTGGTGCAACCATATCAATATTTTTTTCACTATCCACACAATTCACAAGTTTCTCGAGAAAATTTTCATCCACTTCTGTATCATTGTTGAGAAAAATAATGTTTTCACATCCTTTGTCAATTGCCTTTTTTATACCGACATTATTTGCTTTACAAAATCCAGAATTATATCCCATCTCAACAACATCTACATAAGAGAAATTCCTCTTCACCATATTAACTGATCCATCTTTAGATCCATTATCCACAACAAAAACAGTAAAGTCATCATACTTTTGTACAAAAAGTGATGTAAGACACTTTTGCAATAATTCTTTTTGATTGTAATTCACGATAATTACTGCATTTTTCATAGTATATTCTCTTCTTCAAAAACCAAAATAAAAGAAAGTGTTTTTTTACTATTTAATTCGATTAAGTAAAACAACAAGCTCATCATGTCGTCTTTTAATTGAGCTAAGTATGAGTCCAGCGATAAAACTTACTAATCCACTAATAATAAAAAATCCAGATACAATAAGTGACGGAAAATGATCTACTCTCCCTGTCTCAAAATATCCATCAATTCCATACCACCCAAAAACTCCACCTGTTACAAAACACGTAACTGCAAGAGTTGTAAAAAATTGTAAAGGCTTATAATCACGAAAAAGTGATATGAGCGTATATAGTGCAATTGTGCCATCACGCACTGCCGAAATTTTTGAATGACTTCCACTAGGACGTGCATCAAGATCAATTGGAACTTCCTTGATAATCATACCTTTCTCAACAGCCTGAATCGTCAATTCTGGTTCGATTGCAAATCCTCCCGCCAGAAGTGCTGTAGAATTCACAAATCGTTTATTCATTACACGAAGACCCGACTGCATATCATTAAGCCCTGTGCGAAAAAAAAGATTGAGCATACCTGTAAGAAATACATTACCATACCAATGACTTATGCTAAATGCACCACGATCTCTATTGCCTTTGTGCATACGATCTCCCACAGACATATCAGCCTTATCTTTGACCACTAACTCGATAAGTTCGTGTACATCATATGCGTGATATGTGTCATCTCCATCTACCATAACAAATATTTCTTCACGAAATTCCTCTAGTGATCGTTGTATAGCAAATCCTTTTCCTTGTCTTTTTTCTGTGATGACTTCTGCACCTGCTTTTCGTGCTCTTGCACTTGTGTTATCAAAAGAATTATTATCCACGACCAAAATACGTGCCTCTGGCAATTCCTTTTGAAAATCTCTAATGACCTTTTTAATCGTTTTTTCTTCGTTGTAGCATGGTATGACAACAACAATTTTTTTCTTCATATTATTTTAGTTGAAAAACAGCAAATTGTATTGGCGTTCCTTCATTTTTCTCAACATCAAAAATCTTATAGTCTCTTATTAATTCCGCATTCAACAACAATACACCATTAAATTCTCTCGAATCTGAAAATATCAATTTTGCATCAAAATCATTTTTGATTGAATTAATAATCTTTTTACTATTTTCTTTTTTAAACATATTCCGCTCATCTGAACTCGTACGCTTCACCATTAATTCATCATACAATTCATCCTTACAATCACCACGATTTTCACAATAATACACACTCTTAAAAAGATTGTAATATTTCCAATACAAATCTTCATTATATGTCTTGAGAGTTGTCGGCTCCAGTCCCATAGAATACACATTATCAGAATTTGCAAAAAATAACGTCACAAAGTAACTCCAATTATGTAAAAATACTTTTTCAGATGTTTCTGATCGTTCATTAATCCAATCTGCAGACGCTTTTATAGGTGCAACATCATAAGAACTTGCGTTGTCATACACCGAAAAAAATGAGAAAGCTGAAACACAAAATAGCGGAATGCATGAAATAATTGCAAAATACTTCCCTTCAAATGCCTGCGCATCAATAAGGTTAGTCTTAATGAGAATTGTAAATGTACACCCTGCTAAAAAAACAAATCCAGGAAATGCAAAGTCAAAAAATCGCCCAGTAACCATAAATGATGCCACTAAGATAAATGCCACAAAAAAACTCAAACACACAAACCAAATGATTTGTTCTTTTTTGATTATACCTTTTACACGGGGATCTTCGTTTTTATAAGCATAATACACATACACAACCGCCCAAAAACACGCAAACAATACGATACCAGCAATTATATGTCCAGCAGAAATCGATGCTGTGCTTTTCGTAAACATTTCACTTCCACCCATAGTTCCCATACTATTAGACGTGGTACTGTCTTTTATAATAAGAATTTGCTTCAATAGTTTTATGAGTGAACCTGGAAATCCTGGGAAGAAGGCCATGCCAGTCAATGTACCTAGCACAACTGCAAAGAAATTTTTCAAAAATACTTTTTTTTCTACTACATACCGCGAAATCTCAACAAAACACAAAACAAGAATTGGCATAAAATATGTCGCTTGATGCCATAAAATGTGTATCATGACCATAAAAAATAATGAAGTGTATTTTTTGCGAATAGCAAAATGCATTTCCAAATACACAAAACCAACCATGAGCACAAATGCACGACCAAGCAAAAAACGATTTAGAAAAAATGTTGATCCTGCAAAAAGTATTGTAAAAAAAAGCGCATGTTGCACCTTTTCTCTACGCATAATATAGTAAATAATCGCAATGAGTCCACTAGCAAAAAAAGCATCTGCAACATGAATGCCGATAAATTTATCTTCAAAATATGTAAATGGAATGAGAAAGAATTGAAAAAGACTCACAGAATAATGATGTACACCATCAGGACCACTATGCAAATAAATCCAACGAAAATTCTCCACAACATCCCACCCTTCTGTTCTTAAAAGTTCCGCATATTTAAAATGAAAGTAATGATCATCTGGTCGTGGATCGCCTCCAGAAAAAATCAAAAAGAATGAAAGCGCTACAAAAAATCCGATAAACAAAATCAATGTTGCGATAATTGGCTTTTTCCAGTTTCTCTTTAAAATTTCCATAAGTTACTATAACAATTATATATCCTCCTGATTTTCTTCCATTTTATAGAAAAAACTTCACAATCTTATAATATACTACAAAAAAAATATTTGCCATTTTTAGCGGTATCCCATCCAACTCATCAAAGCGCACACGAGCAATCATTTGATTAAATATTTCTCCATCACTCACAACTCGTAAAGATTGCACAATGCAGTGTTTTTCTCTTATAAATGCAATGTTTTTTACAAAATCAATATTTGCACAACATTTCTGCATAAAATACCCTTTTATAATAGCATGCACAAACACACCACATTCAATGATAAAAATAGCTGGAAATAATAAAAAAAGCGTTCTGTATGAATAATTTTTACACATACAAACAAGACGATTTCTCTCTAAATAGTAAAACTTTTTTCTTTTTTTATCATCAAAACGATCAAAAACATAGTGATGCCATATAATCGATTGTTCTGCAACGCCACACGCATAACCACAAATTTGTGCTCGCCATGAAATATCCACATCCTCGAGATACATGAAAAAATCTTGATCTAGTCCGCCACATTTTTTGTAAAATTCACTCTTAATCAATAAACAAGATCCTGATGCAAAACTGATTTTTTTACTACTTTCGACATCGCGATTCAAAATACCAAATCCAAGATAATGTAAAAAACCACCACAAGAACTGAGTTGTTCAGATTTCAAATATCCATCTTTTAATTGCAATATTTTTGGTTGAATCAAAGCAAAAGAATCATCACTATACGCATATAAAACAAGTTCTTTAATCCATGATTTATCAACAATCACATCAGGATTAAGTAAAACAACTGCATCATAACCCTCACCAAATCTCTCTCGCATGAAAACCTCATATGCCCCAGCATATCCATCATTTTTTTCGTTTGTGATAATTTCAATATCTAATTTATGTTTTCTCGCAAGATTAATAGAGTGATCAGTAGAATTATTATCAATGTAATAATAAAATACATTCTTCTGAAAATCCTGATCATCCAGAGAATCAAATAAATACGTCAAATATGCTGCACTATTATATCCCAATATACCCACAGCAACCTTTCTATCTGCAGTCATTTTTATTGTACAAAAAGATTATTGCATTTTACATTCTTGAATACCTTCTACTACTTTAGCTCAAAAACCCAATATTCCATGTATCTCCCTTCTAACTCTTTGTCAGTCTTTACGTAGAATTGATCAGCTATAAGCTCCTCACTACGTAAAATAGTATTGGAAAATCTTTCATTATCAGAAATAATATATTTTGTATTCAAATCATCTCGGATGAACTTTATAATATCTTCACTATTTTTCTTTTCTCTTGCAATGCGAAGTGAATCATCCTGATCTTTCAAATATAGCATTTCTCGCTCAAGCAAATCTTTGCAGTCTATGTTTCTTTCACAATAATAATTATGCCAATAAATATTATAGTATTTCCAATAAATATCTTCATCATATTTCCGAAGTGCTAATGGTTCCAACCCCATGGAATACACATTTTTTTGATTGCTTGCAAATATCACTGTAAAAGATGTCCAACCACGCAAAAACACACGTTCTTTATTCTCAGATCGTTCAGCAACCCATTCAGCAGCTTTACGCGATGGTGTATAATCAAACGCATTCATATGTGCATACATCGTAACATACGTATTTATAAACAAAATTCCAGAAAAAACCACCACAGCCCACTTTAGCATCTTTTGAAATAACATATCTTTGATTTGTATACAATCTGACAAAAAAGTAAAAATCAAAGCGCTCAGTAAAACAACAGCAGTAATAAAGAAATCAAAAACGCGACCACTAATCGTTATAGATGCCCACATCAAAATGATTGTGAATATAAAATAACTAAATAACCCAATGAGTTTATCATTACTATATTTCTTCTCTTTTTGTCCCTTTTTAAAAGAAATATAAATATATATAACACTAAAAACAGAAAAGATGAAAAGTGCCAACAATAAATCAAGTGTTGCAAAATCTTGCATGAAATTTTTTGCGAACAATTCATTTCCACTCCAAGATCTCTCACCTGCCACTGATGATGCCATCGAGCCTGTTTGAATCACAAAAATCAATTTGATGAAATTAATTATGGACATCGGAAATCCTGGAAAAAACGCCATACCAAAAAAAATACCACCAACTGTTGCTAATATATTTTTGATAAAAATCTTTTTTTCGATGAAATACCTGCTCAGTTCAACAATACCAACTACACCAATTGGCATAAAATATGTTGCCTGATGCCAAAGTACATGAAAAAGACAAGTCCAAAACAGCAATTTGTATTTTTTTTCAACTGCAAGCCAAACCTCCAAAAGAAGTACCGTCGTAATAAGCACAAAAGCACGACCAATGAGAAAACGTACTGGCAAATATGCATACAAGAAAAGAAGCGCTGTAAAAAAGATTGGATATTTCACTTTTAACTTTCGCAAAACATAGTAGAACAAGCTGACTGAGACACTCATAAAAAATATGTCAGCCACTTTCATACCAAAAAGATGATCTGAAAAAAAAGTAAATGGAATCAATGCGATTTGAAACAAGCTTACTGCATAACGACCACCATCTCCATGACCAGAGAGATAAATCCAATCAAAATTATTCACTACATCAATTCCTTCGATTTTGAGAAGCTCTGCATACGCAAAATGAAAATACTGATCACCCCAATGTGGATCTCCGTGTGAAAAATATATAAAAAAAATAAAAGAACCTAAAAATAAAACAAAAAAAACAATCGTCGCAGCAAAAAATGGACGAGTGTCATACATTTCTTTAAATTTACAAAACATTGTTGTTTTAATCATTTCTGTATCTATGCAAATAAAATCATACGTGCATCCTCTAAAAAACACCTTTCATACTTGCCATTTTAAAAAAATAGCAAGTATAAAGATGTTCATCTATACTAACATGCAGTTCCGTTGAAAGTACAACCTGTTTGCGTACAAGTTGCTGTGCATCCTGAATTTTCACCAAATGTCGCCTGATATGAGAACGTACCATTTGCAACATCACTACTGTGCCCAGTTGCTCCTGACCACGTACCTGATGGATCAAGTTCTGGCCAATTAGCCTCACTACCATTACAAATTGGTGAACCAACTGAAGGCTGTGATATTTCCTGTACATCATCCATACAAAGAATTGCAGCTGGCGTTGTTGATGAGATTGATGACTTCACAGAAGCATCTTTAGCTTTTTGACGTGCACTATTCAATGATACCAAAACAATAGATGCCAAAATACCGATGATAGCGATAACGATCAAAAGTTCGATCAATGTAAAACCTTTTTTCATTCTTGTGTCACCTCCATTCTTTTTTTTATTTTTATCTTTACTTAACTATTATACACCAAAATATCAATAAATGATACTCCCCTATTTATTCACAAGGAGTAACTACATCTGTCCTGCAATATTATACACTGGCAACAAAACTGCCATCACCAAGATACCAACACCAATACCCAATCCTACAATCAAAATCGGTTCAATAATCGATGAAAAATCACGCGTAATCTGATCAACTTCTGATTTATAAAAACGTGAGACATCATCCAAAATTTCACTAATACGACCAGTCTCCTCTCCAATCTTAATCATACTTGAAACCATTGGTGGAAACTCTTCATGTTTGAAAAACTCTGAATTAATATCTCCTCCAGTTTTTACATCCTGTGCAGCTTTAAGAATGATGTTTTTATATACAATGTTATCCACCACATCTGCAACAATAATAAGGGAACGCACAATTGGGATACCACCCTTTAGCAATACAGAAAGATTTTCAGAAAAACGTGTAATATATACATATCTAAACAACTCTCCTACCACTGGAATACGCAATTTCATACGATCCCATTCCTTGTTTCCATCTTCAGAACGAATATAATAAACACCAGATCCAATAATTCCAAATATAACAATAAGAACAGCCCACCAATACATTTGCATGAAATCCCCAATATTAATCATTACCTGCGTATACCACGGCACTTCAGCTTGAAGATCCTTGATCACAACTGTAAGCTTTGGCAAAATCCATGTCATCGTTACAAAACCAATCACAATTGCCACAGCAATCACAAAAAGTGGATACATGAGCGCACCACGAATTTTTCCTTTCATCTGATAATTATTTTCAGCACTTTCTGCTACAAAATCAATTGCATCTTGCAGGCTTCCAGAAACTTCACCTGCCTTAATCATATTAATAGAAAGTGGCGTAAAAATATTCTTATGTTTACTAAAACTTTCAGAAATAGAAATACCATCTTCCACATCGGCAACCACTTCTGCCACAACAACACGTAGCTGTGCATTTTCCGTTTGATTATGGATTGTGCGTAGTGCTGGAGCAATTGGAATTTTTGCTCCTACTAGTGTTGATAATTGACGATAGAACAATAAAAGATCTTTTTGAGAAACAGAAGATGTCAATCGTTCGATTGTTGCTGACATTGATTCACTGCGCTTAATCTCTCGAATACTCACAGGCACCATCCCGCTTTTTTGCAATAATTTAGTGGCTGATTCACGATCGATTGCTTCGATATCTCCACGTTTAATTTCTCCCTCTTGTGTTCTTGCTTTAAATTTAAACTTCATAAAAAATACTTTATATTTTTATTCTTCAATATGAATTTTCTCTCCACGACCAACAAGCATGCGTACATAGTCACGATTTTTTGCATAGGTCATCGCATGATCTAAACTGATATCACCAGCTTGAAGTAATTCAGCTAGAGATTTATCAAGTGAAATCATTCCTTCCTTTTGACTTGTTTCAATAACCGAATCAATTTGATATGTCTTATCTTCACGAATTAAATTTTCAATTGCATGATTTCTTATCATAATTTCAACTGCTGGAACTCGTCCACCATTTGTATGTGGAATAAGTCTCTGCGACATCACACCAAGCAATACACTTGACAATTGTGATCGCACTTGATTTTGTTGATGTGAAGGAAATGTATCAATAATACGATCAATCGTCTGCGCTGCATCATTTGTATGTAATGTTGCAAAAATCAAATGTCCTGTTTCAGCTGCAGTAATCACTGTGCTAATTGTTTCAAGATCGCGCATTTCACCAATCAAAATTACATTTGTATCTTCACGCAATGCAGCTCGCAATGCAGCTGCAAATGTCTGTGAATCTTGCCCGATTTCACGCTGATTGATAATACAACGATCTTGCTCATACATATATTCAATTGGATCTTCAATTGTAACAATATGATGTTTTTTATTGTGATTAATATAATCAACAAGAGCTGCTAAAGTCGTTGATTTACCATGACCGACTGGCCCCGTTACCAAGAAAAGACCTTGTGAAAAATTTGCAAACTCATACACAATATTTGGCACACCAAGCTCTTCTAATCGTCGAATATCACTATTAATCACACGCATAACGATACCAACAAAGCCACGCTGATAAAAAACATTTGTACGGAAACGCACCTTATCTTCTAAATTATATGAAAAATCCACCTCACCATTTTCAAGAAATATTTCTTTGTGATGTGCGTTCAAAAGATAATCTGCAAATGCTTTCGTGTCTTCTGGAACTAAAACAGCCTCCTGTTCAAGAGGGATTAACTTTCCATCAATACGCAAAGTTGGATGTCTGCCAACAGCAAAATGAAGATCTGATGCGTTTTGTTGAGCGCCAAGGCGTAAGAGATTTTTTATACGTTGTTCAGCATGCAGTGAGTTCATAAATTTTGTTTTTATACGAAAAAACGGAAAAATTTCTTTATAAAATATATTTTTCCACCTTTGATAACACTTCTGTTGGTGTGAAATGCGACTTAATCAAATAATCTTTTGCACCTAATGACATGCCTCTATCCACATCTTCTTTTTGTGAAAGATTCGTCAATAACACAATAGGAATTTCTTTCCATTCCTCTCTATTATTAATCGCTTCTAGAACATCAAATCCATCCATATACGGCATCACAATGTCCAAAAGAATAATGTGCGGTCGAACACCAGATTCCAATTTTTCAATCGCATCACGACCATTATTTGCCAATACAACATCAAATCCTGCGTCTTTTAATTTTACTTCATATATATCACCGATAAACGCATCGTCCTCAGCGATCATAATCATCTTTTTTTCATTTTGCTCTTCTTGTGTCATAATTATTTTCTATTTAATATGATTTACCGATTTTTTTCATATCCTCTTGCATTGCTTCTTCATCCATAATTTCATCTAATTTTCCACCAATTGTCATATCTCCTTCCGTAACACGCTCAAGTTCCGAAAGAGTTGTAAGGCCAAGAAGCATTTTTAATATACCATCCTGTTTCAGAGTAATAAACCCCTTTTTACGTGCAAGTCTTTCAACTTGCAGAACATTTCCTTCCTCTTCGACAATTAGATCCTGCATTTCTCGATCAAGATCAATTGCTTCATAAAGCGCCAATCGTCCACGTAAACCAAGATTTTCACACTTTTTACACCCTTTGCCACGATAAAATTTAAACCCTTTGGAAATATCTAATCCATATTTTTTCATTTCATCTTCACTCACACCCTCCAAATTTGCTCTCACTTTCTCTATAACATTATCAGGAACATGCATTTCTTCTTTGCAATTTTTACAAATTTTTCGCACAAGACGTTGTGCTGCAATTACACGTACTGATGATGAGATAAGAAATGGTTCAATACCTAAATCTATAAAACGAGGTAATGCACCAATTGCATTATTTGTATGAACTGTGGAAAACACGAGATGACCTGTAAGTGCAGCGTGTACACCGAGCTCCGCAGTTTCACTATCACGAATTTCACCAACCATAATCACATTTGGATCCTGACGTAAAATGCTACGCAATCCGCTTGCAAATGTATACCCTACCTCTGGCTTTACCTGTGATTGATTAATGCCTGGCACAAAATATTCCACAGGATCTTCAAGTGTAATAATGTTACGTTCTTCACCATTGAGAATTTTCAAAAAAGCATAGAGAGTGGTAGATTTACCAGAACCCGTCGGTCCTGTCATAAGAATCATGCCAAATGGGTCCTTTATCCGTTCAAGAAACATCTCATACTGTGTACCCATCATACCAAGCTCTTTTAGATCAAATGTCTGACGATCTTTTTCCAAAACACGCATCACGATTTTTTCCCCTTCCACAACCGGAAGGCTAGAGACACGAAAATCAATATCATTTCCCTTGTCATTAATACGAAAACGTCCATCCTGCGGTTTTCGTTTCTCATCAATTTTTAAATTTGAAAGAATTTTAATACGTGATATCACAGCTCGTCCTACCTCAAGCGGAAATGTAAGTGAAGCATGTAAAATACCATCCTGACGAAATCGCACTCGATATGTCTTATCAATTGGTTCAATATGAATATCAGACGCCTTACCATCAAGTGCATGTTTGATGATTACATGTACCAGTTTTGCAACAGGTGCATCTTGAATACTTTCTTTTTCTCCAACAATATTAAAATCCTTTTTCTTACTACCACCCTCATTTTCTTCAAAAGACTGCACAACATCCTCCACAGCACGCTCTGCACTACCATATAGACTATATAAACTTTCTAACAAAATTTCCCGTATAAGATATAACTCAATATTCATGCGATCTTTTTGTGCCAAAAATCGCAAAATATTCAATGCGTTAACGTCCTGCGGATCTGCCATCGCAACATGCAAAGTTTTTGTTTTTTTATCCACATCAAACACTGCCATTTTATTCTTCCGCGCAATATCCTCAGATATCATCTGAATAGATTTTTTGTTAGCATTTTGTGGCATTTCACTAAGTAATTTCACACCCAATTCCTTAGCTTTTGCAACCATAGATGTATCATCAGCACCGTTGCCAGTAACTACCTTTTGGTTTTTTTCATCTTTATTTATTTTTTGTTCCTCTTGTTCATTCATATTAATCCTCTATGGTAAAAATGGATCTTGTCTTTGATGTGATTCTGAGACAAGCGGTGTCTTTGACGCCACAGAATTCATCACCGTTTTAATCAAATCATAATCAATTGATTCTCCTAATAAGGCAGTTTCTGTAACCTTTCTCTCTGGCGCATACGCAAAAGCAAAAGCAATACTTCCACTCAAAATCTGTGGTCCGATATTTTCCTCTCCCTTTTTTACATCAGGTTTTGTTATATTAATAGCCTTAAACGCATATAATCGATCAAATCGAAACAATTGATCGATAAATTTTTGAATTTCAGTGTATGTTCCACTAACAACAACACGTCCCTCTATCAATTTTGTATCACGTACAGATGATTTGCTTTTTTTCGTTCCTGTATCAGAAAATCCTAGAGAAAAAAGTTCAAAAAATCCATTTTGCACCTGTGCATCTCTGGCTATTTGCCAAATGTCATTTGTAATGATTTCCTCTTTTTGTTCATTTGGCAAAAAAGACGCAACAAATTCTTTCTCATCAGGATGTGCTTCAATATCACTTATAAAAGCATCTACAATATTCAACTTCTTCTTCGCTTCTTCTAATTCCTCTCCTTTCGTTTCCAATATAACGCCTGCCGATCTTACGGATTGATACGTAGGAACTATCTGTGCAATAACTACGTACAAAAAAAGAAAAAGTGCAATTGGAAACATTAATATTCGAATTACCATATTTTTTGTGTTATTTATTTATATTCTTTAAAACAATATCTATTCTATAATTTATTCGCTTTTTTGTTCTGAACCAACAGTCTCAGGAGATTCAGTTTTTTCAGCAACATCTTCGGTTCCAAAAATTTCACTACCGCTCTCTTCTTTAGGAAGTTCTTCAATCTCTTTTTTTGCTGGGTCATACATCTCATATGGCGTTTTATCAGAACCTGTCACACTCATTGTAAGTGTAAATATAATGCGACCAGAATCATCACGATCTGTTTCTCCAACTGAAACTTTATCAAAATATTCACTATTTTTAAATTTCTCAATTTGTTGTGCCATTACATCAAAATTATCAGCATCAGCAGAAATCGTAACAGTTCCTGGCCCTATAACAACAGTGTTAACACCATTAACATTCTTTTTCTGATAGGCACCAACGTTATGTTCAAAAGATTTAAGAACTACACGCCCACCAGACCTATCAGAATTTTCCATAATTGCATTTAACTCACTTTCTTGTACCTTGTCCAAAAGATCTCTTATAGTATCGACACGACGCAACTTTTCTTCTGAAAGACCTGTGCTTGTACGCATTAGATCAAGTACCTGCGCAAGAACAGAACTGCCATCTGTCGGATTATCATTCAAAACCATAATTCGCTCGATTTCATCCAAAACTTCATTAGTTGTACGTCCACGATACAATTCTTTTTTCATAAACTGTGCACGCATCGCAAAATCAGATACATGACTATCATCCAATCTACTATTTGCATCTTTTTTTATCTGCTTTATCTGAGAATCAAGATCTTCGATTTGGCCATTCAAATCACCTTCCCACATCTTCAAGCCACCGAGTGCTCCACCTGTCAAAACAAGAATGATAAAAGTAACGAATAACCCACCAGAAACCATGCGCTTTCGAGGAACACTTTTTTGTTCTTCATTTGCCTCGCTTTTGAAGCCAACTCCTGAAACCATATTTTTATATTTACTATTTATTTATAATAATTATTTTTCTTCAATTGCACGCAAAGCAAGTCCAATTGCGACAGCAAATGATGGACTTAACTCTTTAATATTTCCACTTTTGTTCTCATCATAAACAATATGACTCAATGGATTTCCTATAGTTACCTTAAGCCCAGTCATTTGTGCCATTTGCTCTGGAAGACCCGTTAACTTTGATCCGCCACCACACAGAACAAGCGACTCCACTACATTACTTTTCTGCGAATTAAGTACACGATTAATTTCATTTACAACAAAATTCAGTGAAGGAAACCCAATTTTTGTTGCACCATTAAAAAAATCACCCCCACCCTCCTTCAGTGCAATCGCTCTTTCACGTGTAATTTGCATACCCTGCATAATTGCATTTGTCATATCCACTCCACCGATATCAACACTACGACTTACATGTACAATACCATCCTCTATCAAAACAATGCTTGTTGTCTTTGCTCCAATATCCACCAACAAAAATCGTCCCTGTGTATTTCCAATTATAGAACGTGCTAGAGAAAAAGATTCTAATTCTAATAAGTCAATACGCACATTTGTATCCTCAAACATACTATCATAGTATTGTACTTCGCTTTTTGGTGCTGCTGCAAGGAGAACACGCATTGTCTGATTGTTTTTTTCTTTTTTTCTTTTTTTCTCTTCACCTTTTTCCTTATTCTTTTTCTTGTTCTTGTTTTTTTCTTTTTCTTTATCAAGAATCTCCCAACTCACATTCACCTCATCCAAAGATGCTGGAATATATTTTCGTGATTCAAATTTGATTGCATCTGCAACTTCCTTTTCACTCATACGTGGAAAATCAACAATCATCACCAAACCATTAAAGCTTGGAATTGCGACAATTGCTTTTTTTGTCTTTGGCTTCAATTCTGCAAAAAGTTGTTTCAAGGCACCACTGAGACGCTTTGCATAATCCCCATCATATTCATCAGGCACTTCTTTAATATTTGTTACATTGACCCACGCATAATTTAAAAGATGCGGCTTATCCTTTATCATCTTCAATTCAACTGCTTTGATTGACTGAGTACCAAAATCAACACCAAGATATGAGTCAGCATGTGAGGAAAATAATGACATATAACTTTTTTATTTTATGTTTTTGATATGACAATACCATTGTACCATAAAAAAGAAACTAGCCAAATCTGTACCTCAAATATACACACTTATTCTTTGGTTTCTTTTTCATTTTCGTCTTTTTTCTTGATCGCTTCATGTACCTCTTTTGCAATTGTTGCAAGCAATTTTTGATTTTCTCTCAATGCTGTCTTTGCTTTTTCTCGTCCAACACCAAGTTTTTCTTCTTTATAACTATAAGAGTTTCCCTTTTTTGTAATCACATTTTGTAAAACACCAACATCCAAAACATCTCCAGCTAGAGAAATTCCCTCATTGTACATAATATCAAATTCTGCAACTTTAAATGGTGGTGCTACTTTATTTTTCACAACTTTTACCTTCACTCGATTTCCTACCACTTCATCACCCTTTTTAATCTGTGCTGCACGACGTACTTCAAATCGCACTGAAGAATAAAACTTCAGTGCATTTCCACCAGTCGTTGTTTCAGGATTACCAAACATCACACCAATCTTCATACGAATTTGATTGATAAAAATCACAACGCAATTTGATTTTGCCACAATTGATGTAAGCTTTCGTAATGCTTGACTCATGAGTCGTGCATGTTTGCCCACATGATGATCTCCCATCTCTCCATCAATCTCAGACTGCGGAGTCAAAGCTGCCACAGAATCCACAATGATTACATCTACTGCATCAGACCGCACAAGCATTTCTACAATATCAAGTGCCTGCTCTCCTGCATCAGGCTGAGAAACCAAAAGTTCATCTATATTTACACCAATATTTTTTGCATATTCTGGATCAAGTGCGTGTTCTGCATCTACAAATGCAGCTACACCACCATCTTTTTGTGCATTTGCTGCAATATGCAGTGCTAATGTCGTCTTACCAGAAGACTCAGGACCATACACCTCAATAATACGCCCTCGTGGCACACCACCAACACCAGCAGCGATATCCAGTGAAAGCGAACCTGTTGAGATTGCTGCCACATCCACCTTCTTCACTTCCCCAAGTTTCATGAGCATTCCGTCACCAAATTTTGTTCGTATTTCATCCACTACAGCACCTACATTCTTTGTCTCCCCTTTTTGTGTACCTTTCTTCTTTGCCATATGATTATATCACTAATGATTACATGAACATTTGGTTTGCATATCAAAAAAAATGATTCACATCCACTTTCGTGGCTACTATATCAGAATATAGAATAATTTTCAATTATAATTCACAACAAAAATATTTTAATCTTTTCAATTCATCATACAAAAAAGAACAGAAAGTATTCCTGTCCTTTTTTGTTTTGTGTTTATTGATAGTATCCACTTGCATCAGTTGTTGCTGTGTATGTGACTGATCCTGTGTAGTCTCCTGAGGCTTGTGATGCTGGGACATCTATTTTATA
>PDWI01001691.1_pt1 | contig 34353 bp, 30 predicted proteins | sample 1430891 | NCBI WGS metagenome assembly PDWI01 (sample SAMN01162508, study PRJNA174530) | Oral metagenome, whole genome shotgun sequencing project. | biome: Marine environment; feature: Marine mammal; material: Swab sample of the gingival sulcus; isolation source: swab sample of gingival sulcus... | reverse complement strand
TTACCGAAAAGTAGACAACAACAAAAGCTGGTGTTTCAATATAGAGACCAGCCGTACCCTAGAGGAAGAAGAGCTACAAACATTACGCACAATTCTCGCGGAAGGATTCATTGCCCAAACAGTAACAACATCACCTTCACTTAGTGGAGAAAGAACCATTGAAATTGGCCCTCGTCTCAATTTTGCCACAGCCTGGTCTGCCAATATGGTTTCTATTTGTAAAGCAGCGGGGCTCAATTCCATTAACAGAATAGAACGTTCGCGGATCCTCCTTGTTCCTCAAGGTGAAGATATTGCATCCTTTATTGCCGCCAATCACGACCGTATGACAGAATGCCTTTATACTGCCCCACTGCAAAGTTTTGACACAGGCATTACTCCGGAAGCCGTTTACGAAGTTCCCCTAATGGAAAAAGGAGTTGCTGCATTTGATGCGCTGCCGGGAATTTCCATGGATGAGCATGACCGCAATCTTTACTACGACTATTTTATTAATAAACAGCAGCGTAATCCAACCATTGTTGAAATCATGGATCTCAACAACGCCAACTCCGAACACTCTCGTCACGGTTTTTTCAGAGGAGAGCAAATTATTGATGGCAAAAAGCAGGAAAAAACACTCTTTACCCTGGTAAAGGAGACGCTGGAAAAAAATCCTAAAGGCAGTAAAATTGCATTTAAGGATAATTCCAGCGCCATTACTGGCTACAAAATAACCACCTTGCAACCGAAAGAGCCGGGAAAACCCTCGCCTCTTATTCCGGTGGAGGTCGATTTCAACCCGCTGCTTACCGCCGAAACCCATAACTTTCCCACAGGTGTCGCCCCCTTTCCCGGTGCAGAAACAGGAACCGGTGGACGCATTCGTGATGTCCTTGGCACAGGAAAAGGTGCCTTTGTTATGGCAGGAACGGCGGGCTATTGTGTGGGAAACCTCCATATTCCCGGCTATAATCTGCCTTGGGAAGAAAACCTCCCCGTGCCGGATAACCTGGCAAATGGTTTGGAAATTGAGATCTCCGCCTCAGACGGTGCCTCAGACTACGGCAACAAATTTGGCGAACCGCTGGTGGCAGGTTTTACCCGCTCCTTTGACCTTCGGTGCGGCGATGAACGCTGGGGCTTCCTTAAGCCGATTATGTTCACCGGAGGTATTGGGCAGCTTGATGACCGTCATATAGAAAAGGCTGAAGCCGAAAAGAAGATGGTCATTATCCAGGTGGGAGGCCCGGCTTATCGGGTTGGTTTTGGCGGCGGCGCCGCTTCTTCCATGATGCAGGGAGAAAACGACTCCGGGCTTGACTTTGATGCCGTCCAGCGTGGCGATGCCGAAATGGAGCAAAAAATGAGCAGGGTAGTTCGTGCTTGCTGCGAGATGGGAGCAAAAAATATTGTTGATGTTATCCATGACCAGGGTGCAGGAGGCCCGGCCAACGTCCTCAAAGAACTGGTAGAACATGCTGGAGGCCGGGTCGATATTCGCAATATTCACGTAGGCGATCCCACCATGTCAGTACTGGAGATCTATGTTGCCGAATATCAGGAGCGAGAGGGGTTTCTTGTCCGTCCAGAAAATGTTGAACAATTTAAGACCATCTGTGCTCGGGAAAAGGTTAACTGCGAGATTCTTGGCGAAGTTACAGGAGATCTGCGGTTTATTGTTTCTGATGCCCAAAACAACACAACCCCGGTAGATATTCATATCCCCTCCCTACTGGGAGAAATGCCGCAAAAGAGCTTTGTTGACCAGAGAAGACCATATAGAACTTCTCCTCTTGCTCTACCGCAGAATCTCACCGTTGAAACCGCTTTAGACAGAATTTTCCGCCTTGTGTCTGTAGGCTCCAAACGCTTTCTTACCAGTAAGGTTGACCGTGCGGTAACCGGCCTTATTGCCCAACAGCAATGCTGCGGTCCGTTGCAGCTTACCGTTGCCAATCTGGCGATAGCTGCTCAAAGCCATTTTGGTTATACCGGTATAGCCAGCTCTATTGGTGAACAATCCATTAAAATGCTGGTTGATCCGGCAGCCGGTGCTCGAATGGCAGTGGGCGAAGCTCTAACAAACCTTGTCTGGGCAAAAATAGAGGATATGAAGCAGATAAAATGCTCGGCCAACTGGATGTGGGCACCAAAACTCTCCGGTGAGGGGGCAGCACTCTACGATGCCTGCGAAGCTATGGCAGAGTTAATGCAAACGGTTGGAATGGCTGTTGATGGAGGAAAAGACAGCCTTTCTATGGCCACAAAAGTAGGTGATGAACTGGTTAAATCTCCCCGAGAACTGGTTATCTCTTCCTATGCTGCTATGCCGGATATCCGCTGCAAAATCACACCAGACATAAAAGAATCCGGTTCCAGCCTGCTCTTTATTGATTTGGCATCAGGCCAAACCCGTATGGGTGGGTCAGCCCTGGCTCAAACCTTTCAACAGCTTGGCAATATAAGTCCCGATGTTGACGATGGAGTATTATTAAAAAATGCTTTTCTTGTAGTACAAAAATGCCTGGAAAAAGAGTTGTTACTGGCAGGGCATGACCGCAGCGACGGCGGACTTATCACTACCTTGCTAGAGATGGCCTTTGCCGGTAATTACGGACTGCAGATAAATTTGCAGGGGAAAAACTCAGCCATTGAGACCCTTTTTAATGAAGAACTTGGCCTGGTTCTGGAATGCCGTAAAGAGAATATTGCTCCCATTTCACAACTCTGTAAAGAGTACAATGTACCTGTTATAGAGATTGGTCATAGCACCACCAAACAGGATATTCTTTTCACCTATAACGGCAAAACCGTTCTTAACCGTCCCATGCCCGACCTGCGTGAACTATGGGAGGAAACCAGCCACCAACTTGAGTGCCTGCAGATAGCTCCAGAGCTGGCGAAAGAAGAAAAAGCAAATATCAAAAACCGGAAGGCACCGCTCTATCACGTCCCTTTCACGCCGCAACCTACAGACCCCGCAATTTTACAGAGCAACAACAAACCAAAGATTGCCATTCTGCGGGATGAAGGTTCCAATTCCGATAGAGAAATGAGTGCAGCTTTTGCCTTTGCCGGTTTTGAACCTTGGGATATTTGTATGAATGACCTGCTGGAAGGGAGGATAGATCTCTCCCCGTTTAGAGGACTTGCTGCTGTAGGCGGTTTCTCTTATGCCGATGTTCCCGAGTCCGCCAAAGGTTGGGCAGCAACTATTGTCTTCAACAAAAAGATGAAAGCAATATTTGATGAATTTTATCAACGCCCAGACACCTTTACCTTAGGTGTCTGTAACGGCTGCCAACTTTTTGCTCTACTTGGCTGGGTACCGGGGATGAAACTTACCCCCGAACAGCAACCTCGTTTTATTCATAACCGTTCACAGCGATTCGAATCCCGCTGGACAACGGTAAAAGTACAAAAATCTCCAGCAATAATGCTGCAGGGAATGGAAGATTTAACCTTTGGTATTCATGTGGATCATGGTGAAGGTTTATTGCACTTTCCAGATAAAAATGTTTTCCAGCAGGTAAAAGCCGGCAATCAAACACCTCTCGTTTACGTAGATGATACAGGAAAAGCCACTGAGAAGTATCCGTTTAACCCTAATGGCTCACCCGAAGGACTCGCAGCCCTTTGCTCGGCAGATGGCCGCCACCTTGCGCTCATGCCCCATCCTGAAAGGGTTTTTCTTCCATGGCAGGCACATTATCTGCCAGAAGAGATGAAACACCTTACGGTCAGTCCATGGTTAAAGATGTTTCAGAATGCATATGAGTGGTGTAAAAAGTAGATAAACCTGAATACAGCTTCTATTGCTGCTTTGAAAGAGGGTATGGCATCTACCATGCCCTCTTTTTTTGAAACCTATAAAATAAACCGTTCCGAATACTCCCGCAAGCGTATGCTGATAGCGTCCAGTTTATCAGCAAGACCCGTCCCCCCACTTGCTTTTTTACTCGTCTTCCGGGCAACAGCAGCAATCTGGGCAATACGACCGTTCATATTAGAAGTACGGTTTTGCTCTTCTTCAGAGGCTGCAGCTATTTGCTGGTTAAGGGTATTTACCTCCGTTATCGTGGCTGCTATCTGTTGTAATGTATTATCGGCAAGGGCAATCTGCTTTACTCCTTCTTCCGTTTCACCTCTACTCTGTTCCACAGCATCGACAACCTCTCCGGTCTGTTGCTGTAACTGCTCTACCATCTCGCGAATTTCACGGGTTGAATCCGCAGTACGAGCAGCCAGTGCCCGAACCTCCTCTGCCACCACAGCAAAACCACGCCCGGCCTCTCCGGCACGTGCTGCCTCAATAGTAGCGTTAAGAGCAAGCAGATTCGTTTGATCGGCAATCTCATTAATAACATCCAAAACCGAACCGATCTCCTGACTTCCTCTACGCAACTCCTCAATAACAGTCACAACCCGCTGCATACCACTACTCAATTTATTAATGGTCGCCGTTGTATTTAACATGACGTGACGGGCATTTTCAGCTTCCTGCTCTGCCTCCGTTGCATTGTGAGTAGCAGATTGTGTATTATCTGCTACTTCCTGAGCCGAAGACTCAAGTTCACTCATAGCAATATTTAATTGCTCAATTTCACTATTTTGCGTCTCCATATTAGCAATATTTTCTGCCGCAAGCTCCTTTATTTCCGCGCCGACTTCATCAAGACCGCTGACTATTCCTGTTACCTCACCAAGCATGACAGAAAACTGGCGGCGGGCAGCATTATAATCATCATAGAGTTGGCTGATTTCATTTTTCACCTCTACTTCCGGCATTCCAAAAGAGAGATCACCTTCGCCAAAACGCTGCAAACCCTTCCGTAGGGGCAGTAAGGGGTCAAGTAGAGTGAAGCGGGTAAAATTAAAGAGTAAACCCGCCATAAATATCAAGAAAAGAATCAAACCAAGAGTGATATAGAGATTTCGATTAACACTCTTATTAGAGGCAGTAGTCATCATTCCTACAGCCTTATTCATCTCTTTTAATACCTGCGGGGACATTGTATTAATTTTAGCAAGAAGAGCCTTTTTTTCACTAGGTGTTGTTAAAAGTTGCTCAATAATTTTCCGATATTCCCTCCACATACCGTTCACCTTAGTAAGTTGAACAGCAATAGCTTTATTCATAGGAGGAGAAACACCCTTATCGCTATTCCCCTCAAGCAGCATTTTCATAGATTTTTCAAAGTGATTGATAGTTTTTTTTACCGCACTTTTTTCTCCAGCATCGTTAAATGCAAGTAACGCTTCTTTAGCAACTCTTTGGGAAAGCATTCGCTGAGCACCAGCCACATTGATGGTGATAGCATCAGCATGCATCCCAAAAAAAATAATTGCCATTACTACAAATCCAAAAAAAAGCAGGATTAAATTCAGGATAAAAAGTTGTCGACTAATTTGAGTAATTCCCACTCTTATTAAGAGGTTACGGATAAATTCCATTTGACTCTCCTTATATCTATAGAAATTTTCGTTAAAACTACAAGTCAATGCAACGTAAGGGATATTCCTTCCTATGTAAAGAGCATCCTGTAATACTAATCTTATTTATTCATTTTAACGTTCCTCTAGCATTGAAAAAACGTCATAGGTTTCTCTTGCTATTTTTCTATAAAATACTGTATGAATATCTACGAGTTTTATGAAGAACTCATAAAATAATACGTAACAACTTTAAGTAGAGCAAAAAATAAAATGTAAAAAAGGAAATAATTATGATTTCAACCAAACAAATGAGAAAAATCACCTTTATTTTAGTGGGATTAGTTTGTTTGCCTCTACCTGTATTTGCCGCAGGAGCTTCATCCAAGATGGAGGCAATATCTGCAAAGGCATCAGAAATAGCGGGAGAAGCCACTGATCTTGCAGGTAAAGCAACAACAAAAGCCTCAATACTCGCTGATGAGGCAACAGCGAAAGCAATGACATTTGCCGGTAAAGCGTCTACGCTTGCAGGTAAAGCTTCTGCAAAAACATCGGATCTTGCAAATAAGCTGATCAATATAAACACCGCTGATACATCAACCCTGGCAAAAATTCCTGGGATTGGAGAAAAACTTGCCGAAGCAATCACCAAACACAGAGATACAAACGGTCTTTTTACCCAGGCGAAAGATCTCCTCAATGTTGATGGTATCAGTGACAGTCTACTGAAAAAAATTGAACCATTTTTGCAATTCTAATTTTACAGTGACTTTGGGGAATGCAGAAATCCAAACTTGACAATTTTCTTTGACTACCCTATAAACGAGCGAACGCCAGGGGCGCATGTGCTGAGAGAGGTCTTTTGAGATCTCGACCCTTGGAACCTGATCCGGCTAATACCGGCGAAGGGAGGCGAAAAAAACAGGAATGGATAAAAGGGTACTGGTAATGGCCCTCCTTCTTTTTATACCGCCTCTCCTTTTTCGATAAGGACAGGCGGTTTTTTTGTTTGTACAAACAGAATAGGAAAAAGAAGCAATGAAACTTCGAATAAACGGAAAAGAGACGGAGCACAATGCAGTAACTCTTGATCAGCTTATTACTGAACTACAACTCTCTAAAGAATCGCTGATTGTAGAGCATAATGCCCAGATTGTAAAACAACAAGAATGGAAAAAAACTCCGCTGCAGGAGAATGATACTATAGAACTACTCAACTTTGTTGGAGGAGGATGAAATGATAAGCGACAGCCCGCTACAACTGGGCAATATGTCTTTTAGTAACCGGCTTTTTACTGGGACGGGGAAATTTGCAGACAATGGAAAAATTCCACAGATGCTTGAAGCAAGTGGTTCACAAATGATAACTGTCGCCCTGCGGCGTATTGATATGGAAGCAGGAGCAGATAATATCCTCACTCATATCCCGAAAAATGTGACTCTTCTTCCCAACACCTCAGGGGCACGTACTGCAGAACAGGCAGTGCGTACTGCACGTATTGCCAGGGAAGCAGGCTGCGGCAATTTTATCAAAATAGAGGTTATAAATGATGCGAAATACCTTATGCCGGATAACTGGGAAACACTGAGGGCTACCGAGATCCTTGCCAAAGAAGGGTTTACCGTTCTTCCCTATGTCCTCCCGGATCTTCCTCTTGCCAAACGGCTTGAAGATGCTGGTGCTGCTGCGGTTATGCCTCTTGGTGCTCCTATTGGTACAAACCGGGGGCTGGAAACAAAACCGTTACTTGCCATGCTTATAGAAAACTGTCATCTACCGATTATCGTGGATGCAGGAATAGGATTGCCGTCTCATGCCGCCGCTGCAATGGAGATGGGTGCTGATGCTGTGCTGGTCAATACCGCAATAGCCACGGCCGAAGACCCTGTTGCAATGGGTACTGCCTTTGATCTTGCTGTGCGTGCCGGCCGTGCTGCCTTCCTCGCCGAAGCAGCAGCAAGCAGTATTACGGCAAGGGCATCCTCTCCTCTAACAGGTTTTTTGGACTAGGAGGCTGTCATGTCATTTTATGATACTCTTGATCGCTATCGCACTTTTGATTTTGATAGCTTTTTTGCTTCCAGAACACCGGAGGATATAAAGCGGGTACTTACCCTTTCTCAGCTGAAAGAGATTGATTTTCTCACTCTTTTAGCCCCCATTGCAGCTAAATCAAATCTTCTGGAAAAAATTGCTGTAAAAGCACGGCAACAAACCATTCAGTATTTTGGTAAAACAATCCAGCTTTTTGCACCTCTTTATATCTCCAATTTCTGCTCAAACCACTGTGCATACTGTGGATTTAACCATAACAACACCATTGGACGCAGAAAACTGGAATTAACAGAGATTGAAGAAGAGGCAAAAGCGATCGCTGCTACTGGCATTCAGCATATTCTTTTTTTAACAGGAGAATCGAAAAAAGTAACACCGATGGACTATCTACTGGAAACAGTTGCTATTCTACGCCGTTATTTTGCTTCAGTTTCTATAGAAATTTTTCCTATGGAATTCAAGGAATACCAGGCAATGCAGCAGGCAGGTGTTGATGGATTGACACTATTTCAAGAAACCTACGATGAAGAGATGTATAAAAATGTTCATCTCGGGGGAAAAAAGCGGGACTTTCGCTATCGCCTTGATGGTCCGGAAAGAGGAGCAAAAGCAGGCTTCCGCAGTGTTAACCTTGGTGCTTTACTTGGTTTAAGTGAAAAACGCCGAGATTTCTTTTTCACCGGGCTTCATGCCCGTTATATTGATGATAACTATCTCGATACAGAGGTTTCTGTATCTCTTCCCCGTTTTAATCCAGCAGAATGTGGTGATTTTACGCCTAAAGACCCCGTAGATGACCGAAGTTTTGTGCAATTTCTTCTCGCTTTCCGTCTCTTTATGCCCAGAGCAGGGATAACCGTTTCAACCAGAGAAAGTGCTGCTATGCGGGACAATTTGATGGGGCTAGGGGCCACCCGATTTTCAGCAGGTGTCAGTACCAGTGTTGGTGGTTATAGCGATGTTGACGATGAAAGCACTCCTCAGTTTGAAATTACCGATGAGAGAAGTGTTGCAGAAATGGTAGAGGCCATTTCCAGGCATGGATTTCAGGTAGTATATAAGGATTGGGATTCGGCGATATGAAAATAGGTATTGCAGGAGTAGGAGGTATTGGCTCCAACGTTGCAGTGAATCTTGTCCGCAGCGGTATCAATTACTTGAAACTGGTAGATATGGATCGTGTTGAAAAAAGCAATCTTAACCGCCAGTTTTACTTTGCCGACCAAATTGGTCAGCAAAAGGTAGATGCCCTTACCCATAATCTGCAAAGAATAAACCCAGCACTTATAATTGAATCTGTTCATACACAAATAACAGAAGAAAATTGTCAGAAGCTCTTTGCCGACTGTACATTTTTGATAGAGGGTGTTGATAGAGCAGAAAGTAAAAAAATGCTGCTGGAGATGGTTGCTCCACAAGTAAAATTACTCGTTTCTGCCTGTGGTATCGGCGGACGGGATTTAACAGCTATTTCCTGTCGTAAGATTAGGAATTGTGCCATTGTTGGCGATTTTACCAGTGATTGTGCAGATAACGTCCTTTATAGCCATAAACTTCAAGCGGTATGTGCACAGATGACACAAATTTTACTGGAGGAGATTGATATATGAAAAGACAACTCCCTACCGGGATCTACGGCATTACAGCCGAAGCTTTTTCCCTTGGCCGCTCCAATCTGGAGGTGGCAGAAGCGATGATTGCCGGCGGAATAAAAATTATTCAGTATAGGGAAAAACGCCATAAAAAGGATTATTGCGAAATTTATCGGGAATGTCAGGAGATTCGACAACTCACCCGTAAGCATGATGTCCTTTTTCTGGTGAATGATTTCGTTGATATTGCCCTCCTGGTTGATGCAGATGGTGTCCATATTGGGCAAGAGGATCTTCCTGTCGCAGCAGCAAGAAAATTGCTGGGTAACGATAAAATTATCGGTCTTTCCACCCATAGCCCCCAGCAGGCAAATGATGCTGTTACTGCCGGAGCAGACTATATAGGTGTTGGCCCCATCTATCCAACGCAGACAAAAGAAAACGTTTGTGATGCCGTAGGGCTGGAGTATTTGGATTATGTGGTCAAAAACATAAAAATACCTTTTGTGGCCATCGGAGGTATTAAAGAACATAACATTGCAGAGGTTGCAGCAAAAGGTGCAAAAACAATCTGTCTTGTTACGGAAATCGTTGGTGCTAAAGATATTTCAACCATGGTAAAAGAACTTACAGAAGCACTATAAATATTATTTATTATTTTGATGTAAAAATATATTTAATAAATAATAGACTAAAAAAGGAGAGCTATAATGAGTTATACAACGCAAATGGATGCCGCTCGAAAAGGAATTTTAACTCCGCAAATGGAGCATGTGCTGGCAGATGAAAAAATTCGCAAAGAAGACCTGCTGGAGAGAGTTGCCGCAGGTCGAATTGCTATTCCTGCCAACAAAAACCATACCAGCCTGCGTGGCTGTGGTGTGGGAGAAGGATTACGCACCAAAATCAATGTAAATCTAGGTGTTTCTGAAGATTGCTGCAATGTAGAGGCTGAACTAAACAAGGTTCGTAAGGCTGTTGAATGGAAAAGTGACGCTATTATGGATCTTTCCACTTTTGGCGATACCCGCACCTTTCGTAAACGCACCGTTGAATTAAGTCCAGCAATGATTGGTACGGTACCAATGTATGATGCTGTCGCCCGCTATGGCAAGAATGTGGCAGCACTGACTGTAGATGATGTTTTTGATGTAGTAAAAATTCATGCTGAAGACGGTGTCGACTTTCTCACTATTCATGCAGGACTAACTCAACAAGCAATGGAGAAGGTAAAAAATAATAAGCGGCTCACCAATGTTGTTAGTCGAGGGGGGTCTCTTTTGCTCTATTGGATGGAAAAAAATAATGCAGAAAATCCATTTTTTGAGCACTTCGACCGTTTATTGGAAATTTGCCGAAAATATGATGTCACCTTAAGCCTTGGCGATGGTTTACGACCAGGAAGCCTACATGACGCAACAGATGCACCGCAGATCCAAGAGTTGATCAATCTTGGAGAGCTTACCAAAAGATGTTGGGAGCAGGATGTACAGGTAATGATCGAAGGACCAGGCCATGTACCTCTTAACGAAATTGTTGCCAATGTCCAACTAGAGAAAAAACTATGTCATGGCGCACCCTTTTATGTTCTTGGGCCATTGGTTACAGATGTCGCTCCAGGATATGATCATATCACATCTGCCATTGGCGGTGCTCTGGCAGCAAGCTATGGTGTGGATTTCCTTTGCTACGTTACTCCAGCAGAACATCTGCGTCTGCCGGATATGGATGATATGAAAGAAGGCATTGTTGCCACCCGTATTGCAGCCCATGCTGCTGATGTTGCTAAAGGTATTCCCGGTGCTATTGACTGGGATAATGCGATGAGCGATGCGCGCAATAGACTCGACTGGGACGCAATGATGGATCTTGCCATTGATGGGGAAAAAGCTCGCCGTTATCGACAATCTTCCCTTCCGGAAGATAAAGAAGTATGCACTATGTGTGGTGATTTATGCGCAGTAAAAAGAAGTCGTGAAATTTTGGAAAAAACACTTTAATACGTTTTTCCGTAAGACATAATCTAGAAGGGTAGATTTGTAACGACTGCAAATCTGCCCTTACCCTTTCCCCCCTGCCCTCAAAACAAACAATAAAGTAAGTGAATGGCTGATAATAATCTGCTATTCTGATCTGCTATTTGTCTTCCCGGTAACAAAACTACTGGAAAGTAGATCGAATCGCTGTCAGATATTTGACCACGGTCAGACTTCTGAGATCTATAACAATAAAAAAACATATAATATCAGCAAGTTATTATATTTTTTCAAAATATGGCAAAGATTTTGCTTAATAAACATTGCTTATTTCTGGAGTAAAAACTATGGCACTGAGTATAGGAATTGTTGGTCTGCCCAATGTAGGAAAATCAACGCTTTTTAACGCATTAACCAAAGCACAGAATGCAGAAAGTGCAAACTACGCTTTCTGCACTATAGAACCCAATAAAGCTGTTGTACCTGTGCCGGATAAACGGCTTGGCAAATTAGCTGAATTTGTCAAACCAGATAGAATTGTAAACTCTACGGTCGACTTTATTGATATTGCCGGACTTGTTGCCGGAGCAAGTAAGGGAGAGGGACTTGGCAATAAGTTTCTTGCCAATATTCGTGAGACCCAGGCAATTTTACACGTCGTTCGCTGTTTTGACGATGACGATATTATTCACGTGGATAATTCCATTGACCCTCTCCGGGATATAGAGACAATTGAAACAGAACTTATTCTTGCCGATGTTCAGGTTGTCGATAATAAGCTAATTCGTCTAAAAAAACAGGGTAAAGCCGATAAAAATATTGGTGCAAAAGTAGCAGAAGTAGAAGCATTGCTCGACCATTTAAATGATGGTGATCCAGCTATATCTTTCCCCGGTAAAAATTCAGACTTTATGCGCGAATTTTATAAGGAAACCGGTCTTATCACCGCTAAAAAGGTTATTTACTGTGCTAATATTGATGAGGATGGTCAGCAGGAAGAGAATGAATATGTACAAAAAGTCCGATCCTTTGCTGAAAAAAGAGGTGCTGAACTCGTCCAGGTTTCTGCAAAAATGGAAGAAGAGCTTGCTGGCCTTGAAGAAGATGATGCGCAGGAATTTTTGCAATCCTATGGCATTAATGAATCTGGACTGGATAAGATTATTCGCACCAGCTTTCACACCCTTGGCCTGATCAGCTATTTTACAGCTGGCAAAATAGAGGTACGAGCCTGGACAATTCGCCAGGGAGATAAAGCACCACGAGCCGCGGCTGCCATCCACACTGATTTTGAGCGTGGCTTTATCCGCGCAGAAGTTATTGCCTATGACGATTATATCCAGCACGGTTCTGAAGCTGCCTGTAAAACGGCAGGAGTTATGAGAAGTGAAGGAAAGGAATATATTGTAAAAGATGGAGATGTTATCCACTTTCTTTTTAATGTATAAGTTTTTGTCTTCTGCTTAAAAAGACAAAAACTTATATATTTCTTTGTAAAGCAGGAGAAAAAGATGAAAAAAATAGCTGCAGGGATTGGTACGGGATGCCTGTTTTTGAGCATTGTTACGACAGTTGCAGCTGAGCCCGTTCCCTATAAAAAAGCAGAAGGAACTGTTATTGAGAAAATCCCGCCTCACCCTGTTGCTCCGATAACAGCAGTATTTGACGCATCGGGCAGGAGTTTTCCTGCTGGACGGATGAGCTTCTCCTTGAATTATCTTTTCAGTAAAACGGATAACATTCGATTCCAGGGTGGAGAAACTAGCCTCAATAAGGAAGTAACGAAAAATCAAGGAACAATAAAACTACGGTATGGTATCGCTCCTGGGATTGATATCCGCAGTGAAACACCACTTTATCTTATAACGGAAAAAGACGAAGCAGATGATGATAAAACACTCCACTTTATGGGTGATACAACCATTGTTGTTCATAAAGTAGTCATAAGTCAAACACAAGGAGCGGCATTTGACCTATCCTTTGATTTGGGAGTAACACTTCCTACTGCCGAAGTGAGTGATGATAGCTTTGATTTCTATGGAACTGGTAACTGGGGATTACTTGCCGGTGTGGGAGCTACCTGGTTTTATGGTAAACATCGCTTTGATGGAGAGATTAATTTTGCATCTTTTAAAGAAGGGAAACATAATTACCGCAAGCCGGACCGTTGCCGGGTAAATCTCGCTTGGGGATATATTTTTACCCCTGAGATTGATTTTGGTATAGAATCCAATTACGAGTGGAATGGAGAGAGTGAAAGAAAAGAGAAAAAACAGGGTGATTCTTTTACTGAATGGTTTATTGGACCCAAATTCACCTACCGTTTACCGCAATATAACGTACTGTTAGGAACAGTTCTCACTTTTCCCGCATATCGTTACTATGACACCCCAAGTTCAGCAGAAGATTATCGATTCGAATTGAAGTTTGCAAAATTTTTCTAACTCTTTTCTTTACAAACAAAAGGAGTTCTTGCTTTTTTACTCTCATACTATTAAAGTGGCTCACTTGAATTTGTGTTCCCTCTACTATTTCTCTGGTGGTATTTGACCACAGCCTGTCTTGAATTCATTTTTTAAGCAGCGGAAGAACGCGGACATTCCCCTCACGGCATAAGCCGTTGAGATTTTATTATTACAATCGCAGATAGCTGAAGAATATGGCACGAGGCATACTTCGACCGTCCGTCTTGTACCATGGAGTTTTTATGAATTTTGACAATTTTCACTTCAGCAGCAGTATCAGAAAAACCCTTTCCCGTCTTGGCTATACAAATCCAACGCCTATTCAACAGATTGGAATTCCTTACATTATTGAAGGTCGAGACCTTTTGGGCATAGCTCAAACGGGAACAGGAAAAACTGCCGCATTCAGCTTACCTATCCTGCAAAAACTTGACAAAAAGAGCAGAGGGAACTCTTCTTCTGTTATCAAAGCGTTAATTATTGCACCAACGAGAGAGCTCGCAGAACAAACTCAACGTTATCTACAAAAATTTACCAAACCGCTTCAATTAAAAAGTGCTGTTGCTTATGGTGGTATAAGTCGGCAAATACAGATAAAAAAACTGCGTGAAGGCGCAGATATCCTCGTTGCCTGTCCGGGACGGTTACTTGATCTGGTTAATGAACGGGTTATTAACCTGCAACAGATTGAAACTCTTGTTCTTGATGAAGCAGATCAGATGTTTGACCAGGGGTTCCTGCCAGATATTCGTAAAATCATTAGTAAACTCCCAAAAAAAAGACAAAATTTGGTCTTCTCTGCCACTATGCCGCAGGATGTGAGAAAGCTGATAGATGACATGCTTGATAATCCTGTATTAGCTGAAATTGAAGCTCAGAACACTGTATCAAATATCAGTCACTCCTTTTTCAAGGTAGAACAAAGTCATAAAACAGCTCTCCTGAAAACACTTCTCGCTCAGAAAGGCTCAGACTCAGCCATTATTTTTACCAGAACAAGAATGAAGGCAAAACGCCTTGCTGAGCAGCTTGAAAAAAGCGGCTTTACCGCAACTGCTATTCAGGGTGATCTCTCCCAGCAAAAACGACAAAGGGCTCTTGACGGTTTCAAAAAAGGAAAATTCAGATTTTTGGTGGCAACAGATGTAGCTTCACGAGGAATTGATATAAAAAATCTCCCCCTCGTTATTAACTTTGATATGCCGGAAAATGCCGAAGTCTACACTCATCGGACAGGAAGAACAGGGCGAGCCGGGGCCAGTGGTTCTGCCTATACCCTGACAACCGGCAAAGATATTCAACTGTTACGTATTCTGCAAAAACAACTCGGCAAAGTTGATTACCCTATAATTGAAAACAATAGAATTAATCACCCTCCCCTTTCTTCAACAGCACCCCAGGAAAAAAAGAGCATTCCGCCTCAACAAAGGAAACGAGGAAAGCGATCCTCCCAAAGAAATCAACAACGTGGTATTTTCCTTACTAACTAATTGATATATAAAAGAATTTTACAAAATAGATTTACTCTACCGGGAAAGTCTTCCTGTAGGGTAAATCTGGTTCAAGAATCAAATAGCAGAAGGAATTTCTCCAGAAACCCCATCAATTTTCTGAAGTTCATTCTGACAGGCAAAAATTATAATAAACAATCTAAAAACGTATAAACTCCGGGTCATCTTCATCAAGCAAAAACCAATCATCTCCTTGATGATTAAAATCTACGATTTTATCAATTGGTAGTTTCAAATATTTTCCGTGAGCTTCCACTCCAACAGTACCATCAGGAAGTAAAATTTTGCCTGTTCCCGTAAATCCTCGTTTACTCTCAGAATCAACCGCAGCGACGACACGCAATTCTTCCTCCAGAGGGACAGGTTTACGCAATTTCATTGAAAAATCTATGGTCACCCCCCACAAAGGCTTCTCTGGTGTCATCACAGCTCTACCGATAGTTTCATCAAGTATTGTTGCTGCAATACCTCCATGCATGCGGCCAGGATAACTTTGATGTTCTTGACGAGCAGAAAAGAGAGCAACCAATTCTCCTGTGTCAATGCCGTAAAAACGAGCCTGAAGACCAAGCGTATTTTTCATTCCGCAAACCAGACACATTCGCGAATTATTTTGTTTAAAAAGAATCTTATGAGCAGCCATATCCACATTCCTCAAGAAGTATTTCTGGCGAAGAAATAATCATTTCCGCTATAGTTTTATTTATTTTAATATTTTTGATGTATAAAATATCTTTTTCCAGATTTGCTAAACGCCTAAGCATAGGTGTACGATTAACCCTCGGCGCAAATTCCACACCTAACAAAGCATACTTTTCATCAACAATCTCTTGACAGCGAAAACACCCCGGAAATGTAACCACTCTCCCATCTGGCCGTTTAAACTTTGCAGGTACTCCGTGAGTACGACATACAAGAAAACGATACTTATACAGCGTACAGAGTCCTTCATCGTTTAGAGGGCACATTATTTGTGGACGTTCCCCTCTTTTTTCGGCAAGTGCAGCTTGCTGTAAATAGCTCTTTGCCCGCAATATCAACTCCTGCTGCCGTTCCTCAGGAAGAGCCTCAAACCCTTCACGAAAATAGAGCCACTCGACCAAAGTATGATGCTTAAACCATGAATCACAGCAGTTATCTGAACATCCCTCACAGGTAAAATCTAACTCCTCTGCTACCTTTTCATAATTCTGCTGCAAAATTTCATATATGGTCTCAAGTTCAGCTCTCTCCTCCGCTGTCAGTTTCACCATTCTACCCCCAGCATCATACAATTAATGCCGCTACCTATTCCAAGTAAAGCCCCTTTCTCTCCTGGTTTAAAAAAACCGCTTTCTATTGCCATAGCCATAGTTATAGGTGCCGAAACAGAGCCTATATTACCAAGCGTAGTTAAAGTTTGATAATTTTTCTCTCTATCGAGTTCAAGTGCATCAAAAAGAAGGCGAGCATGAGCAGAACCAACCTGATGGCAGAAAAAACAGTCTATCTCATCATTAGACCAACCTCTCTTCTCTGAAAATTTTCGCCATGTTTTTTTAGCTGTAGCAACTCCTTGATGAAGTAACTGTTCAGAATCAGTATCCATTAATGTTACATCACCACCGCTATTATTTCCCTGGCAGAGGTTGCTATAATTACTATTAACCCTCCAGGCAGCATGATGCAAACGTGGTTTACGATCCCCCTCCTCAGCCCGTGTAAGAAGTAATCCCACTGCACCGGAACCAATCGTAAGAGAGGCAAAGGCGGGTTTTATGCTTTTACGGGTAAGATTTTTATCTCTTTGCAACGCAGTAATAGTTGACTCTACCAATTCTTCAGCCGTTTCACCGGAAACGATAAGCCCTCTTTCTACCTGCCCCATCTCAATCATGTTGGCCAACATTAAAATACCATCAAGAAATCCAAGGCAAGCATTTGAAATATCCATCACCAAAGCATTCTCTGAAAGATTCAACGCCTTATGTACAAAAGAAGCTGTGGCCGGCTCCATCATATCCCTTGACACAGAAGTAAAAAACAAGGCATCAATCTGTTTTGCATCAACACCAGATTTTTCAATCACCTTTTTCCCAGCAAAAACAGCAGCATCACTTGGTTTTGTTCCCTTTTCCCATAATCGTCGCTCACTAATTCCACTCATTAGCTCCAATCTTCCTTCTGATAAGCGTAAACGCTCGTACACAGAATGAAGACGCTGCTCAATATCTTCTGATCGAAGAATACAGGGTGGAAGTTCGTAGCCAAAGGTATGAAAGCTCACTTTTGAAAAGTTCATTATTATCTCATCTCGTTACAATTCCATTACCGGCGTAATTCCCAGCATTGATGTATTTTTTTATCCCTTTGAAAATCATGGGGAATTGTTGACCCAGAAATATCGTTAACATCATATTGTAAAAACAGGGATTCGTCTAATCTAAACCTGCGGAAATTTGTGGAAAAGATAAGTAATCCTTGTGGACTAAGCCGCTTCATTGCCAAATGAATTAATTGAGAATGATCTTTTTGTATATCAAAAATACGATTTGCTTTTTTTGTATTGGAAAAGGTCGGAGGATCAATAAAAATTAGCTCAAAAAAAACCTTGGATTGCTCTAGCCACTCTAAAGAATCTGCTTCTATTAAAGCATGCTTTTGCTCTGAAAAACCGTTTAAGGTAAGATTCTTCCTCGCCCATTGTAAATAATTTGCAGATAAATCAACAGTTGTCGTTTCTACTGCACCACCAAGAGCAGCCTGAATTGTTGCCGTTCCCGTATAAGCAAAGAGGTTTAAAAAACGTTTCCCTTTTGCTTCAGAAAAAATGCGGCTGCGAATCGGCCTATGGTCAAGAAAAAGCCCTGTATCAAGATAATCGGTAAAATTTACCAGAAAAGAAGCTGCTCCTTCTTTTACCTCAAACATCTTACCAAAATTACGTTTTTTTTCATATTGCTTCTTTCCACGCTGCCGTTCTCTACGTTTAATGAAAATACGATTTGAGCGAACCCCGAATAGAGTCTGGATAACATGAACTGCTTGTTTTATGCGTTTTTCCGCAACTTCAGCATCAACAGTTTTCGGCGGTACATATTCCTGCAAATGAAACCTTTTTTCATAAAGATCTAAAGAAAAATTATATTCGGGAAGATCTCTATCATAAATACGGTAACAAGAAATTCCTTCCTTTTTTGCTCTCTTACTATTTTTCAAGAAATTCTTTCGTAACCGATTGGCAAAATCAACCGCCGTCTCTGGTATTTTTGGATTTTCTAAGAGAGTTAAAGCAAAAGTTTTTTCCACACTTTTTTCTAAGGAAGCACAGAGCAAACGGCACGATAATCCCCCATGAAAAAGAGGTTCCTTACGTTGCCATTGAATAGAAAAACTATCCGTCAGTTCTGGGTCAGATATAAAAAAAGCACTATTCCAGTGGAAAAATCTTTCCCTTACAATACGTCCTAGAGCTCGATAAAGCAGGCTAGCCATATCTTTCTCCAAAAGACGCTCACCAAAAGGAAGATTGGATATAATAGTCCCTTTATTACAGGGTGGAGCAAGGGTAGAAATTTCTGCCTGTTTTACCTGGATAACATCACTGAAACCTGCCCGGGCAATATTTTTTCTCGCCGCACTCACAGCTACAGGATCTGCGTCATATCCCAAAAATATCGGCCATTTTTTATCTAATCCACGTTCCTCTCTTTCTGCTGCCTCATCAACAAGCTTTTCCCACAGAAAACTATTATGTTTTTTCCAACCCAAAAAACCAAAATAAGGGCGGGATATTCCAGGTGCCACATCCCCATATATCATCGCTGCTTCAATAAGAAGTGTCCCGCTCCCACACATGGGATCGATCAGGGCATCTCCTGGCTGCCAATCACTTAACGCAACAATTGCTGCTGCCAAATTCTCTTTTAATGGTGCAAGAGTAGTAGAAACACGATATCCACGGCGATGAAGAGGCTCTCCACTAAAATCAATATAGAGAGCAGCTCTATCAAAATGACCTTCCTCCTCTAAATAAAGATGAAGCTGAATATCCGGACGATTAGCTCTAACTGATGGGCGTTCACGGCATAAATTGCGAAAATAATCCGCCAGGGCATCTTTTAGCCGTAATGCGGCAAATCGATTATTGGTTATTTTCGTTTTTCCACGCAAGGTACAATTTATAGCAAAAGTAGTTGTCTGCCATAAATGCTCCTTCCAACAAAAATCTAATGATTTTTGATAAAGCTCATCTTCATTCTTCACTGTAAAAGAAGTAAGTTTAACAAAAATTCTTGATGCAAAGCGAGACCAAAGACAAAGACGGTATGCCGTCTCTATGGTAGAAAGGCAGGATACAGCACCTTTTGCTATTTGAATGTTTTTGCCGCCATTTATGTGCAGCTCATCATACACCAGTTTTTCGAGTCCTACGGCACAACTTGCCACCAATTCATATTGCATCTCTTTTTCCATCAATTTTTACTCTCTATTGCATTATTGGCATTCTTTTTCCCTTTGTAAGGATAAAATCTGCTTGACCTCTCCTGTTTTGGGGATACATTACTGGGTATATTTTGTCAAAACATAAAAAACGTAATCTTTATAATTTTGGTAAAGAGACTTCGTAAAAGGTTAAAAAATGAAACAACTATTTGAAAATGCGACTATTATTATCACATTCGCAACAATATTACTAACAAGTTGTAGTAGTCCTACAACCCTTACTCCACCGATAATAAATAATTCTGGAAGTGTAAACGAAGATGGAACTAATCTAAATTACCCGGATGCATCCGGTGTTAATTTTTCTGAAGAAAATTTACCATTAGAGGGAAGCCTTGATGATGACTCTTCATCAGGTTTCTCCAATAGTCCTTACGGCTTTCCTGAGGGATTTGATCCTGATGCCCAGTCAGATTCCTATAAGAAAACCCATGGTCGTTCTACTCCAGGGATGAATCCTCTCTATTTTCGTTTTGACCAGGCAAGAATAAGTCCAGATATGCTCCCTGTTGCTGAAAAAAATGCTGCTTTCCTTTTGGAAAATCCTTCTGCTTATATTGTCCTCGAAGGAAATTCCGATCAGCGAGGTACTAATGAATATAACATGGCTCTTTCTGAAAGAAGAGCTATAAATGTTCGTGATTTTTTAATAGATATGGGAATAAATCCAGACAGGATTACAACTGTTTCTTATGGAGAGGAACGCCCTCTCTTTCCCGAACATAGCGAAGACGCCTATAAATATAACCGAAGAGTCGATTTCGTAGCAAAATAGTTTTTTAGCCATTATCCTTAAAAAGGTTCTTTGTAAGAACCTTTTTATCATTTCCTTATTTCTGTAAGGATCTTTGTCACGACCTCTTCTTTGGTCAAATTTGTTGTATCAATAAGCATAGCATCTTCCGCTTTTTGCAGAGGGGCAATATCACGGTTAGTATCATTTTGATCCCGCTCTAGGAGCGATAACATCATAGCCTTGATATCAATATTTTCACCTTTTTGGGCAAGCTGTTGGCAACGGCGACGGGCACGAATTTCAAGCTCTGCATCAAGATAAAATTTCCACTCAGCATTCGGAAAAACGACACTTCCCATATCACGCCCTTCCGTAACAATTTGCCCTTTTTTTCCTATATTCCGTTGTTGATCGGTTAAAAAAACACGTACAATTTTAGAACTAGAAAATTTTGATGCCACTGCAGAAATTTCAGGAGAACGTATCTCCATAGTTATATCTCTATTATTTAATTTAACTTTTGTATAACTTTCTGCATCTAATGCCGGTATTATTTCAAGCTTTATATCTTCAAGAGATCGGGCAATGGCTTCTTCATCATTATATGAAATTCTATTTTCCTGCAAGTAAAACCCAATTGCCCTGTACATAGCTCCCGTATCAAGAATAGAAAAACCAATTGCCTTGGCTACAAGCCACGAAATGGTTGATTTTCCAACTCCTGACGGCCCATCAATAGTAACTATTTGCTGTTTTTCGGCAACTGTCATCCCCGTAACTCTCCTAAACATTTTTCAAGCATTTCAACAAAACGTAAATTCTCCAAATCTTTACCTACTGTCACTCGAATACAGCTTGGAAAACCATAAGCCCGCATAGAACGAATGATAACACCCTTATGTAAAAGAGCCTCATAAAGAACATCTGCATCCATTTTTACATCAACAAGAATAAAGTTTCCCTGAGTTGGATAACTAATACAGTTCAATTGCTTAAATGCATCATGTAAGTAAGCTATACCTTGACGATTTTTCTGTAAAATAAGCCTGCAATGATTATCGTCTTCCAGAGCAGCTTTCGCACCAACCTGAGCAAGCGTATTAACATTAAAAGGTTGCCGTACCTTATGCAGACAGGATGCGAGACTACTGTTCATTATACCATATCCAATTCGAAGCCCGGCAAGTCCATATGCTTTCGAAAAAGTCCGTATAAAAACAACAGAACAACGGTTAGTTGTATTACGTATTAAAGATGCAGCATCTGGTCGTAAATTTTCATCCATAAAATCGGCATATGCCTCATCAATAACGACAACAACATGCTCGGGGACAGTACTCAAAAAAACATACAAATCATTTGGAGAAATAGCCGTTCCCATAGGATTATTAGGATTATCAATAAAAATTAACCGGGTTTTTTCTGTTATTTTATTGATAATAGTATGTAAATCATGACTCATTTCCTTTAAAGGAATTATATGATTTATCCCTCCACGTATCTGAACGAATTTTTGGTACATAAGGAAAGAAGGATGGCTCGTTATCACCTCATCGCCAGTTTTTACAAAAGATTTTACCAAAAATTCAATGAGCTCATTAGAGCCATTACCGACAACAATTTCCTCTTTTTCAACACCATATTTTGCAGCAATAGAAGCCATAAGATCATGACATGCAGCATCGGGATAACGGTTAATCCCTTCAAGAGCATTTGTTATAGCTTCTATTATTTTTGGCGAGGGAGAATAAGGGTTTTCATTTGATGCAATTTTAACAGAACGACTGATACCATACTCTCTTTCAAGCTCTTCCTGAGATTTCCCCGGTTGATACGGTTCTATCTCCTGTATATTTTCAGGTATTATCAGTTTCAAAAGAAATCCCCCTTTTTATTGAAATTCATATATCAAGCGGCAGATTTTTCAATTGTAGAGATTGCTGTAAATTCCAGGCAAATCGTAAAAGCTTTTCTTCAGAAAAATGAGCACCTTGAAGTTGTATACCGACCGGTAAACCATCTTCTGTGAAACCACCAGGTACTGACATCCCTGGTATTCCAGCAAGATTTGTAGATAAAGTAAGTATATCAGAAAGGTACATAGATAAAGGATCTTCACTATTTAGTCCTTTTTTCCACGCAGGAACAGGACTAACAGGTGAAAGTAAAACATCACACTTACTAAAAGCTTTTTTGAAATCTTCCACAATAAGACTTCGTACTTGGGAAGCTTTTTTATAATATGCATCGTAATATCCAGAAGATAGAGCATACGTTCCCAATAAAATTCTCAGCTTTACTTCATCTCCAAAACCTGCTGAACGTGTGTCCTTATACATTTCAAGCAAAGATTTACTCTCTTCTGAACGATAACCGTAAACAACCCCATCATAACGAGCAAGATTTGAACTTGCTTCAGAAGAAGCGATAATATAGTACACTGCCACACAATATTCAGTATGGGGCAATGATATTTCAACCGGTTCAGCACCACATTCCCGCAGGACTTTTATAGCATTGTCTATAATATTGCCTACTTCAGGATGAAGAGCTTCTGTAAAAAACTCTTTAACTACACCAAATTTTAAGCCGTTAAGGCCGTTTTTCAAGGGAGCAGAATAATCAGGGACATCATGACGAATAGAAGTTGAATCCATAACATCGTGCCCACAAATTACTTGCATAACCTTTGCACAATCTTCAACATTTCTAGTAAAAGGACCTATTTGATCAAGAGACGAAGCAAAAGCCGTCATACCATAACGGGATACACGGCCATATGTAGGTTTCATTCCAACGACCCCGCAAAAGGAAGCAGGTTGACGAATAGAACCTCCAGTATCCGAGCCTAAAGAAACAGCACATTGCAAAGAAGCAACGGATGCAGCAGAGCCTCCAGACGATCCTCCTGTAACATACTCTTTTTTATAGGGATTACGAGGAACAGCAAAGGCACAACTCTCCGAAGTAGAGCCCATCGCAAATTCATCCATACTCGTTTTACCTATAATAACAGCTCCTTCTTCCTTTATTTTTTTTACGACAGTGGCATCATAAGGTGGAATGAAATTTTCCAACATTTTTGAACCGCATGTTGTCTTCATTCCCTTAGTACAAAGCAAATCCTTTAAAGAAACTGGAACACCACATAAAAGTCCAACATTACCTGAAGCACGTTTTTTATCTGCTATTTCTGCCTGTTTTAGAGAAAAATCAGCATCCACCGTTATAAAGGCACCAATCTCATCATCGGTTTCATCTATTCTGCGAAGGCAACTTTTGGTAAGCTCAATACTGGATAATTCACCTTTTGCCATAGCCTCAAGGGATTCTGTTATACCAAATTCGTAATAGTTCATTTTTTCAATATGTTAAGCTAAATATAATATACTACAATATTCTCGGGACCAAAAAGCTCTCATTATCAGCACGATGACAATTCTTCAAAGCCTCTTTTTCGGAAAGAGATGGACGAACCTCATCATCACGGAAAGCATTTTTCTCTGAAAAAAAATGTGTTACAGGTTCAATATTTTCAGTATTTATTTCTTGTAATTTATCAACATAACGTAAAAAATTATCTATTTGCCCAGTTAATTTATCAAGCTCTTTTTCCTCTAAATCAAGACGAGCAAGATGTGCGACATGCAAAACATCATCTTTTGTTATCTTCATAATAATCCATTTTTTTTTATTTTATAATACAAAAAAATAAAGCGTATAACCCCACCAAGAGAGTTATACGCTAAAAAAAACATATAGTTTTTTATCACATAGGAACTATCAACTTGTTACTCTCCTCATTCCAAGTGACGACAACATACCAAATTATCATAATTCCTGTTATTAAAAACAGCGTTGAGCCATACCCCATATAATCAGGAAGATAGATATATTTACCTAGAACACCATTTGCTTCAAAACCGGCACTTCTGAACCATTTTGTCATAATCGAAGATGTAACCGCAAAAAAAGGAACAACCATCATCAACTTAACTTGCCCTTCACCTACACGCCACAGTGTTCCAGAACCACATCCACCAGCAAACATTGCTCCGAGTCCAAAAAGAAAACCGCCAAGGACTCCACCCCATCCAAAAGTTCCACGTACATAATTGTTAGAAGCTAGAACGTATTTTGGTAGCTCTGGAGGCTCATCCATATCATCAATTTGTTCTTCATTTACACCTGCTTCTTCAAGTGCTTCTACAGCTTCTTCCTGGAAAGAGACCAAAGATTCCTGTTCATAAGCCATACGTACAGGGACATTATATTTGAGTACAGCCGCACCTATAGCAACAATAACAATTGAAAGCATTACAGATTTCGCAAGAGTACAATCTCCAGTCATATGGGGTTCACGAAATCCCTGTACCATACACCAGCGTCCCCGCTGCATGGTATACCCTATTGCTGAAGCAAGAAGAGCTATTCCCCCAAGAGAAGAGACGTAACTACTTTCTTCATTTGCTGAATACCTATACGCAGCAATAACCAGCAACAACAAGCCTATAAATCCCATAAGGTAAACTACTTTAGAAGAGAAAGATATCGTCTTTGACCCTCCATCACCCCAGCTTATATGCTCCATCTCCATATAAAGGAGTTTCAAGCCGAGTATAACACCAAAAAAAAGCCCAAACATCATAGCAAATCCGTTTGCAGCCAAATTTCCTATTGCATTATAGAATCCTCCAACATTACATCCCCCGGCAAGAGTGGCTCCTATCCCCATCAAAACTCCTGCAATAACAGCTTTAACCATCTCTCTGTATGGAGGAATGCGCAAAGCAAAATCCTTCCCTAAACAAGCAGAGATAAAAGCACCTAAAACAAAGAACACCCCTATAACAGAACCAGAATCAACAAAAACTCCTTTTGGCGGCGTTGTTATGTATAAAGACAAAAAGCCATCACTTGCTCCAAAAAGAGAAGCAACTCCATACATAAACCAGTCACCCCAGTTACGAATAGCACCAACTGCACCCCACGGACGCCACCATGCCATCGTCATTACAGACAAAAAAGCAACAATAACACCCGTCACGTAAGGATTCCATTCTGTTTCACAGAGAAGAGAAAATAACTCCTTACTTTTTTTCTTCCACAGACACGCATCACTCATAAAATCACTCCCTATTTCATCTTTGGTTATAGTAGGTTAAAAACACACTAATTCTGTGTAATTACACACTTAAAAGAATTTGTCAAGAAAGATAGGTTTGCTTGACAAAAAAGTTCAAAAATACTATGTTTGTGGTGGATTTGTCCTTATGTTTCATATTTTTAGCTATAGGACATGTGACTTGAAGTTTTTAAAATTAATGCACTTAAGATTTTTCTTAGGGGAGAACCAAAATGAGTGAAAAAACAGTAGCAGCAGATGTAACAGCAACAAGTGTTCTTGACGCTAAGGGGCTGAGTTGTCCTATGCCTCTTCTTAAAACCAAAAAAGAAATGGGAAAACTTGCTGCCGGAGATATCCTGCAAATTGATGGCACTGATCCTGGATCAAGAAATGATATCCCGGGTTGGTGTGAACGCTCAGGACATGAGTACCTTGGAGAAAAAGAAGGTGATGGATTTGTTAGCTTCTTTATAAAAAAAGGTTGATAAGCATTCAAAATCTAGATCTATGGAGCCTCAATATTTTTTATTGGGGTTCTTTTATTTTTTGATTATACAGAGGTTATCCATGGCAAAAAGTTTAGGTATTTTTGTTTCCAGTCCAGATTCTCTGCGGCACGTAATAGGAATAACGGAAGCAGCAAAAAAGAAAGGTTCTAAAGTTAAGATATTTTTTACCTGGAAAGCAACAGCTCTTTCCAAAGACCCAGCTTTTAAAGGACTTTGCGATTTAGCTGATGATGTTTCTATATGTGTTGATAGCTATAGAAAGCAAGGTTTTAGTGTTGATGATATCCCTGAAGGCCTTACAGAGAAAAAAATGGCTACTCAGGCACAACACGGTATGATAATTGAAGATTTTGATTGTTACCTTAGCTTATAGGAAAAGATAATATGGACTACAAAAAAGTTTGTTTCATGTATCGTCATAAAGACTATGCAGTGGATGGTATTCGTTCAGCACTTGGCCTTGCTGTAGAGAATATGTATGCATATGGCGTTGTTATGGATTGTGAGTTAGATAAACTTGATGAACACAATGTAGAAAGTATAGAAATGCTCCGCGATATGGAAGGTGAAGTATATTCCACTGTTGCTGAAAATTGTGAAAAAAATGATTTTAAAGCCTTAACAGTCGAAGAGTTGGGTGAAAAATTACGTGAAATGTCACACATTATTCCCTATGGAATAATGTAAGGGAGCAAAAAAATGAAGGTTCTTAATGTTTACAGATCTGAGGCAGATGAAACCGTAAAAAAACTTGTTGAAATAGTTACTAGAGATAGAGATAGAGATGATTTTTATCTCAATGTAGAGAATCCGGACTATGACTCTCTTGTTGAGAAAATCTACGAAGCAGATCAAACTATCTGCTGGTGGTAGCTAAAAATATACCTCATAAATATTTATTTATGAGGTATATTTTTCATTATTACATTATGTATTTCAGGACGTAGTTTTCGTATTTCTTCAATATTATTGTTGTTCCCATAGATAGTTCTATTAGTAAGTAAAATAATCCCAATTTCCTTTTCTAAATCCATCCATACAGAAGTTCCTGTAAAACCAAGATGTCCTATAGTTAACTTTGAAAAAAAATCTCCACAGGAAGACTTTTCCTTAGCTGGAGTATCAAAGCCAAATCTTCGTCCACCCACATTTTTATTAATATTTTCGGTAAAAATATTATTTGACAGAGTAGTACATTTAACAAAATTTTTATATATTAATAAAATCTTTACAAAAAAATCTAATAAAGAAAAACAATTACCAAAAAGGCCGGCATGTCCACATACTCCACCTAATAAACGACAATTATCATCATGAACAATTCCTTGTAATCTTTTTTTACTCCATGGGCATATTCCTGTTTGTATAATATATTTTTTATCTATTGAAAATTTTTCTGAAAAGAAAAAACCAGATAAACCAAGTGGTTTATATACTTTTTCAAACCAATACTCATCAAGTTTTTTTCCTGAAATTTTTTCAATAATTCTTCCCAAAAGGATATACCCTAAATCACTATATATATATTCACCTTTTCTTTTTAAAGAAAAATTTTCAAATATTTCTTTTTCTACATATTTAATTCTATCTCCCATCGGGATTCTCAAAACTTCACAAAAAAATTTATGTGAATCAAGCCCTGATATATGGTTAACTAAATCTCCTATTGTAAAGATATTATTATTTACCTCAGAATATATATCATTTATGCTACTGGTAAGTCTTATTTTGTCTTCTGAAAGTAAAGACCATATACAAGGTACAGTTACCAGGATTTTTGTTAATGAAGCCAAATCAAAATAAAAATTTGAATTAAAAGAAATAATATTTTTATCTAAATAGTATAAATATTTTTTATATTCTTTTCCATTATTATAAAAAAAACCAACTTCACATGATGTGAATACATTGTTGAAAAGATTTTCTCTTAAAATAGCATCAATCACTCTATGTATTTGATAAATCATAAAAAATACCATATAAATAATATTGTTTTTTTATCTATTACTGCTATAATATAGTTGTTTATTTAAACAAAAACATTCTTTAAAACTTTGTTAAAAACTCTATTTTAATAAAATTCTATATGTAAAAATAAACAATTCACCATAAATTATAAAGTAAAATTAACAACTTAGCAAGTTATTAACATATTAACATATATAATAAAAATAAAAATTTATAATAGGAGAAAATATGTCTCTTCATTGTATCCTAGAACAACCTGTTATATACGAAGCACTTTCTAATCTTCAAAATATAACAAATAAAAAAGGAACATTATCAATTCTTATTAATGTTCTCCTTGAAGCAACAGAAAATGGTCTCTATATAACAGGAACAGATTTAGAAATAGGTTTAAAAATATTTATCCCAGCTGATATAAAAGAAGAAGGTAGTATAACATTGCCTTCTAAAAAATTATTTGAAATAGTTCGTGAATCAGGACCTTCAACTATAAAAATAGAAGAAAAAGATAATAGTTGGGTACATATAAAATCTGGGGAAAGTAGCTATAATCTTGCAGGAATGCCATCAAGTGAATTTCCTCCATTTCCAGAATATGAAGAAAATAATTTCATTTCTATAGAAAGTTTCTTTTTTCAAGAATTAATTGAAAAAACACTTTATGCTGTTGCTAATGAACAAGAAAATGTATATACGCTAACATCTTTACTTCTACAAAAAGAAAGCATAGAAGGTAAAAATTATTTAAGAATGATAGCTTCAGATGGTCACCGTCTTTCTGTAATGAGTAAATCTATACCTGTTAATTTAGATAAACTCAATTTAAAAGAAACAACTCTCATTCCTAAAAAAGGCATTCAAGAATGGAAAAAATTTTGTGATTCAAAAGATAATATAGAACTCTCTTTTGAGGATAAAAAAGTAATTTTAAAATCAGATGATTCTATTATGATTATTCGCATAAAAGAGGGGGAATTTCCAAATTATAAAGCTATTATAAATGCTGTTGATAAAACAAATTTATTAAAAATTAAAAGAAAAGTTCTTTTAGAATCACTAAATAGAATAAAACTTTTCACTGAAGATATGTTTCATACTATATCTTTAGATATAAATAATCATCAAATGATTCTCTCTTCAGAAAATATAGAATTAGGTAATGCTAAAGATAAAATAGATATAGAATATGAAGGAGAACCTTTAGTCTTAGCCTTTAACTGTAAATATTTTATTGAAACACTACAAGTGATGGAAGGTGAATTTATTAATGCCTATATAAATTCAAAGACATCTCCTTCATTGATAGAATCAGACGAAGATCCTGGTTTTACTAGTATCATAATGCCTATGCAAATATAAATTTATATAATAGAAAAAATAAGGATAAATTCGTGAACGAAACAAATAAAAATAAAGATTATAGTGCAGATAAAATACAGGTTCTTGATGGACTAGAAGCAGTTAGAAAACGTCCATCAATGTATATTGGTAATACTGCTGAAGAAGGATTACACCATCTTATCTGGGAAATTGTTGATAATAGTATAGACGAAGCTCTTGCAGGATTCTGTACTAGAATAAAAGTTACAATACACGAAGATAATGCTGTTTCTGTTGAAGATAATGGCCGTGGAATTCCTGTTGATAAACATCCAACAGAAAATATGACTGCATTAGAACTAGTTATGACTACTCTTCATGCAGGAGGAAAATTTGATCATTCCAACTATAAAGTCAGTGGAGGTTTACATGGTGTAGGTGTATCTGTTGTCAATGCTTTATCCACAAATGCATATGCTGAAATTAAAAGGAACGGAAAAGTATATAAGCAAGATTACTCCTATGGCAATAAAATTGATGCCTTAAAAATAATAGGTCAAAGTGAACAAACAGGAACAAAAATCTATTTTAAAGCTGACCCTGAAATTTTTACAGAAACAACCGTCTATAATTATGAAACAGTAAAAAATCGTCTTAGAGAACTAAGCTTTCTTAACAAAGGTCTCGAAATTTCATTAAAAGATGAACGTAATGGTGCAGAAGATACCTTTCTTGCAGAAGGAGGTATTATATCTTATGTCCAATGGTTAAATAGAAAACGAACATCTCTCTTTGATGAACCTATATATATTTCAGGAGAAAAAGATAATGTTGAAGTAGAAATATCTCTTCAACATTTTGATGGTTATTCTGAAAGACTTTTCTCTTTTGTAAATAATATTAATACAAGAGAAGGTGGAAGTCATGTTGCTGGTTTTAAAGCTTCTTTAACAAAATGTATAAATAGGTATGCAAATGATGATATAATACCTAAAAACATGAGGGAAAAAGTTAGCGGAGATGACATTCGAGAAGGGTTAACATGTGTCATTTCTGTACGGGTTCCTAATCCTCAGTTTGAAGGACAAACGAAAACAAAATTAGGAAATAGTGAAGTAAAATCAATAGTTGAAACAATATGTTCTGAAAAATTAACCTTATTCCTTGAACAAAATCCAGTAATAGCAAAGAAAATTTTATCTAAAGTTGTTGATGCTGCAAGAGCAAGAGAAGCAGCAAAAAGGGCTAGAGATCTTTCCCGCAAAAAAGGCTCCACAAGTTTGCTGATGGCAGGAAAATTAGCAGAGTGCCAGGAAAAAGATCCCGCAAAAAGAGAAATTTTCATAGTTGAGGGAGATTCTGCTGGTGGTTCAGCAAAACAAGGTAGAGATCGATCAAATCAAGCTATTTTGCCCCTCCGTGGAAAAATATTAAACGTAGAGAAGGCTCGCTTTGATAGAATTCTTAATAGTGAAGAAATAAAACAACTTATAGGTGCTCTTGGTTGTGGAATAGGAAAAGATGAATTTGATATAGAAAAATTAAGATATCATAAAATAATAATAATGACGGATGCCGATGTTGATGGATCTCATATCCGTACTTTATTATTAACTTTTCTTTACCGTCAAATGTATCCTTTAGTTGAAAAAGGATTTGTCTATATAGGACAGCCTCCTTTGTTTCGTTTAAGTAAAGGTAAAAAGGAAAAATATTTTATAGATGAAAATGACCTTAATAGATACATTTTTACTCAAGCAAGTAATAAATTTAAAGTTATTGCTAATGGTGAAAATGAATTGACAAATGAATACTTCGTTTATTTTTTGGAGAGAATATCTATTTTTCAAAAAATAATAGAGTTTATGAATAGAATGAATTTATGGGAAGAACTTATTTGTTTCCTTCTTGAAAGAGATATTCGTTCTGCAGATCAATTTAGTGATATTAATTTTGTTAACGAATTGAAAAATTCACTTGTTGATGAAAAACACATAGTGAGAGATGTTCGTAAATGTAGTTGGAGAGAGGAATGTTATGAATTTGATATATCCCTTTTAGATAAAAAACAAATATTTGTAACAATAGGACCACAAATACCTCTTATAGCTGAGTATAGAACAGCTCTTAGTTTTTTTAACGAAATAAAACCTTATCTCAACTCTTCGTTTAAAATAGTTTCACAAAAAAATGACGGGACTGAAAATAATACTTTTGAAGCAGAAAATTGGAAAAAAATGCTTCAAATAATTAAAGATGAATCTTTTAAGGGAAGTAATCTTCAAAGATATAAAGGTTTGGGGGAAATGAATCCTGAACAACTTTGGGAAACAACTATGAATCCTGAAAATAGAACTCTCTTTCAAGTAAAAATAGAAGATGCAGAAGAGGCTGATGATATTTTTACTACTTTAATGGGAGATAAAGTTGAACCACGCAGAGAGTTTATTCAGGAACATGCGTTAGAAGTAACAGACCTTGATATTTAATTTGGAATTAATAAAATATGAGTACTGAAGAATTGAATAAAACAGAAGAAAAATTTCCTTCTATATCAATAGAGAAAGAGTTGCAGAAATCATATCTTGATTATGCAATGAGTGTTATTATCGGAAGAGCTCTTCCTGATGTACGAGATGGTTTAAAACCTGTACATCGCCGTTCTTTATACGCCATGCGTGAACTTGGTGTCTATAGTAACAGATCTTATGTTAAATCTGCGAGGATAGTAGGGGATATAATAGGTAAATATCATCCTCATGGTGATTCCGCTGCATATTATACTATTGTTCGTCTTGCTCAAGATTTTTCAATGAGATACCCTCTTGTTGATGGCCAAGGGAACTTTGGCTCTCTTGATGGGGATTCTCCTGCTGCTATGCGTTATACAGAGGCCAGAATGACTCGTATAGATCGGGAAATAGTAGCTGATTTAGATAAAGAGACCATAGATTGGGTTCCAAACTACGATAATTCTCTGGTAGAACCCTCTGTTTTACCAAGTAAGATACCTAATTTACTAGTAAATGGATCTGCAGGAATTGCAGTTGGTATGGCAACTAACATACCTCCACATAATTTAACGGAAGTTTTAAACGCTCTTATTTTACTTATTGATAAGGATGATTTAACTATTTCTGAACTTATGGATACCATAACTGGGCCTGATTTCCCAACAGGAGGACAGATTTGTGGTCGTGCAGGAATAAGGGAAGCTTACGAAACGGGTAGAGGGGTTATTCTTATAAGGGCTTTAACTCATATTGAAAAAAGCAAAGATGGAAAACGTGAATCAATTATTGTAACAGAAATACCATACCAGGTTAACAAAGCAAATCTTGTTGAAAAAATAGCGGAATTAGCTAAAGACAAAAAAATAGATGCCATATCTGAGGTACGGGATGAATCTGACAGACATGGACTTCGTATTGTTATTGATCTTAAAAAGGATGAATTTCCGGAAATTGTTTTAAATAAACTTTTTTCAATGACTCAGATGCAAAAGAGTTTTGGGATTATCCTTTTAGCTATCGTTAATAATAAGCCCGAGGTTTTAAATCTTAAACAAGTTCTTGAACACTTTTTACTTCATAGAAAAAATGTTGTTTATAGAAGGACATCTTTTGAATTACGTAAAGCTGAAGAAAAAGCTCATATTCTTGAAGGATTGACAATAGCTTTAAATAATCTTGATGAGATTGTCCAATTAATAAGAGATTCTATTACTCCTCAAATAGCAAAAGATAAACTTATATCTCAATTTTCACTAAGTGAAATACAAGCGCAGCATATTCTTGATTTACGTTTACAGAGACTTACGGGTCTTGAACGGGATAAAATAATAAAAGAATATGAAAATATATTAAAAGAAATAGAAAGATTAAAAGAAATTCTTGGTAGTGAAAAACTCATTATGGGAATTATTAAAGATGAGTTTGAAGAAATTAAAGAAGTTTATGGTGATGATAGACGTACAGAAGTAATTGATGCTGTTGATGAAATTTTACCGGAAGATATGATTACTCCGGAAGATATGGCTGTTACTATAACGCATTCAGGTTATGTTAAACGAAATTCTCTTTCTCTCTATCGTTCTCAAAATCGAGGAGGAAAAGGAATAACGGCGGTTAAAGCTATAGAAGATGACTTTGTTTCGAATCTTTATGTGGCTTCTACTCTGGATACTTTTTTATTTTTCACTAACTACGGAAAAGTTTTCTGGCGGAAAGTTTATCAACTTCCAGAAGCTGGAAGAACAGCAAGAGGTAAAGCTATTGTTAATCTTCTTAATCTTGATGTAGATGAAAAACTTGCAGCAATATTGCCCGTTTCTTCTTTTGAAGATGAAAAAAACATAAAAACCATTTTTATGGTAACGAAATATGGAAGGATCAAAAAAACGAGTCTTCAAGAGTTTAAGCGTCCATTAAGTAAAGGAAAAAGAGCTTTAACAATAAATGAAGGAGATGAAATTATAGGAGCTCATATTCTTAATGGAAATGACACTATCCTTCTTGTAACGAAAAAAGGAAAAAGTATCCACTTTAAAGAAAGCGATGTTCGCACTATGGGACGAACTGCTGCTGGGGTTAGAGGAATATCTTTAGAAAAAGGCGATGAAGTTATAAGTGCCATTGTAGCTAAATCAGATGATTCTATTCTTATAGTTACTGAAAATGGCTATGGTAAAAGATCTTCAATAGATGAGTATAGAATACAAAATAGAGGTGGTAAAGGTATTAAAGGTATTAAAGAATCTGTAAGGAATGGCGATATAATAGGTGCAGCTCAAGTTAATGAGAATCAACAAATAATATTGATAGCTTCTTCAGGGAAAATGATCCGTATGAATCTTGATTCGATACGGGTTATTGGGCGTACAACGAAAGGTGTTCGTCTTATTAATCTTGAAGAAAATGAAAAAGTTGTCAGTTTTGATATTGTAGAAAAAGAAGATTATACCGATAGTGAAGAAGAAATGAGTCAAAATGAATAAGAATGGATTAAATGGCATTACTGTACTTGGTGCTGGTTCATGGGGAACTTCTCTGGCAATTCTTTTAGCTTATAAAGGATTTTCTGTTACTCTTTGGGGGTATAATAAAGACCATATAGAACTTTTAAAAAAAGAGCGGCAAAATAAAAAATATCTTCCTGGATATATTTTTCCGGATTCTCTTTATTTAGAA